>ERZ1645192.2643-NODE-2643-length-14772-cov-6.109941_pt1 | contig 14772 bp, 12 predicted proteins | sample MGYA00575354_ERZ1645192 | MGnify/ENA primary metagenome ERZ1645192 (study PRJEB40844, sample SAMN11349763) | freshwater sediment metagenome | isolation source: river sediment | host: Sediment | place: India: Faizupur Khadar , New Delhi | collected 2017-02-21 ... | reverse complement strand
ATTCTTCCCATGCATCAGTTGTTTTTTTAAGGAATTCTTTTTGGAGATCTTCATATCCGAGATGTTGTCCGGAAAGACCCATATGGGAAAGGACGGCATCCCAGAAATGGGGTTCAAGAGCAGCAAGGGCTACCCATCCGTCTTTTGCCCGGTAGATATTATATCGTGCTGAGCCACCACCAAGAAGTCCTTTTGGATTGGTAAGTCCATACCTGAACGGAGATGCAAAAATCCAGGGTTAGAGTACGGATCTTCAGCCTTAAGATTTTCTCCTCGACACTGTGGATTCATGGCCATATCTTCCTGTCCAGGGAGTATTCTGGTGAATAATAAGAACCAGAGGCAATAATCTTTAATATCTCGGTTATAAAATTCCAGAACCGGGGCATTCGTGCAGTATCATACCGCTCTCCTGGGGAGAGAGAATCACGACCGGGAAGAAAATCAGCTGATGTCGGGATATGAAAATCCAAAATCGCGGTTCCGATGGAGATAATATCCATGTGAGGATACTTCTCTTTAAAAAATCCGCATTCTATAGTCCCATGAATAGCCAAAAGCCTGACATCTTCATGATAAACCCGGGAGTAGGCTTCCTTACAGATAGCAAGTAGTGATGAATCAGGATCTGCCGACCAGCCGATATGGTTCTCACATGATGTCCGGTCAGCTCCGGCCAGTGTCGCTACAGCATGACATCGGGTTATGACAGAATCCAGAGAGGCATTCTGTAAACTGCGAAATGAGATGGTCACGAGAACCTGTTCATCTTCGGTCCGGACGAGCGCCAGGTTTGAAGAGGTCTCAACGGTCCCCGGAAATTCCTGACTCATTTCATAAATACCATGATGAAGTCCGGTCAGCATGGAGAGGAGAGTTAATTGTGATTTTTCAGACAGAATACAAACAGGAGATTCAGGAAGTATTGAGTAATTCAGATGGAAGGGACCATCATGACCGAAAAATTCCTGGTTGATCTGCTCTTCATGATCAGAGAGACCAGAAATAAGGAGTGTGAGACATTCATCCGGGATGAGGAGGGTTGCCTGTGCATCTGATGGAATGGCATTTATCACAGCACCCCAGGAGATATCAGATACCCTGAAGGGCAGGTTTTCTGACAGCGAGAAGAGAATTCGTGCAAGGATCTGTCCGGCATTTCCCCGCCCGGCATGAATTTCCAACCCTGAATGACCCCCACGCCCGCCATAGAGATTCAATTGGACTGGAATATGTCCTTTTGGAAGGGGTTGCCTGACAATGGGAAGAACATACGAACACACACCGATCCCGGCCGAACTGAGGGTAAGGACACCCTCTCCGACAGTATCGATATTAATAAGACAGGTTCCTTTCAGGAAGGTGTCAGAAAGCATCCTGACTCCGGACATTGTCGCCTCTTCATCAATGGTAAAAAGAAGTTCCAATGGTCCATGAACTATTGAAGCGTTTGTCATAAGAGTCAGGGACATTGCAACCGCCAATCCATTGTCTGCTCCAAGGGTACTGCCCTTTGCCCGAAGGACTGACCCGTCAAGAATAAGGTCCAGCGGCTCATTTTTCCGTTCCGGAGGGAGTGTTACCATATCCAGGTGACTTTGAATGACGGTAATAGGAGCGTCCCGGCTGGCATCTGTTGCAGGAACTCTTACAACAATATTCCCATAATCATCTCCTCCGGCGGTGTCCATCTCATATTCAAGGCCCAGGTTTCTTGCAAGTGAACAAATATACTGACAAATGGCCCGTTCATCTCCTGACGGCCGTGGAATTTGAGATATCTGATAAAAATGATCCCAGAGTTCTGGTGGATTTACCGTAGAAAGGAGATGAGATGGCATATTCATTCGGTAAGATTTTCTTATGAAGAAATAAAAAGAGATGCCTGATTTGATATCCTGATAGGTTTACACAATCAAGGGACTCAAGTTATTATCTATACGTTTTCAGGAAAAGAAAATATTTTGAACTTTCCTATGTAGAATTATCAGGATATATTCAATAAATTACTTATAAAATGCGTAACTACTGACAATCGTTCTTTGATTCTCCCAGGAAAAGTGGTATTTATGTACTGAAGATTATCATACATGGTATGCCGGATAATTCCTTCATCGCCATATTTCATATCAACCTGGGTCCACCCATCTTCTTCTCCCTGGGTATAATCTGTTGCTTCAATAAATAGTATCGGAATTCCACTATCCTGAAATGGTGAAAAGTCACCACAATAACAAGGAGAACCATCCTCTTCAATGAGATAGTCGGTTGAAAGGAAGGTAAATTCTTCATTTCCAGGTACATTCTCCGCAAAGTCATAGAGAGTGGATCCGCTATCTCCGTAGAGATACAGGATATTACCGGCGATAAAACCATCAAGATTAATAAACCCGATAATAGAATTCCGGTCTTTCATATTCAGTTCATTGACATAGTACCAGGAGCCGGCAAGATCATGCTCTTCAGCGCCGAATGCAACGAATGTGATTGAATAAGAAGTATTCATTTCTGATATTCGCTGTGCAAGTTCAAGTAACACGGCAACTCCTGATCCATTATCATCAGCACCACTACCCTCATCCATGGAATCATAATGTGCTCCAATAATTATCTGTTTCGATGATGATCCTTTCTTTTCTATAATAATATTCTGGGATCCATGCTCCTTGTCATCCTCATCGAAATAGGTAAAGGATTGAATCACTGGTGCATATCCCATTTCCTCTGCCTGTGTTGTAATGTAATCTGCAGCTATTTTTTCTTCTTCTGATCCAGGAAACCTGGCACCGATTGTATCTGAAAGAATCATCAGATGTTCCTCTGCAATTTCACCATATGGCTCTGATAATGCAGCCTGACTTATCTGAATACAGATCAGAATTATGAACAGAAGGAAAAAATGTTTTGAATTTTTCATAACTGATGAAATTTCCCATTTTTGAAGTTTAAATATATGGTAACCAGAATTTTACAATGATGGGTCTCCAAATAAACCTTGCGATAACCAAAAATTTTTCAACTCCTCTTCGTTCAGAACAGTACGATTTGAAAACCAAACATTTAATACCTTAATAAAGATGAATGGTGAAAGATTAGATCAATTTTTAAAAATTTTCACCGAGGTCTCATCATATGAAAATAGCCGTCACCGGGAAAGGAGGAGTTGGAAAGACATTCATTGCCGGAACCCTTGCCTGTCAGTATGCTGCAGCGGGGAACAAAACGATAGCTATCGATGCAGACACGTCCCCAAACCTCGCTCTGACACTCGGTATGACCGAAGCTGATCTTGAGAAGATTATACCCATTGCAGAAAATACATCCATCATCGAAGAGAAGACCAAGACCGATTACCCCGGAGTTTTTAAACTGGTCTTTACGGTGGATGATATCATCAAAAACCAGTCAGTTCAGACACCCTGCGGGGTATCCCTTCTGGTTATGGGAACGGTCCAGTCAATGGGTTCAGGGTGTGCCTGTCCGGCAAACAGCGTCATCAGAAACCTAATCGGCCATCTGATAACCGAATCAGACGAGGTCATCATCCTTGACATGGAAGCAGGAATTGAGCATCTGGGAAGGGGTACGGCTGAACATGTCGATGTGATGCTCATCGTCACCGATGCACATCAGGCAGCGTTGGTAACAGCCGAGCGGATTGCACGTCTGGCCAGGGAAGGAGGCATCCCACGAGTTGCAATAGTCGCAAACCGGGTCAGGGGAGAGGAGTCGTTCACCCGGATTTCAGACGTGGCATCATCGCGAGAGGTCCCGGTTGCAGCAGTCATTCCCTATGATGAGGATGTCCTTGATGCCGGAGTCAGGGGGATATCACCGGTTCACCTGGATACACCGGCAACAAGGGCAATATCAGACTTAAAAAACTGGATTGAGGAAGCATCGATATCATGAAGACCATCGTTATCATGGGACGGGGAGGGACTGGCAAAACCTCCTTTGTAAGTCTTATTGCTGATTACTTCATCAGAACAGGGCAGACACCCCTGCTCCTTGTAGATCTGGACCCGGATCAGAGTCTTGGAGAGATGCTCGGGGTGGACCTGCAGGAAGAAGGGAAAAAGAGCATTGCAGAACTCATTGAAGATACCTTTATTGAAAAAGGAGGGACCACAATCGGAGTCCCGCCATCCGAACGGATTGAACACCGGATCTGGGAAGAGGGTATGTATGAAGGTGAGAAGTTTGATTTCATCGCCATTGGGACCAAATGGGTTGAGGGGTGTTATTGTATGCCTGATGCAGCCCTTCGTGATGCCCTGAGCCGGCTCATAAAACAGTATCGCTATGTCATCATCGATGCACCCGGGGGACTTGAGCACCTCAACCGGCGGGTAACGGCACAGGTGAATGATATCATTGATGTCCTCGGTCCCTCTGCAAAATCGTTTGCTCACCTGGAACGTGCAAAAAAAATTGCCGATGAATGCGGGATATCCTATGAACGGTTCATCTCCGTTGGGGGATTTTTATTTCCTGATGATCTTGCTGAGCGGGCATCTGCTATCCCCGATACCCGGTACTTAGGAAAAATTGCATATGACGAAGAAGTCTCACGAAAGACAATAGCAGGAGAGAGCGTATTCGGGATTGCTTCAGATAATCCGGGGCCGGTTTCTGTTGAAAAGATCCTTGCAAAAGCCGGATATACAAATTTTTCCAAACCGGAATGATCAACATAAGTAAATCTTTAAACCATAATGAATTGCTACTTATGAGAAGCAACTCTCCGGCCGGATACCTGTGAACAGAAAAAATATTCATATACGTTTGAGCGAAGCGAAAAGCTCTTCTGGATCTGTAAAGGATCTGGACATCCAGATTGGAAAAATAAAGGGTGAACAATGGGACGAAAAGGAAGGGCCTACCCCTTTCCCTGACCATACCGCACTCCGAAACTGGGATAGGATGCTTCTTTCCCGGTATAAACCATTGTATATTCCTTTTTGTGACCTCTGTTGTTTATGTACCTATGGAAAGTGTGACCTTTCCGGTGGGAAGCGGGGAGCATGCGGGATTGGTATGGAGGCACAACAATCCCGTATTGTGCTTCTTGCCGCCTGTATCGGGGCAGCAACCCATATCAGTCATGGACGACATCTGGTAGAACATTTAATTGAAAAGATGGGACGGAGGACACCGATTGATGTCGGTGGCTCCAATGTGGATGTTGAAGCTCCGATGATCCGTCTTGTCTGTGGCATTAAACCAAAGACCCTTGGGGATCTTGAGACGGTCCTTGATTATTTAGAAAGTCAGGTGACTGAGCTCCTTGCTGCCGCCCATACCGGACAGGAAAGCGATCCTCTTGATTTTGAGTCAAAGGTGTTCCATGCAGGGATGCTCGATCATGTCGGGCTTGAAGTTGCAGACATAGCACAAATCTCTGCTTTTGATCTCCCGAAAGCAGATCCTGAAGCTGCATTGGTAGAATTAGGTCTTGGAACCATCAATGCAGAGAAACCTGTTATCCTGGTCATCGGACATAATGTTCCACCGGCAATTGATATTATAAAATATTCACGGGAACACGACCTGTCCGGGAAGATTGAGGTCACCGGGATATGCTGCACGGCAATTGACCTTACAAGGTTTGATCCGGATGCGAAGATTGTCGGTCCAATCTCATGGCAGCTTCGGTATATCAGGAGTGGTGTTCCTGACCTCATTGTCGTAGATGAGCAATGTGTCCGTGCAGACCTGTTAATAGAAGCGGGAAATATTCAGGCACCTCTTATTGCCACCAGTTCGAAAAACTGTGCAGGTCTTGTTGACCGGACCGATGATAACCCGGATGATATTGTTGCAGATCTCATCTCCGGGACCGTTCCGGGCGTTCTCATCCTCGACTCCCTGAAAGTCGGGGAGGTTGCAGTCCGGACAGCCCTTGCATCACATGAGACCCGGAAGACGAAGAAAACCAGTTCGATTCCGACTGCAGAAGAACTGATTGAGTTTGCAAAACGCTGTGGTGGTTGTATGGAATGCACCCGGGCCTGCCCGAATGAAACACCACTTCCGGACGCGATGAAACAGGCAGCCACCGGAGATCTTTCCCCCCTTGCAGATATTTATGATACCTGTATCGGCTGTGGGCGGTGTGATGATGTCTGTAACAAGGAGATACCAATCCACAGTTCGCTCGTTGCAGCAGCACGGGAGAAAGTCCTTGACGAGAAGTATTCTGTCCGGGCCGGACGGGGTGCTATTCAGGATATCGAGATTCGTGAGGTCGGCGGACCGATAGTTCTTGGAGAGATCCCGGGAGTTGTTGCCTTTGTCGGGTGTGCAAATTTCCCGAACGGTGCATCTGAAGTTGCAGAGATGGCCAGGGAGTTTGCAAAACGCAGGTATATCGCTGTTGCATCCGGATGTTCTGCTATGGCTATTGGCATGTACCGCAATGAAGACGGCCAGACGCCGTACGAGGAGTTTCATGGCCGGTTTGACGCCGGAGGTATCGTCAATGTCGGGTCCTGTGTGTCCAATGCCCATATTGCAGGTGCAGCGATCAAGATTGCCAGTATCTTTGCAAAACGCAATTTGAGAGGAAACTATGAAGAGATCGCCGATTATGTCTACAACCGGGTCGGTGCTGTCGGTGTTGCATGGGGTGCGATGTCCCAAAAGGCAGCGGCAATTGCAGCAGGATTCTGGCGACTTGGTATTCCGGTCATCGTCGGCCCTCATGGTGCAAAATACCGCAGAATGCTCATGGGCAGAAAGGACATTGATGAAGACTGGTATGTCTATGATTCCCGAACCGGTGAAAAGGTTCAGGTCGGGCCGGTTCCCGAACATCTCTTTGTGACCGCCGAAACAAAAGAAGAAGCAATGGTCCTCATCGCAAAACTGTGCATGAGACCAAATGATACATCACGTGGCCGGTCCATGAAACTGACCCATTATATTGACCTCTATAAGCGGCTCTATGGTATCATGCCGGATGATATCCACCTCTTCATCAGATCACCGGCAGATATCCCGATTACCATGAAAGAAGAGCTGCTTCCAATCCTTCAGGAGAAAGGGCTCAAGGACAGGATTATTCCTGACCCGACACTTCTGAAATCGCAGATACGGAAACAGAAGGGAGGTTCATCGTGAGCGGTCAGGATTCCTGGCTCCGGGCTGAAATGGGAGGTACTAAGCAGGCTTCAGTCATCTCAAAACCTGAAGTCCTGATGGCTCTTTTGAAAAAGGCAAAACGGCCCCTGATAATTATCGGTCATGAAACAATATCGGATAGTGTCAGGACGGATATCATCATCAGGATGGTATCCGAATTTCAAAAATCAAAGGGAATTCCAATACTCTGCACCTCTCATATCGCCGGACAGGTAATGGAACGGGGTATTGTGCTATCCGGTGTATTAGGAAGTATGGAGATTATTGACCGGCTTCGTGACCCGACCTGGAATGGTCTTGACGGAAAAGGTCAGTATGATCTTGTCCTGATCGCCGGGTTCTCCTACTCACTCGGATGGCTGCTTTTCTCCGGATTAAAGCAGGGTGCCCCGGGAACGAAGATAATCTCCCTGGATCCGAAATATCATCCCCATGCCAGCTGGTCGTATGCAAATATGAAGACAGATTCCTGGAAAGCAGAGATTGAACGGCTGATTGACCTCTTGCATTCAGAGAACACTATTCAGAAGACGGAGGAAGCACATGTTTGAAGATATCCCGGTAGAAGTAGGTCTTGTTCATGAAGGAGAACGTATCAGAAAAGAGGATATGCGGGTGGAACTTGGCGGTCCGAAGGTATCCGAAAAGTTTGAACTTGTCCTTGTAAAAAAATCCGATGAGGTATCTGATGGGAAGATATCTGTTATCGGGCCTGATCTAGCCGACCTTGAAGAAGGGAAGAGTTATCCGTTTGGCATCCTGGTCGAGGTTTCAGGGGAGAAACTGGAAGAGGATTTGGAAGGGGTCTTTGAACGCCGTGTTCATGAATACCTGAATTATATCCAGGGCGTCATGCACCTGAACCAGCGGTATGATCTCTGGATGCGGGTCGGGAAAAAAGCATTTGCGAAGGGTCTGAACTCATTTCATCAGATCGGAAGTGCTCTTATCAGTTTATACCGAAGTGAACTCCCGATTATTGAGAGAATCCAGATAACATTCTTCACCGGCGGAGAAGAATTTCATACGACCTACAATCTCGCCCGGGAGCGGTATGAAACACGGGATTCGAGGGCCAGGGGACTTCTCGACGAAGAAGTTGATACCTTTTACGGGTGTGCCCTCTGTCAGTCCTTTGCCCCCTCACATATCTGTGTGATAACTCCTCAGCGATATGCCAACTGTGGTGCTATCAGCTGGTTTGATGGACGGGCTGCAGCCAGAATGGATCCAGACGGACCGATCTTCCCGATTGCGAAAGGAGAATACCTGGATACTGAACATGGCGAATATTCAGGAATAAATGAGCATGCCACCAAACGCTCAATGGGAGAGGTAAACCGGGTCTGGCTCTATTCTGCATTCGGGTATCCGCATACCTCATGCGGTTGTTTTGAGGCTATTGCCTTTTACATCCCTGAAGTTGAGGGCTTTGGTATTGTTCACCGGCGGTTTGCAGGACCTACGGTCAATGGCCTTGCATTCTCAACCCTTGCAGACTCAACAGCCGGTGGACGTCAGGTCGAAGGATTTCACGGGATTTCGCTCGAATACATGCGGTCAGTGAAATTCCTGCAGGCAGATGGCGGTTGGAATGCCATTGTATGGATGCCGGCGGAGATTAAGGAGATGCTCCAGGGGATTATTCCTGAAGATATCGCTCAGGCAATTGCAACCGAGCAGGATGCCCTCGATATTGATACCCTCACGTCATTCCTTACTGCACACCACCACCCCGTTGTGTCGAAATGGACTCTTCCGGAAGACACAGAAGAAGAGACCTCACCGGATTATGGAACATCAGGCCCGGTTATGTCCTTCGGAGAACTCCCGCTTATGGCAGGTGGTGTAAAAATTATTCTGAAAAATGCAAAGATCTATGCTGAACGGATAATCATACAGCCTGCTGATAATAATAAAAAGAAACAGGGAGGGAAGAATGTCTGATCAGGAAAAGCCGGATATCAGTAGTATCATCAGGCTGCTCGGACCCGGCCTTGCTGAACTCCTCTCCGGACGGCAGATTGAACTTGAAAACGTAGAACTGGAACTTGGAGAACTGGAACTCTGGATTCCGGTCGGGGGGATTTCTCCATCCATCTACCCTGCACCCGTCCCAGGCGGTGCTGGACAGCTTGCCCCCCCAGTAAAACGATTACCACGTCCGGATGAACTCCTTTCAGAAAAATTCCTGATGGAACCTGATGTATTCTCCTCAAAAGTCAGAGAGATTACCCTTGGTGCCACCCGGGCTGATGGAGGGACACGGGGCAGTACTGTCACCGTCGGGGGATCAACCTCAATTCCCTTCACCCATCCCCAGTCACCGCCCCCTCATCCTCCGGTCATCTCCCTTGATGTGTTTGATACAAGGGTCCCGATGCCAAAAGCCTTGAAAAGTCATCTGACCGAGGTCATAGATGATCCGGCAGCATGGGCGAAGATGAATGTTGAGCAGTTCGGGGCAGACATGGTGACGGTTCATCTGCTCTCAACTGACCCGCTCATTCAGAACAAATCCCCCCGGGATGCTTCAAAGACGGTTGAGGAAGTCCTGCAGGCGGTGGATGTTCCCCTTATCATCGGCGGATGCGGAGATCCAAAAAAGGATGCTGAGACCTTTACTGAGATTGCCGCAATGGCTGAAGGAGAACGCCTGCTCTTAAATTCAGTCACCTCTGACATGGCAGATGCCAAGACACTTGAACCGGTATGCAAAGCAGCAGATAACCATGGTCATTGCCTTCTTGGATTCACCGGTCTTGACCTGAACAGTGCAAAGGAACTGAACCGGCGGATATACCAGTATTTCCCTCCCGAACGACTCCTTATGGACCTGACAACGGTTGCCCTTGGATATGGACTGGAATACTCGTTCTCAATCCATGAACGTGCACGAATGGCAGCACTTATGGGCGATAAGGAACTCCAGCATCCGACGATTTCAGCATGCACGAATGCATGGTCAGCCCGTGAAGCATGGATGGATCTCGGCCCTGCATTTGGGAAGAATGATCTCCGGGGGCCGTTATGGGAAACAATCGGCGGATTAACCCTGCTCCTTGCCGGTGTGGATCTCTTTTTAATGATGCATCCACTGGCTGTGTCAACACTCCGTGACGTTGCTGGAAAACTCATGCATCCGGCAGAGATAAACCTAGGTATGGCTGACTGGGCAGCACTGAAGATATGAGGTGGACAGGATGAAAGAGGAACATAAAAAAAGTATTCGGGAGATCAGCCCGATTGACGTATACAAACTCCTGCCACGGACAAATTGTGCAGAATGTGGTGAAGCCAACTGTATGGCTTTTGCAACCAGGGTGGTGAATGGTGAAGCGGTCATCGAAGGGTGCCCTCCCATTCTGACAAAGAAGTATGAGAAAGACCTGTCAAAACTCCAGGAGTTACTTGCCCCGCCGGTTCGTGCAGTCCATTTCGGATCCGGAGACCACCAGTTGACCATCGGTGGAAAGCATGTCCTGTACAGGCATGAATTCACCTACCAGAACCCGCCCCCTATTGCCATCGATATCTCTGATGATATGGAGAATGAGCAGATTGCTGCAAGAATTAAAAAGGTACAGGATTTCGCATACACCTATATCGGACGACCACTCTCTCTTGACGCCCTGGCCGTCCGGTCAGTAACCCAAAGCCCAGACAGGTATGCAGAGGTTATTCAGCAGATCTGCGGACTGTGCAATCTTCCCCTGATTCTCTGCAGCACTGACCCGGCTATCATACAAGCAGGATTGTCGGTATGTGCTGAGAGAAAACCGCTCATTTTTGCCATAACAAAAGAGAACTGGAAAGAGATGGGGGAACTGGTTCTGGATACCGGCTGTCCGGTAGTGGTATCGGCTCCTGGAGATCTGTCACTTCTCAGGACACTAGTCAGAACCCTTCAGGAATGGGGAATTGAAGATATGGTTCTCGACCCCGGTACATTCCACAGCGACCGGATCGGTCAGACAATTCATCTCTTTACCGCTCTCCGAAAAGCGGCAGTAAAAAATTTCGACGCACTCTCCGGATATCCGATTCTGGGAACTCCCATATCGGTATGGAACGGACAGGAATTATCCGACGATCTGAACCGCTGGCAGGAAGCATATCTTACATCCATGCTCATCACCCGGTATGCTGATCTCCTGATTATGCACAGTCTCGAGGGATGGGCACTCCTTCCCCAGCTTATCTGGCGGTTTGGTATCTATACCGATCCACGAAAACCGGTATCCGTTGATGCAGGTGTCAGAACCTTTGGCAACCCGGATAAGACATCTCCGGTTCTCATCACCTCAAATTATGCCCTCACGTTCTTTACCGTGGAATCAGACATTAAAGCTGCAAAGATAGACTGCCATCTCATTGTCATTGATACCGGTGGCCTCTCTGTTGAAGCAGCAGTCGCCGGACGATACCTGACCGCTTCAAAAATAGCCGAATCCCTCAAAGAATGGAAGGCAGATACCCTTGTCTCCCACAAATATCTCATCATTCCCGGTCTTGCTGCACGGTTATCAGGAGAGACCGAGGATGAGACCGGATGGCGTGTTCTTGTCGGCCCACGGGATTCATCAGGTATCGGGCAGATGATACGGGAACGCTGGCCTCCTGTGGAAGAATAATCGTGTCAGATTCAATATCTATTCTTTTTCAGCCGATGAACCGGATGGTGACCGTTGAGGCAGGTTGTACAGTCCTTGATGCAATCCGGGAAGCAGGAATTCAGTTTGAAGCCATCTGCGGGGGAAAAGGCACCTGTGGAAAATGCCGGGTAATCAGGGTATCAGGGAAGATATCAGAAGAAGGATCAGTCTGTGCAAAATTCCTGACCCTTGATGAGCAGCGGAAAGGGTACTGTCTGGCATGTCTTGTCAGGGTTTGGACCGATGCAGTTTTCACCATTCCAATAGAGAGCAGAATAGACACTCCCCAGATTCTCCTTGACGTTGCCCGGACAATCGGGACAATCTACCCCTCTGTGAATAAATATCAGGTGGAGAGAATCACAACCGGACCAACCGCAATACTGGGGCCTTCTATCCGGTTTACCGGGTATACCGGTACACGGCCGGTGATGACTGAAGAACAGAGGCAGGTCATTATGCATGCATCCGGTCCTCTTACCGGCGTTATCTCTCTGGATGGAGGAACAAGCAGGCTCATCAGCCTTGAAGAGGGAGATACAACCGGGAGTTTGTTCGGTATCGCCCTTGATCTTGGTACCACTACCGTTGTCGGTCTTCTCATTGATCTCATCACCGGAGAGGTTATCAGACGGGCATCAACTCTGAACCGGCAGATAACCCTGGGAGAAGAACTGGTCACGAGAATTGCCATCGGAAGAAAAGAGGAGGGAAGGGCAGATCTCCAGGCGGCAGCTCTTGGAAGTATCAACGAAGTTATTCACAAAATGACCAGGGATGCCGGAATTTTGGATCTTGAGATCAGCGACATCTGTATCGGCGGGAATACCGTGATGTCCTGGCTGTTTGCCGGAAGAGATCCGACACCACTTGAATATGTGGATGCACAGATTCCTACGGGCCCGATTATTCTGACTGCAAAAGACTGTGGAATTGCCATCGGGCCTGATGTGCTGGTATACTGCCTTCCTGCGGTGAGCAGATTTGTCGGTGGTGATGCTATCGGCGATGTTCTGACTGCAGGGATGCACAAGAAAAAGGAAGTATCCCTTCTCATCGATCTCGGTACGAATGGTGAGATTATCCTTGGAAATAAAGACTGGCTTGTCTCCACCTCCTGTGCCTCAGGCCCGGCCTTTGAAGGTGCAGGCATGCGGTCCGGGATGCGGGCGATGAGAGGAGCTATCGACGCGGTAAAAATAGCTCCCGATGGCCATGTCACCATCCATGTCATTGGTGATACAGAGCCGAAAGGGATATGTGGTTCTGGAATCATCGATGTCGCTGCTGCGATGGCTCGTGCAGGCATCCTGGACTTTAGCGGGAAATTTATCGATACTGCACCGGGTGTCAGGCAGGGAGAGAATGGACCAGAATTTTTACTCGTTCCTGCTCATAAAACCGCAACCGGAAAAGATATTGTCATCACGAGTGAGGATATGGCCTATCTCATGGACTCGAAAGCCGCGGTTCTTGCAGCGATAACAGTCCTCTTACAAAAATACCGGTTACGACTTCGTGATATTCAGCATGTATTCCTTGCCGGAGCATTTGGCTCATATGGAAACATAGATCACCTGATATCTTTTGGAATCCTTCCTGAATTCCCGTCCGCAGATTTTCACCGGATAGGAAACGGATCACTTGCCGGGGCATATGCCTGTCTTCTATCTGTCCATGCACGGCGGGAAGCAACCGCGATTGCAGCGAAGATGGGATATATCGACCTTCTGGTTGATAATGATTTTATTGAGGAATACTGGGCTGCACTCCGGATACCTGGAAAAGAAGAGTTATTTCCCACGCGTTATGCAGGTTCGGGATCAAAACAGTTACTCAAATAAATTTATTAATCTATTACTTTTATTTTTTAATTTTTTTGTGAAAGAAGAGAATCAATATTTATTTTTTAGTTCGTATGAGTTAAATTTAAATATATATAATAAACAACTTCCTTCCATCAAAAATATATACTACAAGTTGTAATGTAGTACCATAACAAAAGGAGGATGATGATGGACAAGATTGTTTCAAAGCATGTATCTTCTACACTCTGATCTCTGCTTTCAGGCGGAAAGACACGGACACCGGCAGGGTAGATCTATCCCATACCAGTTATTAAACACCTTCAAAAGACTGCCTTCACAAATACCCTCTACCCCCGGAGTGAATCCGGATGTCCCGAACCGGAAGCAGTAGCCAGATTCGACAAGAGTAAATCGCCTCAGATACCTGACAAAACCATATCGGTTACCGTCAGGTCTCTGATTTTGTCGGGATGAGCCTGCTGAATATCATGGTTTATCAGATCCAAAAATTTTCGTGATAATTATGAGACAAGTTGCAATTTATGGAAAAGGTGGAATTGGAAAATCCACAACAACACAGAATACCGTCGCAGCACTCGCAAGTGCCGGAAAGAAAGTAATGGTCGTCGGTTGTGACCCGAAAGCAGATTCTACACGGTTACTGCTCCACGGGTTATGCCAGAAGACCGTTTTAGATACCCTTCGTGACGAAGGGGATGATATTGAACTCGATGACATTTTAAAGCCAGGATTTGGAGATACCCGGTGTGTCGAATCCGGAGGTCCGGAACCGGGAGTTGGCTGTGCTGGTCGTGGAATTATTACGTCCATCAATCTGCTTGAATCGCTTGGTGCATATACCCCGGATCTTGATTATGTCTTCTACGATGTTCTGGGAGATGTCGTCTGTGGAGGTTTTGCCATGCCCATTCGTGAAGGAAAGGCAGAGGAGATATATATTGTCGCTTCAGGAGAACTGATGGCTCTGTATGCGGCAAATAACATCGCCAAGGGTATTCAGAAGTATGCAGATAATGGGAAAGTCAGACTTGGTGGCATTATCTGTAACAGCCGTAAGGTTGACAATGAATTTGCACTGCTCAAGGCATTTGCCGAGGAGATCGGGTCACAACTGATTCATTTTGTACCTCGTGACAACCTTG
>ERZ1645192.2641-NODE-2641-length-14778-cov-5.702982_pt1 | contig 14778 bp, 14 predicted proteins | sample MGYA00575354_ERZ1645192 | MGnify/ENA primary metagenome ERZ1645192 (study PRJEB40844, sample SAMN11349763) | freshwater sediment metagenome | isolation source: river sediment | host: Sediment | place: India: Faizupur Khadar , New Delhi | collected 2017-02-21 ... | reverse complement strand
CCACTTATCCCACGAACATCGAGGCCTCAATTGACGGGACCACCCTCTCCCTGACCTGGCCGGAGACTCACAAAGGCTGGTTCGCTCAATCCAACAGCATCAGCTTGGGAAATCCGGAGGCATGGTTCGACATCCCCGGTTCACAGCTCGGGACCACGTTGAACATTCAACTCGATCCGTCCAAGCCCAGCGTTTTCTACCGTCTCCGCCTGCCTTGATCCGGCGTTGACTTGTGGCCTTCCTCGCCCGGCGCGACTGCTTCGGCATTCGCGCCGGTTTTCTTTTCCCCGTCTCGCGGCATCTCTTCGTAATGAAGCCCGGTCCCCCCGGGCGTTTTGCCCGGCAGGCGCATCCAGTCTGTGCGGCCCCCGTTCGCGCACGAGGGCTCGATTCCGACCATCGTGAATAGAATCTCAAAAAAGGTTTAACATTCCGCTTTAGTTCGTTGGCTGAACCATGCAAGCTTTAAGCTGTGAGATTCGTGACTATACTTCTGGTGTTCGTGTTTGAACTCTGCCTTTTTTGTCCATCGGCAGTTGCCGCTAAACCGCGTCCCGATATCAAGGTCAAGTTCATCGAACCGCAGGCCAGCAACACAGTGTCCGGCGTCATCCATGTGCGCTTGAAGTTCGAGCCTGAGCCGGGAGCCGTCATGCCAAAGCAGGCCATGGCGAGTCTTGGGGGTGCTCCGTGGGTGCGGATGACGAAGACAAGCTCCGGAAATGAATGGGCGGCTTCGCTGGATACCTCCACCGTCCCCAACGGACCTGGAGCGATTATGGTCGTCAGCGATCAACGGTTTCGCCATCGGGTCAGGCACGTCATTACCATCACGAACGAGTTGAAGTGCTTTTTCTCGGATCTGCACAGCCACACCTCTTACTCCGATGGGGTGCTGACGCCCCAAGCGGCCCACGACTATGCCCGAGACGTCTCCAAACTGGATGTGTTCGCTCTGACCGATCACCTGCAAAGCCTGACGGAGGAGGAGTGGTCGGACATTTGCGAGCAGGCAGACAAGGCGAACCGGGACGGCGCCTTTACCACATTTAGAGGGGTGGAGTGGACCAAGCAGGTTGGCCATGCATGTGTCTATAATCCCCCAACGCTGGTCTGGCCGGACGATCTGGAAAAGTTTTACAAGGCGGCGGCGACCGCGAAGGTGCTGGTAAAGTTTAACCATCCCGGAGACGGTACGGTCGCTTTCAAAGGACTCGCTTACTCGGCAATCGGAGATCAGGCGGTGGAGTTGATGGAGGTGCGGTCGCCAGTGGAGGAACTTGCCTACATCCGCGCCCTGGACCAGGGATGGCGCCTGGGGCCGGACGGATCGGATGACACGCACCAGGCAAACTGGGGCGGCCGGAGAGCCTGGTCCGGCATTTGGGCGCCGGCACTCTCCCGCATAAACATCATGGAAGCATTGAAGTCCCGGCGTTGCTTCTCCACCCAGGATAAAAATTGCCGGCTATTGTTCACCGCAAACGGCGCCGTCATGGGCTCGGAGATCAAACAACCGGCGAGCCTGTTAAACGTGGAAGTGACGGTCGAGGATCCTGATGCCAACGATCGTGTTGAAAAAATTGAACTGTTCCAAAACGGGAAGGTGATCGAAACCGCGAACCCGCAACAGTCCCGCGTCCGCTGGGCAAAGCAGGTTCAGGTGGGGCCCGGTTCCCACTACTACTTCGTCAAGATCACACAGGCCGATACTAATTCCGCCTGGTCTTCGCCGGTTTGGGTGCGAGGCAACTGACCGCGCTTACTCCCCATAGTTCGGATTGTCCCGGGGCGCATCGTTCGCGTCTCAAAACGGCAACAGCCCGATCCCTCCTGCAGTGTGATCCTTGCTTTTGTCCCGTTCGCGCAATATCTCTGGGCACATGCTGAACTTACCTTTTTCTGCGCTTGCCCTGAGTTGCGCCGGCGCCACTCTTCTTTCATGCGCCGCCGAGGAGCCCGCCCGGTTTGTTCAGGATCGCTTTGCCATCGGGTTCTGGGTGGATCCCCCCGCCGCCGAGCAAACAAGCGAAAGGTTCGCTGAGATCGCCCGGGCGAACTTCACCATGGTCATTGGCAACTTCGGCGCGACCACCCCGGAGCAGGTCACAAACCAGATCGCTCTATGCGAAAAGCATGGCCTGAAAACTCTCGTCTCCATGGCGGGCCTGTCTCCCGAAAACCTGCCCGACGGCGCGGCGTGTTGGGGTTACTCAATCGCCGACGAACCCGGCGCAGGCGCTTTTCCGGACCTGAGGAAAGCAGTCGATGCCATCCGGCAGGCCCGACCCGGAAAGCTCTCGTACATCAATCTTTTTCCAAACTACGCGCCGTTGTCCGCCCTGGGCACGACTTCCTACGTCGAGCATGTCGCCCGGTTCGTTTCTGAAGTCCGGCCAGATGTCCTCTCGATGGACCACTACCCGATGTTCAGGCCGGATGCGGACGGACGCGAAACGTACTGCGCAAACCTCGAGGTGATGCGCGCGCAGTCAACAGCCGCCGGCATCCCATTCTGGAATTTCTTCAATACCATGCCGTTTGGACCGCACACGGACCCAACTGAAGCCCAGGTGCGCTGGCAAGTATTTGCCTCCGTTGCGTACGGGGCAAAAGGCGTTATGTATTTCTGTTACTGGACCCCCGCCGGCGGTGAGTTTCCAAAGGGCGGAGCCATCCTCCGTAGAGATGGCACACGGACCCGCCACTATGATGAGGCCCAGCGCATCAATGCCGTTCTGAAAAACCTGGGGCCTGTCCTGATGCGCTTGACCAGCACCGACACACGGAGGATCAAACCCGGCGCGAGCCCGGCAGAAACGCTGGCCGGAAGCGGTATCAAGTCGCTTTCGGACGGCAACTACCTGGTCGGTTCGTTCAAGCACCGCGACGGACGCCGCGCCGTTCTCCTGCAAAACTATGAATTTGCATATAGCGCATGGCCAACCGTCCAGTTTGATGCGGACGATAGAGCCGTGCGTGAGATCAGCCCGAAAACAGGCAGGGAAGTCGCCCTGTATGACGAAAGCCCGGACATGCCCGGCCTGCAGATTAGCCTGGATGCCGGAGAAGGCCGGCTCTTCCTAATGCCCTGAAGTCTCACCCGCCGCCGCAGCGCTACGGGGCTCCCGTCAAAATGGTTGCCAGCGCAACCTCGGTTAAAACAGCCGGGTGCCCCTGGTAGATCACCTTTTTTTCAGGATCCATCAGCAGAACAAACGGAACCGAAGTCGCCCCCGCGCCGGCGGCAATTTTTCCGTCAGTGTCCGGAGCGGTCGGCACAAGCGGCTCGCCATCCCCTTCCGCATCGTTCGCCGCGCCGGGATCGGGGTTTAACCCGAGCACAACCAATCGGTCGGCAAACTTTTTTTGAAGCGCCGCAACATGGGCGACAGCTTTTCGCGCCGGCAAACTCCACGGAGTCCAGAATAAGAGAAGGATGTGTTTGTCCGAAGGCGCTTCGGTCAATTCGGGCCATATGTCAAAACGGAGCGCTGGCCCCGGCTTGCCCACCAGGGACCGCTCGGAAATGGGATCGCTCAAGACGCTCGCGGATAAAGTTCTCACCGGGGCGGGTGCTTTCACGTTGCCAAGTGTGGCCAGAACGTTCGACTGATACGTCTGCTCGCCGGCAATGTGGATTTGCTCCCGCTGCTCCGCGGCGGCGGCATCGTAACCAAGGATCTTCTGCGCTTTCGGCTCCAATCGTTTCAGCTTGGCGTTGGCCATGCCGTCCTCGTGCCTGAAGTAAACATCCGTTTCGTTCACACTCAGCACGGTGACATTTTTATAGACGGTGGACCCTGCCTTCAAAGAATTGAACCGGATGGGTGCTCCAACAGCGGCACACACCGTGATCAGGCAAACGGCTCCAAGGAGTAGTAATCGCATTCGTGCGGTATGCATGCCAAACCGGGGCTTGACAAGCCTCAAGCGAGGATCGGGAAACTTGCCCGGCCGGTATAAAGATCACCCGGTTTTGTAGTTGAGCCGTCGCTCTGAGGATGCGATAAGACCTCCATGGAACCCGATTTAAACACAATAGCGCCGCACAACAGCCCGACAGGAAACGATAAAATCTGGGCCATTCTCGCCCACGTTTCTTTGCTCGTCGGGGTCGGAATTATTCTGCCGCTCGTGATTTACCTTGCGATGAGGCACGAGTCCCAATACGTGACCGCCAACGCAAAAGAAGCGCTGAATTTTCACATTTCCCTGATCTTATACGTGCTCTGCTGCATTCCTTTGGTGTTTATTCTGATTGGAATTCCGCTGGCGTTTGTCCTCGGGATCGGGTCGCTGGTGCTATCCATCATCGCATCCATCAAGGCGTCCGAAGGGTCGTGCTACCGCTACCCGCTCACGATCCGGTTCCTGGGGTAAAAGGCCCCTGCCCCGCGGCCATCAGTGCGCCTCAAGCCAGTTTCGGCCGGTCCCGATGTCCACAACAATCGGAGCCTCCAGCGGAATTGCTTTCGTCATTCGGTCCTGCAGGATGGCGCGCACCTCCGCTTCTTCCTTCCTGTAAAGGTCGAATACCAATTCGTCGTGTACTTGCAGCAGCATCCGGCTCTTGAGACCTTTGTTGCGAATGTCTTCCTGGATCCGGATCATTGCAATCTTGATCATATCCGCCGCGGTCCCCTGAATCGGCGCATTGATCGCGTTGCGCTCCGCCGACCCGCGCACGTTCATGTTGCGTGAATGGATGTCCCGAATATATCTCCGCCTCCCGGTCACCGTCTGCACGTATCCAAGCTCGCGCGCAGACTCGATGGTGCGATCCATGTATGCGCGAATGCCGGGAAACTGCCTGAAGTACTCCTCGATAATGGCAGCAGCCTCGCGCCGGGGAATGTTCAACCGCTGCGCCAGCCCGAACGACGAAATCCCGTAGGCAATGCCAAAGTTGACCATTTTGGCTTTGCGCCTCATCTCGGGCGTCACCATCTCCGGGAAAACCCCGAAGACTTTTGCCGCGGTGGCGGTGTGAATGTCCTCATTCGCCTCGAAAGCCTCGATCAGCCCCGCTTCGCGCGTTAACGCCGCAATGATGCGCAGCTCGATCTGCGAATAATCCGCCGAAAGCAGAACATAATCCGGCCCCGCGGGAACAAACGCCCGTCGAATCTCCTGGCCCCGCTCGGAACGGATCGGAATGTTTTGAAGGTTCGGATCCTGGGAATTAAGCCGGCCAGTCGAGGTCGCTACCTGGTTGTACGTGGTGTGAATCCGCCCGGTGGATGCCTGAATCGCCGCCGGCAGAACATCCACATAGGTGGACTTCAGCTTCGACGCCGCGCGGTGCTCCAGCAGACGCTTCACAATCTCATGGTCCGCCGCAAACGCCATCAGGGTTTGCTCGTCCGTCGCGTATTGCCCGGTGCGGGTCTTCTTCGGCGCATCGGTTATCTTGAGCGCCTCAAACAGGATCGTTCCAAGCTGTTTCGGCGAATTCAGGTTGAAGGTCGAGCCGGCCAGGCGGTAAATCGTTCCTTCCAGTTCCTCAATCTCCTTTGACAACCGGATTCCAAACTCCTCAATCACCCCCAAATCCACCCGGATGCCCGCTGTCTCCATTTCCACAAGAACGGTGATCAGCGGACACTCGATTTCGTAAAACACACGCTCCTGCGCCTTTTCCCGAAGCAACGTCTCGAGTGGTTCCCTCAGTCGCAGCACCACATCCGCGCGCTCGGCAGCCCATCGCGCGATCTTGTCCACTGGCACGTCCGCCGGATGGACGACCCGGTCCGTTTGCGCACCCGCCAGCCCGTTCATCTCCGTCAGCAGGTGACCCAGCAGGGTCTCGGAGAGGTAATCCAGCGTATGACGGCTGTCCGGCTCCAGCAGGCTGTGCGCGACCATCGTATCAAATAATTTTGCCCGAAAGTCGATGCCGTGCCATTTCAGCATCCCAATAACCTGCTTCAGGTCGTGCCCGATAAACAGCAACCGGGGATTCTCAAACAGCATCGAGAACTCCCTCAGCACCTTCAAACTCTCGTCCAGTTCGGCAGGCAGCGGAATGAAGCGCGCCTCGCCAACCTCCGCGGCCAGCGCCATCCCAAGGGGCTTCGCCTCTCTCGCCGGCCCGGGCGTCATCACCATGCTCAGAGCCACCAAATCCCGCTCCTGCAGGTCCTGAACAAGAGCCTTGCGATCCGCCGGAGAGGCCGCCATGCACAATTTCACCGACACAGGCCCCGGTGACAGCGTTTCCCTGACGGACGGCTCCGCGGCTGGCTCCGGGCTCCCGAAATCCAGCTCTGCCGTTTGAGCAGCAGCGCGGGACGAAACCGGCGCGGCTTGAATGGCCGGGGCGCGAAAGTTCTCGCCGAACAGTCTGCGGCCAATCGAGCTGAACTCGAACTCGGCAAATAAACCTCGCAGCTCGGCGTCGTTCCTCTCGCGAAGTTTCAAGCCCTCGATGTCCACAGCGCACGGCACATCACAGTTGAGCGTGGCCAGTCTCTTGGAGAGCAAAGCAATCTCCGTGTTGGCCTTTATGTTCTCCTTCAGCTTTCCGCTCAACTGGTCCGCGCTTGCCAGAAGGTTTTCCACACTGCCGTACTGCGCGATCAGTTTGGCCGCGGTTTTCTCTCCAATGCCGGGAACTCCGGGGATGTTGTCGGAGGAATCCCCCATCAACCCAAGAACATCCACAACCTGCGCCGGGTTCTGGATGGACCAGCGCGCGCATACTTCCTTGGGCCCCAGGATCTCGACATCGCTGCCCATTCGCCCCGGCTTGTAGATGAAGATGTTCTCTGCAACAACCTGGCCAAAGTCCTTGTCGGGCGTCACCATGTAGGAGACAAACCCCTGCCCGGCAGCCCGACGCGCCAGCGTGCCGATCACGTCGTCGGCTTCGTACCCGTCGCACATAAGCACGGGGATCCGAAACGCCTCGATCATCCGGCGCACATCCGGCAACGCATTCCGCAGATCTTCCGGCATGGCCTGCCGCGTCGCTTTGTACTCCGGATAATCCCGGTGTCGTTGCGTTGGCTTGTCGGTGTCAAAAGCCACGGCAATATGCGTGGGCTCCTGCCGCGAAAGGATGTCCAGGAGTGTCTGGGTAAAGCCGTAAAGGGCCGATGTGTTCACCCCTTTCGAGTTGAAAATCGGCCGTGCAATCAACGCGAAATGCGCGCGATACACCAGGGCCATTCCGTCCAATAGGAATAATTTTTTCACGGAAATGAGCCGCCCCGCAACTCGCCGGCGGCAACGTATTTTCCCACCAGGCCCTTTTGACTGCAAGAGCTTAACCTCGCCACCGCCCGGGGCCTTCCTGTGCCTTCGCAGATCTTGAGGCTTTGCAACCGCCCCGGAAAATGTCATCTCATGGATCACGTTGGATCCGCTCCTGACAATCCTCTTTGACAGCCCGGAACTGCTTGTCGTCAACAAGCCCGCCGGGCTGGTCTGCCACCCCACAAAAGGGGACGCATTCTCGAGTCTCATCAGCCGCGCCCGCCTGCATCTCGGCCCTGGCGCGCATCCGCAGCTCATCAATCGCCTCGATCGCGAAACCTCCGGCGTGGTTGTCATTGCCAGGGATGCCGAAACAGCCCGCAGCCTGCGCCGGATGTGGGAGGCGCGCCGGGTTCACAAGGAGTATCTCGCCATCGTCCACGGGTGGCCCGGCCAGGATGCCGGGACGGTACAGGCTCCCCTGGGGCCGGACGAACATAGCCGCGTGGCCATCAAGGACTGTGTCCGCCCGGATGGCGCGTCGGCCATCACCCATTTCAAGGTGATGGGGCGCTTCACGCGAAGACGGCATGCTGCCTCGGGAACTCCCGGGGACGAAACCCCCTTTGCCCTGATACAGGCTACCCCGGAAACCGGGCGCAAACACCAGATCCGCATTCATCTCTCCTCAATCGGCCACCCGATCGTGGGTGACAAGATTTACGGACCGGATGAGGATTGCTACCTGGCCCTGGTCGAGAATCGCCTTACAGACTCCCAACGGCGCATGTTGATTCTTCCACACCAGGCGCTGCACGCGTCAGCAGTCGCTTTCGAATGGAAGGAAAACCTCACGCGATTTGAGGCGGCGCCCGAGAGCTGGTTCGCAGAGTTCCTTCCTGAAAACCTCAGGAACCCGCCCCCGGCCGCCTCTGCCACCTTCCAGAAGCAAATCCTCAACTCTCAAACCACCTGCGGATCCAATTTGTAAAGCTGGCCAAATGCGAGCAATTCTCGTTTGAAATCGCCCAGGAAAAATAATTGGTGAAACCCGGGAAAACTCAGCACCTTGCTGCCGCCATCAAACCGCGCTTTGACGGAAACGACACACCCGCCCGCGGGAGGGGCATCAATGTTCCCTACCACGCTTCCCGCAGACACAAGCATCGTGGTCTTCTCCTGGCCCACGGCTCCGGCCGGAAGGACATCCAGGCACGTCAACCGCTCGCCCACGGGCCAAATGGTGCGCGGGACGGCGTCCCGGTCCCCGTGGTGGTGTATCAACTCGAAAGGCTCCGCCTTTGCGTCAAAGCCGCGCAGCCGGGTTGCACAGGAGCAGTGCGCGCCAATAATCGTGTCGTCCGCGGTATCGGCCACGGGATCCTGCTGAAAGCCGGGACGATCAAAGAGGTATTGCACGATGACGTGGGCGGCGATGGCTCCGGTATCCGCCTCGCAGGCGGCCGGTATCCCTTCGTCGTTCATCCTCGACCACGCAATGCAGGGCAGACTTACCGTCGTCTTTCCCAGCGCTCCGAGACAATCCATGCTGATCGCATCGCCCTGTTCACGCCGGAGAATCTCACCCGCCACATAGTAGCTCTTGATCCCGTTGATCACGTCCTGCCGCGTAGCAGCGCGCAGCCTCCGCGCTTTCCGGATGTATTCGTCCGCCGCGCGCTCAATCGCGGATGTCAGCGGCATGGCCTTGTATGTCTCCAGGAAATCGGAAGCCGGCACGTAGGCCAACTCAATGCCAGTGTCCGGCATGCGCTTTGTGACACGCTGCTTGCCGGCAATCACAACGCAACGGGTCATGCGCATGCGAGCGCCGGCTCCGAGCATTTTCACCCCAAAATCAAGCTGGCGCGTGTCATCCGTCGAAAATATCACGCAGCCGGGCTGGTCGGCCATGGGCAGGGTATTGGTCGTAAATGAACTGCCGAGCGGTGAATAAACAACGGTGGGAATGCCGGTTTCCGCCGCCTTCGCAGCCGTCGGCCAGGCATGTTGCTGGCGATCCAGCAGGACCACCAGCAACCCCTCCGCGTTTTGTGCCCGGGCTTCTGCAAGCCACGCGTCCGCTTCCGCCGGCGAATATATGGGCGTGGAACGCAAGCTCAGGTCCATCCGGTTTGCTTTCGCCGCCGCCACCACCTGCGTCGTGAATCGCTGGCGCGCCGCTTCACCGTCATATATCTGGCCGGGCCATTTCATCCCATACTCCCCGGCGCGCCGGACAAAAGCAGCGTGAACTTTCGGCACGTGCGACGCCGCCGGGCCGTACGGGCGAAACGAGGCGACCGGTGAATCTTGCGTCCGAAGGGCGCTGCAACCGCCCACAAACGCCGAGCCGGCCAGCAGCAGCGCCGAGTTCTTAATAAATCGACGCCGGCCCGGATCATGACACTCCGTGCAATGCGCGGGGCAGCGATTTGTTCTGGAAGGTGTTGTTTTCATTGGCTGGTTACATGCTCGATGGTTATGACCTGCTCAGACCTTGCTCAGATCATAGACATCTGGCAAGTGGTTTTGCACCCTGAACCACTTCCTTCTCGCAAATCCGTTCCTCAACCCTTAGGTTTCGCATCGCTCCAGTGGAGGGGAACCAGGGGTGTCTCCGCCAGGAAGCGCCGATTATGAGAATACTGGCTTTGGACCATGGCACACGCAGGATCGGAGTGGCGTTGAGTGACGAAATGCACATGATCGCCTCACCCCTGGAATACATAGAAGCCGAGCCGCCAAACGCATTCTTCGCCCGGCTCAAGGTCATCATTGCCGACCGCGAGGTCGGGCTGATTGTCGTTGGTATGCCCAGGAACATGGACGGCAGTTACGGGCCCGCCGCCCAAAAGGTGGAACAGTTCATCCTCAGCCTGAAGGAGGAGACCGGTCTGCCAATTCGCAAATGGGATGAGCGCCTCACCACCACACAGGCCCACCGTTATCTCATCCAGGGCGCCGTAAAGCGGCGGGATCGCAAACAGAAAGTGGACAAGACCGCGGCGGCGATATTGCTGCAAAGCTACCTCGATGCAACGGCCAGCTAAAGTGTCCATGGACACCGGGGAAAAGGATCAAACGCCCCCCGGCTTTTTGAAGTTTCGCCTGCTGATCGCTTACGATGGCTCGGGCTACGAGGGATGGCAGGTGCAAAAAATTGGCACCGGAGTCCAGGAAATCATCGAAACAGCCCTCGGAAAACTCTTTCCCGGCAAACCGCGCCTGCACGGCTCAAGCAGGACGGATGCCGGCGTCCATGCCCTGGGCATGGTCGCTCATTTCATCGCGCCCGTGTCACAGTGCCGGATGGAACCACGCAAGCTCGCCCTCGCTCTCAACGCATGGCTGCCGGAGGATATCCGCGTGATCAAAGCCTCACGCGCGCGGTCCCCTTTCCACGCGCGCTTCAGCGCCACGGGCAAAGCCTACCGCTATGCAATCTGGAATCATCCCGCCTCGAACCCCCTTCTCCGCCACGTGTCCTGGCATGTGCCGCGCAAGTTGGATGTCCATGCCATGCAACGCGCCGCGCGCGCCTTCATCGGGCGGCACGACTTTTCCTCCTTCACCGCCAACCCCGGTTACAGGCGATCGTCCACCATCCGCAATATCACTCAGTGCCGGGTGGTCGCGCGCGGCCCGCTCATCACCATCACAATCCACGGCGACGGGTTCCTGTACAAAATGTGCCGCGGCATCGCCGGCACTCTCGCCGAGGTTGGCCTCGGCAAGCTCGACGCCAGTGAAATCACCCGGATTTTGCGCCAACAGGACCGCCGTGTCGCCGGCATGACCGCCCCGGCCCACGGACTGGTCCTCTGGAAGGTTTTTTACGGCAAAAAGGCGGCCATAACATCCGCACGGTCGTTGCCTGCAAAATGAACATCGTCCTGGTCGAACCCGAAATCCCACCAAACACCGGCAACGTGGCACGCCTTTGCGCCGCAACCCGCACCACGCTGCACCTTGTCGAGCCCCTGGGGTTTAAAATGGGCCACGCCCAGCTAAAGCGCGCAGGCATGGACTATTGGCAGCATGTCCAATGGAAGCTCTGGAAAAACTGGCCCGAACTCGAGCGGTCTGTCAGCCCCTCGGCGCAGGTTTGGCTGATCGAGTCCGGAGGTCCCAGGCTCTACACGAACGCCACGTTCGGGCCCTCGGATTATATCGTGTTCGGGCGCGAAACGGCCGGGCTGCCAAAACCGCTGCTCGAGGCGCGCAGTGATCACTGGCTGCGCATCCCCATGATGAACCGCAGCGCCAGGTCTCTCAATCTCTCCAATTGCGCGGCGCTGGTCCTCTTTGAAGCCCTCCGCCAGCAGGGATTCGCCGGCGAGGTTTGATGCCCGGTGCGGTCACATTAAAACACCGCCGGCACCCCCTCTTCGAGCACACGAACTTTCCGGATCAGGTTCTGCTCCCGGGCCAGTTGCCGCAGCCAGCGCGGCGGCTCATCCATGTCTTCGAACGAAAGCCGGAAGCTGCCGTAATGCATCGGCACCAGCCATTTCGCGCGCAGATCCCGAAACACTTTGAGGGCATCGTCCGGCCCCATATGCACGTTCCTGAACGACTCCGGGTGATAAGCCCCAATGGGCAGGAGCGCAATATCCGGTCGGCAAATTCGGCCGATCTCCTTGAAGCCCTCGAAGTACGCGCTGTCCCCCGCGTGGTAAATGCGACGCCCCTGGTGCTCCAGCACAAAGCCGCCATAGCCCCGGTGTATATCGCGAAGCACTCTCGCGCCCCAATGGTTCGATGGCGTAAGCGTGACACGCCAGTCCCCATGCGCAAAGCTTTCCCACCACTCCAGCTCAACCACCCTCCCAAAGCCAAGGTTCTGCGCAAGATCCCCCATCCCCCACGGCATGATGCCAATCTTCGGATGCGGCAACCGCCGCAGGCTCGGCTTGTGAAAATGATCGAAATGCGCGTGGGTCAACAGAACCGCGTCAATCGGCGGCAAGTCCTCGATCCGCAGCCCGGACCGCTTGATGCGCTTGAGCAGGAAAAGCCAGTTCGCAAAGTTCGGGTCAATAAGCAGGTTCAGATCCGTGAATTGAACAAGGAACGATGCGTGCCCGATCCAGGTCAGCGCCACCTGCCCGTGCGAGAGCCTCGGAAATTTCGGCACACGCTGCGTCCCAAACCTGCGCGTCAAAATGGTCTTCCATATCATCTCCCGAAAGAAAGTGCGCGGGTTGAAATGGCGCGACGGCGTGAGCTCTTTAAACGATCTCGGAAGCCGCTGCCGCTTCACCGCCGGCCGATATGGCGCCTTTGCCACTTTCTTCATCAAAATACTCTATGCCGAATTGAACCGTAGTAAAGGAAGGGAAAATGCAAGCCGCGCGCGCCTTACGCCAAAATCATCGAACACTGCTAATCCGCGCGTGCTTTTGCCGAATGGTTCGGATAATCCTTTGGCGCCATGTATGATCGGAACCGCGTATTCGCCGCAGCCTGCCTCGGCATGCTGCTCTTTGGCATCGTGTTTCTTTCGCTGGGATCAGTGAACAACATGCTGGCCCAGCGTTTTCCCCTGGATAATAACCAGATCGGCACACTGACAGCCCTGCTCCCCCTCGGCATCCTTATCGGTTCTTTAATCTTCGGCCCGGTTGTGGACCGGTTCGGCTACAGGGGGCTCCTGATCGCCTGCGCCGTCACGGTCCTGGCGGGGCTGGAAGGACTGGCTTTTTCAAACAGTCATTCAATGGTGCGAATTTGCGTATTCCTGATTGGCCTGGGCGGCGGCGGATTAAACGGAGCAACCAACGCGCTTGCGGCGGATGTCAGCGAGGGGCAGCGCGGCGCCCGGCTCAGCCTCCTTGGTGTGTTCTTCGGAATCGGCGCGCTCGGAATGCCCGGAACCCTCGCCGCCCTCTCTCACCACTTCGAGTTGTCAACCATCGTCGCAGGCATCGGCGGCTTCGTCGTCATCCCGATCATTTTTTTCGCCGTAATCCAGTTTCCTCCTCCCAAACAGGCGGAGCTGAAGTCGGCTTTTGCAGGTCTGAAGCTCCTCAAAGAGCCGGCTTTCCTGCTGGCGGGCCTGGCCCTGGCTATACAGAGCGGAATGGAAGGAGCCAGCAACGACTGGATGACCCGCTACTTCAAAGAGGTGATTTTCGCCCGCGAGCAGGTCGCCGAGTGGAAAAACCTCCTGGGACTCATGGCCGTCACCGGGGCGATGGTCGGAACACGCCTCTTCCTGAGCTGGCTGTTGAAACGCGTCCGCTCCGAGGGTGTCCTGTTCGGCAGCATCGCGGTCACCGCCTGCGGCGCCCTGCTGCTCATGGCCGCAAACAGCTACGGCGCCGCGCTGCTGGCCGCCCTGCTGATCGGCGCGGGGCTCTCCTCCGCATTCCCCATCGTCCTAGGCTACATCGGAGATCGTTACCCGGCCCAATCCGGCGCCGCCTTCAGCGGCGCCTTCTTCATCGCGCTTCTCGGCAACATGACGATCAACAAGACCTTCGGCACGGTCGCGCAGCTTCATGGCGTGCGCCAATACACATGGGTCATGCTCGTTTGCCTTGCTCTTATGAGCATTCTGCTGTTCTTTATGATTCGCCGATTTCAAACCGAAAAAATCAAAACAAATGAATAACCTCGCCAAACAGTGGCTCGCCAACAGCCGCGCAGTCATGGACCGCATCGAACAGACTCAAATGGATAACATCCGCCGCGCCGCCGAGGTGATGGCCGATTCCATCCAGGCCGACCGATGGGTGCACGCATTCGGCTGCGGCCACGCCACCCTCCCTGTCGAGGAGATGTACCCGCGCATCGGCGGCTTCGTCGGCTTCCACCCAATGGTCGAACTCCCCCTCACCTTCTTTACCCGCATCGTCGGGGAAATGGGCGTGCACCAGTTCGTCTTCCTCGAACGGGTCGAGGGTTACGGCGTGGAAATCATGAAGGGCTACAACTTCGATCCACGCGACACAATGTGGATCTTCTCGCATTCGGGAATCAACAACGTGAATATTGATGTGGCCCTCGAAGCAAAAAAACGCGGCATGAAGGTGATCGCTTACGGCTCAGCCGCCGCCGCCAAGGGCAAACAAACACGCCATTCCTCCGGCAAAACTATCTTCGATATCGCCGACCTCGTCGTGGATACCTGCGCCCCCATCGGCGACTCCTCCGTGCCCCTGAAAAACCATCAGGACAACGTCGGACCCGTCTCCACCATGGCGTTCGTAACCTGTGTCTGGATGACCGTCTGCACTGTGGCCGAGATTCTTGCAGGTCGCGGGGTGAAGCTTCACATCAACCCCTCCCACAACGTGCCGGGCGACACCACAGCCAAACAGCGCCTCGAAGACGCCCTAGCCGAATACAAAAAACGAATCGCGGGCGTCTAAAGCCCCGTTAAACTTACCATGCGGGGAAAACGTCGCTGCCCGGTTCTTTCAGGGACCGGTTTTCCACCTTGAATGAGGCCGTTGGCCTCGTCGTGGGTGTGTCCATGCCTGCTTTGACTGCAATCGCGTGCAGGATCATGTATTCTCCGTATCCACCTGGATCCACATGGATGCTCCCCGGCCCAGGGACGGGCATTTC
>ERZ1645192.2640-NODE-2640-length-14779-cov-8.914425_pt1 | contig 14779 bp, 15 predicted proteins | sample MGYA00575354_ERZ1645192 | MGnify/ENA primary metagenome ERZ1645192 (study PRJEB40844, sample SAMN11349763) | freshwater sediment metagenome | isolation source: river sediment | host: Sediment | place: India: Faizupur Khadar , New Delhi | collected 2017-02-21 ... | reverse complement strand
CTGGGTGATGATGCAGCCCTCGTGCTTGTGCACGAACTCGATCGGGTCCTCGATGGTGATGATGTGGCCGGTCGAGTTCTGGTTGCGGTAGCCGATCATCGCCGCAAGCGAAGTCGACTTGCCGGTGCCGGTGGCGCCCACGAAGATGATGATCCCGCGCTTGGTCATCGCCAGCGACTTGATGATCGGCGGCAGGTTGAGCTCCTCCACCGTCGGGATGCGCGTCTCGATCCGGCGCAGCACCATGCCGACCTGGTTGCGCTGGTAGAAGCACGACACGCGGAAGCGACCGACGCCGGAGACGCCGATCGCGAAATTGCACTCGTGGGTCTTCTCGAACTCCTCGCGCTGCGAGGGCGTCATCACGTTGAGCACCAGGTCGCGCGACTGCTGCGGCGTGAGCGGGGCCTGGGTGATCGGGCTGATCTTGCCGTTGACCTTCATCGCCGGCGGCATCCCGGCGGTGATGAACAGGTCCGACGCCTTCTGGTGCGCCATCAGCTTGAGGAACGAGGTGAAATCGATGCTGCTCATGTGTCAACTCCGATGGGCGCCGTGCGGGGGATCGCGGCGGACGGGCGGCGCCCCGTTCACTCGAACAGTCGCTTGTCCTTGGCGTACTCGCGGGCCTGCTGGCGGCTGACCATGCCGCGCTTGACCAGGTCCTGCAGGTGCTGGTCGAGGGTCTGCATGCCCGCGTTCTGGCCGGTCTGGATGGCCGAGTACATCTGCGCCACCTTGTCCTCGCGGATCAGGTTGCGGATCGCCGGGGTGCCGACCATGATTTCCCAGGCTGCGGTGCGCCCGCCACCGACCTTCTTCAGCAGCGCCTGCGAGATCACCGCGCGCAGCGACTCGGACAGCATCGAACGCACCATCGGCTTCTCGCCGGCGGGGAACACGTCGATGATGCGGTCGATGGTCTTGGCCGCCGACGAGGTGTGCAGGGTCGCGAACACCAGGTGGCCGGTCTCCGCGGCGGTCAATGCCAGTCGGATCGTCTCGATGTCGCGCATTTCGCCGACCAGGATGTAGTCCGGGTCCTCGCGCAGCGCGCTGCGCAGGGCCTCGTTGAAGCCGTGGGTGTCGCGGTGCACCTCGCGCTGGTTGATCAGGCACTTCTGCGAGGTATGCACGAACTCGATCGGGTCCTCGACCGAGAGGATGTGGGCGTACTCCGACTTGTTGATGTGGTCGAGCATCGCCGCCAGCGTGGTGGACTTGCCGGAGCCGGTCGGGCCGGTGACCAGGATCAGGCCCTGCGGCTGGTCGATCAGTTCCTTGAAGATGCGCGGGCAACCGAGGTCCTCGAGCGTGAGGACTTCGGAGGGAATGGTGCGGAACACCGCGCCGGCGCCGCGGTTCTGGTTGAACGCGTTGACGCGGAAGCGCGCCAGGCCGGGGATCTCGAAGCTGAAGTCGACCTCGAGGAATTCCTCGTAGTCGCGGCGCTGCTTGTCCGACATGATGTCGTAGACCAGCGCATGCACCTGCTTGTGGTCGAACGCCGGGATGTTGATGCGGCGCACGTCGCCGTCGACGCGGATCATCGGCGGCAACCCCGCCGACAGGTGCAGGTCGGACGCTTTGTTCTTGACCGAGAACGCCAGCAGTTCTGCGATATCCATGGTGGCACTGCTCCCCAGGGTGCGGCCCGTCTCCCCGGGGCGCGCGTGTCGTCGTAACCGCACCGGGGCGCTCCAGCCCCGTCGCGACGCCTCGAGTCCCGGGGCCACCCCGTGCGGAACGGCCCCGTACCCGCGTGCCAGCACCCAGACGCGTGTGCGGCGGGGTCCGGCGGGCGCAGCATCCCTGCAGCGCCCTCGAGCCCGCTGTCGCGAAACAGGGGGCCAAGGGCAGTATATGCCTCCCGCAGTCGCCGACAATCGCCGCATGACGCCACGCCACGACGCGCTTGCCGAGCTCCTGCTTGCCATCGAAAACGCGGCGGCCGCCGCCGGCCGGCCACGCGCCACCAGGCTGCTGGCGGTCTCGAAGACGCGCACCCCGTCCGAGGTCGCGGCGCTCGCCGACGCCGGCCAGGTGGCGTTCGGCGAGAACTACGTGCAGGAGGCCCTGCCCAAGATCGCCGCACTGCGCGGACGTGGGCTGGAATGGCACCTGATCGGCCACCTGCAGTCGAACAAGGCGAAGGACGCCGCCCTCGCGTTCGACTGGGTGCAGTCGGTGGATCGCCCCAGGCTGGTCGCCGCGTTGGCCAGGCACCGCCCCGCCGAGGCGCCGTCGCTGGACGTCCTCATCCAGGTCAACATCGACGACGAGGCCAGCAAGCACGGCTGCACGCCGATGGACGTCGATGCGCTCGCCGACGCCGTCGCCGCCGAACCGCGGCTGCGGCTGCGCGGATTGATGGCGATCCCGGCGCCGCATGAAGACCCGGCACGCCGCCGCGCCGCATTCCGCGCGATGGCCCGCCTGTTCGCGGACCTGCAGGATCGCCATCCCGGCATCGACACCCTCTCGATGGGCATGAGCGAGGACTTCGCCGAGGCGATCGCGGAAGGTGCGACCATGGTCCGCATCGGCAGCGCCCTGTTCGGGCCACGCCCATCCAAGCACGAGGAATCCACGGCATGAACGACGCGATCGCCTTCATCGGCGGCGGCAACATGGCACGCAGCCTGGTCGGTGGGCTGGTGGCGCGCGGGCGCGACCCGGCCAGCATCCGAGTGGCCGAACCGGTCCCGCCGCTGCGCGATGCCCTGCGCCACGACTTCGGCGTCCAGGTGTTCGACGACGGCGCCGAGGCCGTGCGGGATGCCTCGACCTGGGTGCTGGCGACCAAGCCGCAGGTGCTGCGCGCGGTCTGCGAGGGACTCGCCGCGCAGGCGCAGGCCAGCCGCCCGCTGGTGGTCTCGATCGCCGCTGGCATCACCGCCGCGCAGGTCGAACGCTGGCTCGGCGGGGCGTTGCCGGTGGTGCGCACGATGCCGAACACGCCGGCCCTGCTGGGCGCCGGCGTGACCGGGCTGCACGCCACCGCGCGCGTCGACGGCGCCGGCCGCGAGCTGGCCGAAACCCTGCTGGCGGCGGCCGGCGAAACCGTGTGGATCGAGGACGAGGCGCAGATGGACGCGGTCACCGCGGTGTCCGGCAGCGGGCCCGCCTACGTGTTCCTGCTGGCCGAGGCGATGATCGATGCCGGGATCGCCGAAGGCCTGCCGCCGGAGGCCGCGCGCACGCTGGCGCTGCAGACCGTGCTCGGCGCCGCCCGCATGCTCACCGAATCCAGCGTCGATGCCGGCGAGCTGCGTCGCCGCGTCACCTCGCCGAACGGCACCACCCAGGCCGCGCTCGACGCCTTCGAAGCCGGCGGCTTCCGCACGCTGGTCGCATCCGCCGTGCACGCCGCGCGCGTACGCGGGATGGAACTGTCCGCCGACAACGACTGAGGCCCGCATGCGCCTGCCCCTGCTGCTCCTGCTGCCGTTCGCCCTCGCCGCCTGCGACCGCGGCCAACCCGTGCGCGCGGCCGCGCCGATGGCCACGACCAGCCAGGCCGTGACCGTCGGCGGCGCGACCCTGCAAGCCTCCACCGTCGCCCTCGCAGACCTCACGCCCGCGGTGGCGACCCGCTACGGCATCGCCACCGGCAGCGAGGGCGCCTTGCTGCTGGTGACCGTACGCGACGCCGACGGCAACGCGCTCGCGCCCGGCGACCTCGCCCTGCAGGCCACCGCTAGCGTGCTGCCGGATCCGCCCGCGCCGCTCGCACTGCGGGAGATCCGTACCGGCGAGCTCGTCGACTACATCGGCGCGGTCCGCGCCAAGGCGCCGGCCAGCGTGCAGTTCCGGCTCAGCGCCACCCGCGGCGGATCGCGCGCGGAGATGACCACCACCGCCGACGTCCAGCCGCGCTGAGCGCCGCCGCGTTCAGCGCTGCGGCGGCGCGCCCTGCGCCCAGGCGCGGACCCATCGCGTGATCTCGGCCACGCCCTCGGTCAGGGCCGCCGGCCCCGGCTGCAGGATGACCGGCGACTTGACCTCGTGCAGGCGACCGTCGCGCACGGCGGGGATCGCGTGCCAGCCGGGGCGCGCGGCGACCTTCTCCGGCCGGAATTTCTTGCCGCACCAGCTGCCGAGGATGATGTCCGGCGCGCGGCGGATCACCTCGTCGGGCTCCTCGAGGATGCGCGCCTTCGCCAGCGGCTCCAGCGCGCGCTCCGGGAAGATGTCGTCGCCACCGGCGATGCGGATGAGTTCCGCCACCCAGCGGATGCCGGTGATCGGCGGTTCGTCCCATTCCTCGAAATAGACCTTCGGACGCCGCGGCAGCGCAGCCGCCTCGCGTTCGATCGCCGCAAGCCCGCGCTGCAGGCCGTCCGCGTAGGCATGGGCCTTGTCGGCGGCGCCGACCAGCGCGCCCAGCCTGCGGATGTAGTCGAGGATGCCGGCCACGCTGCGGTGGTTGCTGATCCAGACCTCCACGCCGCGGCGCACGAGGTCGGCGGCGATGTCGGCCTGGATGTCCGAGAAGCCGATCACGAAGTCCGGCTCGAGCTTGAGGATCTCGCCGATCTTCGCCGACGTGAACGCGCTGACCTTCGGCTTGTCCTTGCGCGCGATCGGCGGGCGCACGGTGAACCCGCTGATGCCGACGATGCGGTCCTGTTCGCCGAGCGCGTACAGGACTTCGGTGGGTTCCTCGGTCAGGCAGACGATGCGGCGCGGGCCGATCGCCGTCGCGCTCACGGGTACAGCATCCGCCGCGACCAGCGGCCGTCGGCGTCGCGCTCGTGCAGGTCGCGCTCGTGCAGGCGGAACTGCGCGCCGTACCAGAACTCCACCGCGTCGGGCGCGACCCGGAAGCCGGTCCAGCCCGGCGGGCGCGGCACGTCGCCGCCGGCGAAGCGCGCCTCGGCCTCGGCGTAGCGTTGGTCGAACGTCGCGCGGTCGGGCAGCGTCTGCGATTGCCGGGACGCCCACGCGCCGAGCTGGCTCTCGCGCGGCCGGCTGGCGAAATAGGCATCAGATTCGGCGGCGTCCACGGTCGACGCCGTCCCTTCGATGCGCACCTGCACGGCATTGCGCACGCGCGGCCAGAAGAACAGCAGGCTGGCGCGCGGGTTGGCGGCGAGTTCGCGGCCCTTGCGGCCATCGACATGCGTGTAGAACACGAAACCGTCGGGGCCGTGCGCCTTCAGCAGCACCATCCGCACGGACGGCCTGCCACCGGCGTCGGCGGTGGCCAGCGCCATCGCCGTGGGGTCGGGCTCGCCGGCGGCGACGGCCTCCGCGAACAGGGTGTCGAAGGTGGCGAGGAGGTCGGCGGGCAGCGTGCTCATGCGCGCATTGTCGCGCGCATGGCCGGCCGCTGCATCCTCATTGCACGACGAAGGTGATGCGCAGGTTGACCCGCCACTCCTGCACGTTGCCGGCATCGTCGGTGACGACCTTGATTTCGTTGACCCACGCGCCCTTGATGCCCTTCACCGATTCGGCGCATTTCTTGAGGCCGTGCTTGACCGCGTCTTCCATGCTGGTGGTGGAGGAGGCATTGAGTTCGATGACCTTGGCGACGGACATGGCGGGTTCCTTGTCTGCACCGGACGGAGCGCCGGCCCGGGGAGCGTCGCGCGCCGCGGGTTAAGCCCGCGCAGTGGCCGGTCGCGGGCTGTAGGATGCTGCGATGCGCCATGCCCGCCACATCGTCCTGGTCGGCCCGATGGGGGCCGGCAAGTCGCACCTCGGCCGCCTGCTCGCGCTGCGGATGGGACGCCCCTTCGTGGACGTCGATGCCGCCATCGAGGCCGCGGCCGGCCGCACCATCAATGCCCTGTTCGACAGCGAAGGCGAAGCCGGCTTCCGCAGGCGCGAAGCGCGGGTGCTGGGCGAGCTGCTGGCCGCCGCACCGGCGGTCATCGCCACCGGTGGCGGTGCGGTGCTGGCCGAGGCGAACCGCGCGGCGATGCGCGCCGCGGGCACCGTGGTGTACCTGGCCGTGCAGCCCGCCGTGCAACTCGCCCGCCTGTCCGGCGACGACACCCGCCCGTTGTTGCGAGATGCCGACGCCGGCGCGCGCCTGGCCGCGTTGCAGGCGTCTCGCGAACCGCTGTACCGCGAGGTCGCCGACCTCGTGTTCGACACCAGCAGCCTGTCGCCGGAGGCCGCCGCGGATGCGCTCGCGGCACGACTGGCGACCCGCGAGGACCTGCCCGCATGAGCGCCATCCAGTACGTCGAGGTCGGCGGTGCCGCACCGTATCGCATCGCCATCGGCCCCGGCCTGCTGAAGGCGCCGGCGCTGCTGGCCGAATGCCTGCGCGGGCGGCATGCGCTGGTCGCCAGCGACGGCAACGTCGCCCCGCTGTACCTGCACCGGGTCGAGGCCGCCCTGCGCGCCGCGCGCCCCGACCTGCGCCTGGGCCGGCTGGTGATCCCGCCCGGCGAGGGCGAGAAGACCCTGGGCAACTTCGCCGCCGCGCTCGATGCCCTGGCCGGGCTCGGCGCCACCCGCGATGCCTGCGTGTTCGCGCTCGGCGGCGGCGTGGTCGGCGACCTCGCGGGCTTCGCGGCGGCGTGTTGGATGCGCGGCATCGACGTGGTGCAACTGCCCACCACCCTGCTGGCGATGGTCGATTCCTCGGTCGGCGGCAAGACCGCGGTGGACATCCCGCAGGGCAAGAACCTGGTCGGCGCCTTCCACCCGCCGCGCGCGGTGATCGCCGACACCGGCACCCTGCGCAGCCTGCCGCCGCGCGAACTCCGCGCCGGCTTCGCCGAAGTGGTCAAGTACGGCGCGATCGTCGATGCGCCCTTCCTCGACTGGCTGGAGGCGCATGCGGACGGCCTGCTGGCCGGCGACGACGCCCTGCTCGCGCAGGCCATCGCCCGCAGCTGCGCGCACAAGGCCGCGATCGTCGAACGCGACCCGTTCGAACGCGGCGAGCGCGCCCTGCTCAATTTCGGCCACACCTTCGGCCATGCCATCGAAGCCGAGCAGGCCGCCGGAAGCGGCGGCTACGGCCACGGCCTCAACCACGGCGAAGCGGTGGCGGTCGGCATGGTGCTGGCGGCGCGGCTGTCGACCGCGCTCGGCCTGGCGGAGGCCGGCGATGGCGACCGCCTGCGGACGCTGCTCGCGCGCTTCGGCCTGCCGACGGCGCTGCCGGAGGGGCTGGAAGCCGGCGCGCTGGTCGCGCGCATGCGCCTGGACAAGAAGGCGCAGGCCAGCGGCTTGCGCTTCGTGCTCTGGGACGGCGCCGGGCGCGCGCGGGTGGTGGCCGACGTCGACGAGGCGGCGGTGCTGGCCGTGCTGCGATAGCCGCAACCGAGACCCCTCCTCCATCGTGCCCCTGCGGCGCAAGGGAGGGAGCAAGTCCCGCGGCCCGGCTACAATTGCGGGATGCGCCTGCTGCTGCAACAACGCCCCGAGGGCCGCGAGGCCCCGCGCTTCGTCCAGCTCCAGCTCCAGCCCGACCTGCTGGGCGGCTGGACGCTGCTGCGCGAAACCGGGCAGATCGGCGGACGCAGCACCTTGCGCAAGGACCTCTTCGCCGACCAGGCCAGCGCGATCGCCGCGCTGGAAGCGGCACGCGACGCGCAGCTCAAGCGCGGCTTCCAACTGATGTTCGCGCAGGGCGCGGACGCCCCCCGCTGACCGGAATCCCCACGTGACCCTGAAGAACGACCGCTTCCTGCGTGCGCTGCGCCGCGACCCCGTCGACTGTACCCCGGTGTGGCTCATGCGCCAGGCCGGCCGCTACCTGCCGGAGTACCGCGCGACGCGCAAGGCGGCGGGCAGCTTCCTGGCCATGGCCAAGACCCCGGACATCGCCTGCGAGGTCACCCTGCAGCCGTTGCGCCGGTTCCCGCTGGATGCGGCGATCCTGTTCTCCGACATCCTCACCGTGCCCGACGCTATGGGCCTGGGCCTGTACTTCGTCGAAGGCGAGGGCCCGAAGTTCGAGCGCCCGCTGCGCAGCCCGGCGGACATCGCCCGCCTGGCCGTGCCGGACATGGAAACCGACCTGCGCTACGTGATGGACGCGGTGCGCACGATCCGCCGCGAGCTGGACGGCAGCGTGCCGCTGATCGGCTTCTCCGGCAGCCCGTGGACGCTGGCCTGCTACATGGTCGAAGGCGGCGGCAGCAAGGACTGGGGCCGGGTCAAGGCGCTGGCGCTCAACGAACCGGCGGCCATGCACCAGTTGCTGTCCACGGTGACCGACGCGGTGATCGCCTACCTCGCCGCCCAGCGCGCGGCCGGCGCGCAGGCGCTGCAGGTGTTCGACACCTGGGGCGGGGTGCTCTCGCCGGCGATGTACCGCGAGTTCTCGCTGCCCTACCTCGCCCGCATCGCGCGCGAGCTGAAGACCGCCGACGTGCCCGTGATCCTGTTCGGCAAGGGCAACGCCCCGCACCTGGACGACCTGTTCGCCAGCGGCGCGGATGCGATCGGCGTGGACTGGACGGTCACCCTGGAGGATGCCGCGCGCCGCAACCAGGGGCGCGTGGCCCTGCAGGGCAACCTCGACCCGGCGATGCTGTACGGCAATCCCGAGGCCGTCCGCGCGCAGGTGCGCACCACCCTCGACAGCTACGCCGCGGGCAACGGCGGTTCCCGCGACGGCCACGTGTTCAACCTCGGCCACGGCCTGTCGCCGGACATGAACCCGGAGCACGTCGCCGCGCTGGTCGACCAAGTGCACGCCTACAGCCGGCGCTGAGGCCGCGTCACCGGGGGTGCTGCGGCACCTCCAGCGCCTGCGCCAGCATCGCGCCGGTCACCGGCTTGCGCAGGAAATCGTCGAAGCCGGCCGCGCGCGCCTGCGCCTCGGCATCCGCATCCGAGCGCGCGGTCACCGCGAGCAAGGGCAGGCCGCGGCCCTGCCCACGCAGCATGCGCGCCAAGGCCAGCCCATCCAGGCCCGGCAAGTCGAGGTCGAGCAGCGCGGCATCGAACGGCTCGGTGGCGATCGCGGCCAGCGCCGCCAGCCCGTGCGGCACGTGCACCACGTGATGCCCGAGCGACTGCAGCAGGCCAACCATCGCCTCGGCCACGATCGCATCGTCCTCGACCAGCAACAGCCGGCGGCCATCCATGGACGTGGCCACGGCCGGCGATGCGGCATCGCGCGCATCCTCCGCGATCGACGCGGAGGCCAACGGCAGCTCGACCACGAAGCGCGTGCCGCGCCCCGGCGTGCTGTCGACCGCGATCGCGCCGCCCATCGCCGCCGCCAGTTCCTGCGAGATCGCCAACCCGAGGCCACTGCCGCCGTAGCGCGATGCCGTGCGTGCGCCGTCGGCCTGCTCGAAGCGGCGGAACAGACGCGCCTGCTGCTCGGCGCTCAGGCCGGGCCCGGTATCGCTGACGGCCAGGTGCAGGCCGGCGGGCGCCAACGGCGACACCGCCAGCGCCACCTCGCCGGTTTCAGTGAACTTGATCGCATTGCCGACCAGGTTCAGCAGGATCTGCTGCACGCGCGTGCGGTCGCCATGCAGCGCCGCCGGCACGCCCGCCACGACCTCGAGCCGGAACGCCAGTCCCTTGCGCTCCGCGAGCGGCGCCATCAGCCCGGCGACGTCGTCCAGCAACGGACGCAAGGCGAAATCGGCGTTCGCCAATTCCAGCTTGCCGGCCTCGATCCGCGCGAGGTCCAGCGCATCGTTGACCAGCCGCAGCAGGTGTTCGCCGGCATGCCGGATCGCATCGACCTGCCGCCGTTGCCGCGGGTCGAGCGGACTGGCGGCCAGCAATTCGCTCATCCCCAGCACCCCGGTCATCGGCGTGCGCACCTCGTGGCCGAGCGTGGCGAGGAAGCGCGACTTCGCTTCCGAAGCCTGCTCCGCGAGCGCCTGCCGCTGCTTCGCGAGCTGCCAGGCATGCCGGCGCTTGAGCCGCAGCCGGTAGGCGCGCGCCGCCCACGCCAGCAGCGCCAGCGTGGCAACCACGTACGCCAGCCACGCCCACGGCGTGCGCCACCACGGCGGTGGCACCCGGAACGCCAGCACCTGCTCGCGCGCGGCGTTGCCGGCGGCGTCGCGGGCCCGCATGCGCAAGCGGTAATCGCCCGGCGCAAGGCCGGTGAAGACGCGATCGCCGCTCGCGCCCAGCGCGATCCAGCCCGGATCGAAACCTTCCAGGCGCGACCAGTAGGTGTTCGCGGGCGGATCGTCGAAGGCCAGCAGGCGCGCCCCGATGCGGAATTCGCGATCGGTGATGGCAGGCGCCGATGACCCGCCCCAGTCGAGGTCGCGCCAGTCGCCATCGCGGCGCACCGACACGCGGTCGAAGCGCAGCGGCGGCAGGCCGGCACGCGGATCGGCCGCCGCAGTATCGACCAGCAGCACGCCGCCGTCCGCGGTGGCCGCCGCCAGCACGCCGCGCGCGTCCATCGCGATCGCGCGGTCGAGGTATTCCTCGCTGGCCGCGCCGTCGTGCAGGCCCTGCCGGGTCAACAGGCGGCGCGCCGGATCCCAGCGCAGCAGGCCGCGCGACGAACTGATCCATGGCCGATGGCGGGCATCGATGCGCAGGCCCGCCGCCGCCACCGCGGGCATGCCGGCGGCCTGCCCGACCCGCTCGACCATACGCCAGCCATTCCCATCCCGCCGATGGCGCTCCAGTCCCGATTGCCGCTGCAACCAGAGCGTGTCCGGGCCGTCGAAGGCCAGCGCGTACACGCGTTCACCGCGCATCGACGCGACCGGCTCGAAGCGCGTCGCGCCGGGCCGCAGCACCGCGACGCCGGCATCGCCCGCCACCCACGGCATGCCGTTGGCTGCGACCACCAGCGCTTCGATATCCGCGGTCCCGAGGCCGCCGGCCTCGCCCGCGGCGATATCGCGCAACACCCGACCTGTCGCCGGGTCGCGCTGCTGCACGCCGCCACCGGGGGCCGACAGCCACAGGCTGCCGTCCGCGGCCATCGCCAGTTGGTCGACCTGCCCGGCCGGCGCGGGATCGACCGCATCGCCGGCACGCCATTCGTCGATCGCGCCCTCCGGGGTGATCCGCAGCAGCCCGTTGCGATGCCCGAGCCACAGCCGGCCTGTCGCATCCTCAAGCAATGCAGCCGGCTTGGTGGTCGACAGGCGCGCCAGGCTGTCGGCTTCCAGCGCTTCGATGCGTCCGTCCGCATTCAGGCGCTCGACCACGCCGTTGTAGCCGGCCAGCCAGAACCCGCCGTTGCGCGCCGGCGCGATGGCCCGGTACATGGCGCCGCGCAGGCCATCGCCCTCGCCTGCGTAGCGCGCCAGGTGGCGCCAGTCGGAACGCAGGTAGCCGAGGCCGAGGCCCGCCAGCGGTGCCCACAGGGCACCGTCGGGTTGCGCAACGAGGGTCATCACCGGACGCGGGATGTCCGGGCCGCCAGGCTTCACCGGCACCGGGACCGTATCCCCATGTTGCCGCCACAGTCCGCGCTGGCTGCCGATCCAGTGGTCGCCGGCGGCATCGGTGGCGATCGCGGTCAACGCATTCGGGCGCTGGAACATCGCGGACCACGCCGGCTGGACCCAGCGTCCCGCCCGCCGCTGCCAGACCCCGAGCGACGTCCCCGTCCACAGGCCATCCGCCTGCGGCACCAGCGCATACACCATCGGCGCTGCATCAGCCCCGGGCAGCGATTCGACCACCCAGCGCCCGCCGGTCCAGCGCGCGAGGCCGGCATCGGTCCCCGCCCACGCCGTGCCCGCGGCATCCACCGCCAGCGCCAGCACCGTGTCCGAGGGCAAGCCTTCAGGCTGCGCCTGGCGTCGCATGCGCCCGTCGCCGCCGATGCGGGTGATGCCGGCATCGTAGGTGCCGACCCAGACCGCCTCGCCCTGCACCGCCAGCGACCACACCTCGTCGCTGCCCAGGCCATCGGCCTTGCGCAACCGGGTGAAACGCCGCCGTTGCGGGTCGAGGATGGCGATGCCAGCTCCTTCCACCGCGACCCAGATGCGGTCGCGCGCGTCCACCGCGAGGGCCTGGATGTTGTTGCCGGGCAGGCTGCCGGCATCGCCGGGGACATGCCGCCAGACCCGCATGCCCACGCCATCGTGGCGGGCCAGGCCATCGGCCGTGGCGATCCACAGGTAGCCGGCGCGATCGCGCGCCAGCGCCTTGATCTCGGTCGAGGGCAGGCCTTGCGCCGGACCGGCGACGCGGAAACGCGGCCGTTCGGGCACGCCGGCGAGCGCGCAGGCGCAGGCCAGCCACAGCCCCATCGCGATCCATCGCCAATGCCGCATGTCCCCTCCCCGCGGGCATGCTGACAACGCAGCGTTGCGCACGCAAGCACCCGGCCGCGCGGGCCGCCGCCTAGAATCCGGGGCGACGCCAACCGGGACACGCACGATGCCGCTGAAGAATTCCGCCACCCGTTGGGGCAGCGTGAGCATGGGCCTGCACTGGCTGGTCGTGGCCCTGATCCTGCTGATGGCATGGATCGGGCTGCGCATGGGCGGCATGCCCAACGGCCCGGACAAGATCGCCACCTACGCGCTGCACAAGTCGGTCGGGATCAGCATCCTCGCGCTGGCGGTGTTGCGGCTGGCATGGCGCGCGGTGGCCGGCGCACCCGGGCACGTTGCCGGCACGCCCGCGTGGCAGGCGCGCGTTGCGACCCTCGCGCACTTGGGGCTGTACGCCCTGTTGCTGGCGATCCCGCTCAGCGGCTGGGTAGTCAACTCCAGCGCCGGCTTCCCGTTGCAATGGTTCGGCTTGTTCAACCTGCCGGCGATCGCAGGCAAGGACCAAGGCCTGCACGCCCTCGCCGAGCAGGTCCACGAATGGTTGTTCTGGACCTTGGTGCTGGTCGCGGTGGCGCATGCCGCGGCCGCCATCCACCACCACCTGTTCCTGCGCGACGACACCCTCGCCCGCATGCTGCCGCGCGGCTGGCTGCGCGTGGCCGACAAGGAGACCCCCGATGCGTAAGACCCTCCTGCTGCCGCTCGCCTTGGCCTGCGCGCCCGTGCTGGCCGCCGACTACGTGCAGCAACCCGGCTCGACGCTGGCCTTCGCCGGCAAGTACCAAGGCGAGGTGTTCACCGGCCGCTTCCCGGCCTTCACCACGCGCCTGGCGTTCGACCCGGCGCGCCTCGACGCCGCCCGCCTCGACGTCGCCATCCCGCTGGCTGGCGCCACCACCGGCAATGCCGACTACGACGGCGAACTGCTCGGCGCGTCGTTCTTCGACGTCGCCAAGTTCCCGCAGGCGCGCTTCACCGCCACCCGCTTCCGCGCGCTCGGCGGCAACCGCTATGCCGCCGACGGCAGCCTGTCGCTGCGCGGCACGAGCAAGCCGGTCACCCTCGAATTCACCTGGACGCCGGGCGCGCGCCCGGTGCTCGCCGGCAAGGCCACGGTGTCGCGGCTGGCGTTCGGCGTGGGCGGCGGCGACTGGGCCGACACCGCGCTGATCCCGGACGCCATCGCGATCAGCACCCGGGTGGTGTTCGCGCCCGGGAAGTGACGTTCAGCGCGCGGCGAGGAACGCGCGCACCCGCGCCGCGTCGAACGGCCAGTCGAGCTCGCGCTCGCCGGCGGCATCGCGCAGCACCGGCACGCGCAGGCCGTAGCACGCTTCCAGCGCCGCGTCGTCGTCGATGAACACGCTCTCGAAGTCCGGCGCGCGCGCGGCGGCCAGGACCGCGAGCGCCTGGTCGCAGAGGTGGCAGTGGTCCCGTTGGTAGAGCAGCAGCGCCATACGCCCGCGTCCGTGGCCGTCGCCGGAGCGGCCTAGAATACCCGGCCACTTCGTTGGATCCTCGCCGCATGGCTGTCTCCACGTTCGACCTCTACAAGATCGGCATCGGCCCGAGTTCCTCCCACACGGTCGGCCCGATGCGCGCGGCGGCGCGCTTCGTCGAGCACCACCTTGCCGAGGCCGGGCGCCTGCAGGACGTCGTGCGCGTGCGTGCCGAGGTATTCGGCTCGCTGGCCCTGACCGGGCGCGGCCACGGCACCGACAAGGCGGTGCTCATGGGCCTGGAGGGCCACTGGCCCAACCACATCGACCCCGACCTCATCCCCGCCGCGCTGGCCCGCATCCGCGGCGAGAAGCGCCTGCACCTGCACGGCGCGCATGCCATCGCCTTCGACGAGAAGCGCGACCTGGTGATGAACAAGCGGCAGAAGCTGCCCTTCCACACCAACGGCATGCGCTTCATCGCCTACGCCGCGGACGGCAGCGAGATCGCCAGCCGCGACTATTACTCCGTCGGCGGCGGGTTCGTGGTGAATGCCGACGAGGCCGCCGAGGACCGCATCGTCGCTGACGAGACCCCGCTGGCGTGGCCGTTCCAGAACGGTGCCGAGCTGCTCGCGCAGTGCGCGCGCAGCGGGCTGTCGATCGCCGCGCTGATGTTCGAGAACGAGAAGGCCTGGCGCAGCGACTCCGACATCCGCGACGGCCTGCGCGAGCTGTGGCTGGCGATGCAGTCCTGCGTGGCGCGCGGCATCCGCGAGACCGGCACCTTGCCCGGCGGCCTGCACGTGTCGCGACGCGCGCCGACCCTGCATGCCGAGCTGTCGGCGCGGCCCGAGGCGGCGATGCGCGACCCGCTGACCGTGCTCGACTGGGTCAACCTGTACGCGCTCGCGGTGAACGAGGAAAACGCCGCCGGCGGCCGCGTGGTGACCGCGCCGACCAATGGCGCCGCCGGGATCATCCCCTCGGTGCTGCACTACTACGACCGCTTCTGTCCCGGCGCCAGCGAGCAGGGTGTGTTCGACTTCCTGCTCACCGCCGCCGCGGTCGGCATCCTCTACAAGGAGAACGCCTCGATCTCCGGCGCCGAGGTCGGCTGCCAGGGCGAGGTCG
>ERZ1645192.2638-NODE-2638-length-14783-cov-6.553028_pt1 | contig 14783 bp, 11 predicted proteins | sample MGYA00575354_ERZ1645192 | MGnify/ENA primary metagenome ERZ1645192 (study PRJEB40844, sample SAMN11349763) | freshwater sediment metagenome | isolation source: river sediment | host: Sediment | place: India: Faizupur Khadar , New Delhi | collected 2017-02-21 ... | reverse complement strand
GGTTTTACCCTCGGGCTTATCTTCCTGAGCTTTATCTTTATACCAATACTGGGTCTCGGGGAATCAAAGTATGTTGGCCCTGCAGGTAAGGCGCAGGCACCTGCTGCACCACCGGCTGCATAAACATAAATAACAACAATTTAAAACTTCGCCACGGATAACATGACCGGAAACGGATTAAAACTCCGTGAATCCCGTGTAATCCGTGGTTATTTTTTTAAAAATCAGTGCGCAAGTATCTTCAGTGAATTATCCCTGTAGATCTTTTTCAAAGTCTGATCACTAAGTCCCAGTCCATAAAGTGGCCAATGATAGCCGAACAGATCAGTCTCGTAGAAATGTTCATCCCTGGTTTCAAGTATCCTGAATGTTACCTTATATATATACTCACTGAAAGTCATATCGGTACCGTAAACAATCCTGTCCTTATACTTCTCCAGAAACTCAGCCGTGAATTTAGGAATCGGCGCAATCTCGCCAAAGCGGGCTGATATATCAGCATACAGGTTCGGATATTTGTCAAAATAATTGCCAAGGAAAGTCAGATCAGCGCAGCAATTAAGCAGATGCGCAGCCACAAAGACCGTTTTCGGGTGCTTCTTCAATGTGTTCCCGAATCTTTCAAGCATCTCCTCATGACTGTAACTGCCATCATCATTCCTGATATGCCAGGATCCGGCATTCATCAGTCCATCATTAGTTGAATCAATCTTTTCATACATCCATTTATCCTCCGAAATATGGATGTTTACAGGTATCTTAAGCTCAGCGCATTTTTCAAACAGGGCATCAAACCTGGGATCATCAGGTAGTCTGATTGTCTTATCCCTTGAATTTGGGGGCAGTGCTTTTCCCTTGAACATGATCTCCCCTGCACCACGGGCGCCTTTTCTGACGCATCTCTCCAATTCACTTACTGCAGCCGGACCGTATCCCGGTTTCTCAAAATCGCGATAATCAAAGCCGCACCATATCTCAAAACGGTCTTTGTATTTTGCATACAAATCATATATGGAATCAAACCTTGCACCTGTAGCACCGGTAAAAACAATTGACTTTTCAATTCCGCAGGCATCCATTGCCTTTATCCACTTCCTGATCGTTGCTTCATCCTTTGCATAAACATGAGTATGCATGTCAATAGCAGGATATTTAGCTTTCTGAACATTTGTCACAGGTATTTTATAAATCGATACCGGGCGATAATCCTTCAGCAGGATATTTTTACTGTCCTGTGCTCCCACGGCAATTGTCCCAATAAGAAGAAGTGCCGGCAGAAGGTTAATCATTTTATTCATATATCAGTTAATTAGCATGTTAACATATCTGAAGTATCAGGGATAGCATGAAAAAGGCTCATTCTGCACTTCAAAGTAGGGCATGAATTCGCAGTCTGCAACCCCTTCAACTGAAAAATGAAGTGGTTTTCCGGGCACTGGTTTAAGTGTCTTAACAGCTTTCTGTGTTTCAACCGGGAGGTTGATATTTTCCTTATCTCCCTTAAGATTAGTGTAAGCCATTAAAACAGGTCCGTACTCAACAGCATACCTTTCACGGTCAGTAAATTTATCCTCACCTGTATATTTAGTAAGCCTGAATTCCATAGGAAGAGTAAAAGTGATCTTGTCATTATTCCTCCATTTCTCGAAGAATGTTACATAACTTCCCGGTTTACCTGTCAGCTTCTTCCTGCCATGCACTACAATCACATCTTTTGAGGCCCATGACGGGATTCTGATCCTCACTGCTGATTCGAAAGGCTTATCGACATTAACAGTAATAGTTACTTTCGGGTTATAAGGAAACTGTGTATCCATCTTAAGCGTCATTTTTCCCGCTGCTGTCTGTACGTCTATCTCCGAAGCTGCATAAAGATCAACATAAACTCCGTCATCAGCTACTGAATAAATGAATTCAGGGAGAGCTCCCATCATCCGTGTACCCTGGCCCTCGCAGCAGGTGCTCATTGCGAATGGTTGGCGATCGCTCCAGTCCTTTCTCTCCACAAGAACTGAATGATAGCGGATACCTGTTGAATCTACCTGATTGGCAAGCAGATTGTTATAAATCGACTTTTCAATTTCAGCCACATATTTCTCGTTTTCAGGATCAAGAAGGTGAAAGCGCTGATTCAGATAAGACCAGAAAACACTTCCGCATAATTCTCCTGTATTACGGTGAAGGTAATATGATTTGGGAGGATAGAGATCAGTACCCTCGCATATAGCAATTGAGCCTCCGACGTGCTCCCAGTTTTCATGATACAGTTCCCAGGCGCCTGTGGCAGCACTCAGATATTTCTTTTCACCGGTTGCCCTGTACAGGTCAAGGTAGGGTTCAATGCCTGTCAGAAGATAGTTATGAGGCCTGTCGTAGGGATAAAGCCATATAGCCTTAACATCCTTTTTGGCCATCTGGTCCATCCAGTAATTTTCCTGGAAATACCTCTGAACCGTGTATATATCCTGCGGATCACCAACAGGAGAGAAATACATCCTTGTGCTTGGAATTATACCCTGTGTTCCCTGACCTGCCCTACGCAGCATTTCAGGAAGATAAACCGAATTATTGAACCAGTCATAGAATCCTCTCAGCAGCGGAAAAGCCTTTTCATTTCCGGCATACCCGGCTTCCAGAAGGCCATGTGTCACCCACGAACGTGTGTAGGCGCCAAATTCACCTGAAAAGATCTTGTATTTCGGGTAAGCCATTATGTATCCGTCAGGTTCCCTGCACTCATCTATCACATCAACTATAAAATTCATTCTTTCCCTCATAGGCTGATTCTCAATCCACCGGAGGGTATTCCCTGCTCCCATAAGAAATCTTCCGGCTTCCTGTCCTGGAAGGTCAACAAACCAGAAATTGTTAAGCTTGTCCTCAAGTGGAGCCACCGGTTTACCTGCTTTTACCCTGAAATTTCTTACAAGCTGGTCGGCAGTGAAAGAATTCATGAGGTAGGCCATATTGTTTTTCATTGTCGTTAACAGAACGCCATCCTTTAACCTTACTCCCGATTTTGGTGTACTTGCCTTATATTTTACCGGATTCCATTTTTCAAACGGGATCACATTAGAAGGATTGTCTGTCCTTACTCCTTCACCCTGTGGTCTTGGAGCTCTTGTCAGCACTGAAATGCCTAGGTTTCCTGTCTGTGAATCTGAAGCAGGCCTGCCTTCCGCTACATCAACCGAACCTGACAGAACAACGAACTTTGACAAAGCAAGGCGTTGCTGCCTCAACCTTAGAGCAGTGAGACGCACAAACCTGCCACTGGCCTCCTTTCCGGCAAAAGTACAAACTTCATCACCCGGATCCCTGAAGTCCTCACGTATCTGATCAACATAAAGGATTGACGTTTTAAATTCAGGATCATCGGAGATCTCAATTTTGAATCTCACCGGAAATCCTATAGAAGCTACATATCCCCATGGAGAAACACGGGGAAGAAGCTTTATCGCAGTTATATTCCTCCTGGACCCCAGGTCGATCTGCACCCATCTCACCTCTGTATCTTTCTGTGCAACAGGAGATTCATATACAGGAGTAAAATATCTTGCTACTCTTTCAACTCCTATCCCAGCCTCTTTCCTTTCATCAAGCGGAGCATATTTTATCTGGGAAAAAGACTGCATGCACACTCCTGCTGACAGGAACAAAAGAAGTAAATATTTATAATGCAGCCTGTTCCAGGCGATTATGAAGTTAGCCATGGCCCTATTTTTAAAATTCTACTTATCCGCGTTTTGCTTATGAAGCTTTTCCACTCTTTCAATTATTTCCATGCACATCCTTCCGTTATGATAAGGACAGATCCAGTGGCCTGCCTTGTCTCCCCTTCCGACCTGACCGTCATCAGTAACATTAGGGAACCATCCACCGTTCACATTGTCAACAAAATGATCGCGGGTATATGACCAGCAGTTGATTGAGTTATCAAGGAATTTTTCGTTTCCCGATATCTCCCAGGCATTGAAATAGCCGACTATTGTCTCAACCTGTGCCCACCAGCTGCGGTTTTTATTAATGTGCCCCGAGGCCAGGTCCTTTTCGTAATAGATACTCCCGTCAGGCTGGATAGCTTCTTCAACTGTTTCAGCCATTTTGACTGAGGTTTCCTCAACCTTCTTCAGAAGTTCTTCATCACCCAATAATGAAGCAGCCTCATGAAGAAGCCAGGAGCATTCAATGTCGTGGCCGTATGAATCAACATCTGAAGTCCTGTTCCATTCACGGTCCATGAAATTTATCAGGTGATATGTGTTTTTATCAATAATTCTGTCAAGGAAGAGCTCAACCATATTCTTCAGGCGTTCTTCCATCCTTGGATCGGGCCATACCCTGTAGAGGTTTGCATAAGCTTCCATGAGATGCAGGGAAGTGTTCATTGTTTTTTCATCCTTGTCCGACGATTCCCCTATCATCCTCTCCCGTATTCTCTGCCAGTCGCGGCTGAATACCTCAAAATATCCGTTTGCTTCCCTGTCGAGTGCATGTTTTTCAAAGAGCTCAAATATTGCTTTAGCAGCCTCCAGCGCTTCTTTGTCACCAGTAGCCCTTGCATATTCTGCAAAGCCATAAATAAAAAAAGCATTTGTATATATCTGTTTCACAGCAACTTTTGGCTGACCTTTTGAATCAATGCTGAAATAAGCACCTCCATATTCCTTATCGATGAAGTATTTCAGGTTATAATCCTTTGCTCTTGTTGCAAGCCTGAGATATGAGGTATCACCGGTTACCCTGTAAGCTGCAGAGTATGTCCATAAGATCCTTGCATTTAGTATCCCTCCCTTATCGGCATCAGTAATAACTGAGTCTTTTGAATTTACCCTGCCATAAAATCCGCCATTTACATAGTCAACAGTTTTTGCCGACCACCATGAAAGGAGATTATCCTTCAGGTTGGCTTCAACCTCATTCTTAAGCTGGTCAATACGGGCATCAGGTCCCTGTACGGCTTCCTTACTTCCCGTTTTGCAGCCTGATATCAATGCAATAAATAATAAGGAGCTTAATACAAATACTTTTTTCATTATAATGACAATTAGACAATTAATATAAAAATCACTGCCTGCTGATCAGCTCAGTCAGAGTTTATCAGTGTTCATTAACTCAGCTCTAAATTACAAATTTATTCTAAAGGTGTTTGCTCTCCTGTACTTTTCTTACGGCTGCAGCAGCGAAGCTCCGCGGAAGAAACCTGATCAGTGCAACAAGAAACCTGTTGTCTGCGCCCGGAATTGCCACCACCTTTCCCCTGACCATAGCCTTATAACCATAAAGGGCTACATCGAGTGCGGCTGGCATTTTCCTTTCCTTTGGCTTCCTGCCGTCAACTGCCACAGTATGGAAATTGCTTTCTGTGGGACCGGGACATAAAGCAGTAACAGAAATGCCGGTTCCTTTCAGTTCCTGTGCGAGAGCCTCAGAAAAGCTCAGCACATAAGCCTTGGAAGCAAAATACACAGACATAGTGGGTCCGGGACAGAAAGAAGCAACAGAGGCTACATTAAGTATCCTCCCTTTCTTCCGAGAGATCATATCCGGAAGGTAGAGACGTGTGAGATGTGTAAGAGTGGTTATGTTAAGATTAATCATTTTTTCCTGCTTAGGCCAGTCGCTTTCTGCAAAATGCCTGAAATCACCGAAACCGGCATTATTTATAAGGAAATCAATTTCCAGTCCGAGATCGTTTACCTTATTATATATGTCGTAGGCAGAGCCATGAAGGGACAGGTCTTTCTGAATGACAAAGACCCTGACCTTGTATTTAGTTTCAAGATCCGCCCTGATTTCTTCAAGCTTATCAATTGCCCTGGCTACGAGGACAAGGTCTCCTCCGTTCATTGCATGAATTTTTGCCAGCTCATAGCCAATACCTCCTGAAGCTCCTGTAATTAGTGCAGTATTTCCCATTTTATGATTTTTTGGGGTTGATTTATACAAATATAATCAATATGAATGCAGTAAGGCCCGGGAACATTGCATATAATTGAATTCAGATATAAGAATATTGATTTAATATAAATTTTCGATAAGTTTGATAAATTGTAAAATCATATCCTATGAAAATAATCAAACGCCTTTCTGTATTACTCGCAGTAATTCTGACAATTGCAGGTTGCTCAGGCAAAAAACCGGAAACAGCAAATGACAGCCTGAAACCTGCAGCAGGCAGGATACTTCATGTTGCTTTAACAGGCAATGATACTAATGAAGGATCCTCCGGCCTCCCTTTCAGGACAATACAGAAGGCAGCTGATGAGGCAATGCCTGGAGATATAATAACTGTCCATGCGGGCATATACAGGGAGCAGATCACTCCTCCGCGGGGAGGTGATTCCGATACACAAAGAATTGTATATCAGGCTGCTGCCGGTGAAAACGTGGAAATAAGAGGTTCTGAGATAGTCAGAGACTGGAAGAAAATATCGGGCGATACATGGGAAGCAAAAATACCGAACAGCTTATTCGGAGCTTTCAATCCGTATACCGAACTGATTAAGGGAGACTGGTTCACTCCCACACCTGCAGGCCGCAAATACCACAGGGGCGCAGTGTATCTTAATGGCGACTGGCTGATGGAAGCTGCAGAAAAAAAGGAAGTCTTTGCACCTGCTGATGACAAGAATCCGCTCTGGTGGGCTGAAGCAGATGCTTCAAACACAACAATCTGGGCTCAGTTCAAAAACACTGACCCAAATCAGCAGACTGTTGAAATAAATGTCAGGCCGGTAATTTTTTATCCCGACAAACCATTCATCAACTACCTTACAATAAGCGGATTTACGATGCAGCACGCTGCCACAAACTGGGCTCCCCCGACAGCAGAACAGACAGGTCTTATAGGTACTCACTGGAGTCGTGGCTGGATAATTGAGAACAACACAATACAATATTCAAAATGTGTTGGAATAGCTCTTGGAAAATACGGAGATGAATTTGACAACAGGGACACTGAATCGGCTGAAGGCTATGTAGGTACAATAAAACGTGCTCTTGCATTCGGCTGGAACAAGGGAACAATAGGCGGGCATATAGTAAGGAATAATAAAATAGCATATTGCGAACAGACAGGTATTGTTGGAAGCATGGGCTGTGCCTTCAGTGTTGTGGAAGGAAATGTAATCCATGATATTCATATCAGGAGGCTTTTTACAGGAGCCGAAATGGCCGGAATAAAATTCCACGGAGCAGTAGATGTCAGGATAAGGAACAACCATATTTACAGGGCAAACATGGGCATCTGGCTCGACTGGATGGCCCAGGGTGTACAGGTACAGAATAACCTGCTTCACGATAATTCACTCGACATTTTTCTCGAGGTGAACCACGGCCCCATGCTTGTAAGTAATAATATTATGCTTTCAAAGACAAGCCTCCTGATGAATTCAAGCGGAGCAGCATTTGTACATAACCTGTTCTCCGGAAAAATAGATGTAATAAATTATGATTCAAGGCTTACTCCATACCACAAAGCACATTCCACCTTTGTTGCAGCCCTGCATGACAATCCTGGCGGAGATATACAGTTTATAAACAACATTTTCGTCGATGGTGCTGATGCAAGCCAGTACAGCAAAGCGCTTCTGCCGGTAGTATTCGACGGCAATGTATATACCGGATCAGCAGTTATGGCCGGTCAGAAAGTTGATGGTGACAAGTATGGTGAAATGAACAATAAGGCACAGGAACAAATGATGAAATACACTTATCAGGCTGCTAATGAAGTAAATGCACTGACAAAAAATGATTTTCAGGCTTCTGTAAGACTTGAACAACAGGATAATGCGGCATATCTTGAAATGAGCTTCGACAAAGAGTGGCTGGCACTAAAGAGGACTCTTGTTTCAACCGGCACGCTGAAAAATGCTGTTGTTACTGACCTGCCTTTTGAAAATATTGATGGCTCAGCTTTTGTAATAGACGCCGACTATACAGGAAACATAAGAAATCCGATAAATCCCTCACCCGGACCATTTGAGTTTACTGAAACCGGAAAACAAAAAATCAGAGTGTGGTAATTCAACTTATTTTAATAATTTGCACGCCAAACCTTTAAACTGAAAGTATGAAAGAACTTGTACGCTGCCGGCCATGCGGTTATGTGATGGAAGCAGATAAGCTTGGAGATGTATGCCCTGCCTGCGGTCTGCCCCGTAAAGTATTTGAACCTTACAGGGAAAGAGTATCGCCAAACAGGCTGCTTCTACTGAACTTCGACCTTCATCCAATCGTTATCCACCTCTCACAGTCTTTTGTAATTGCAATACCAATCCTGGCAATACTGAAGAATTTTTTCCCTGATTTCCAGAGTGATATGGTCCACCATGTACTTGTCTTTTCAGTATTTCTTTTCCCGTTTACACTTGTTGGAGCAATTATTACCGGAATCATTGACGGACTGACACGTTTCAAAACCTTAAAAACTCCTCTTCTCAGGGTAAAAATTATTTTCAGCATAATTATTCTGTCCCTGTCAATAGCTTTATTCATTATTGCACCTAAGGAAGACTTTTTATGGGCAACAATAATACTGAGTGTTCTGAGCCTGGCAGCCGGTGTGCAGCTTGGCCTCTGGGGCAAGAAACTGATAAACGTAATACTTCCGGGCACTTATCCGCAGAAAAAGGGATCTAAGGACAAGAAAGCTGAAGAAGGACCAAAGGCTGCTGCAGAATAAAAGCCTGTTCCGCTTTGAAAAATTTCTATAAGTGTATGATTTACACTTATTATGAATCCATTTTATTAACAGATATGAAAATGAAGAATACAATCTTTGTACTTGCATTCCTTATATGTTCATTTTCAAACATATACGCTCAACAAGATGATCCGGTCAAGGCCGCAGCCGGTCAGCTTGAAGCCTATAACAGGCAGGATATAGAAGGATTCCTCAAATGGTACTCGGATGATATTGAAATCTATAATTTCCCTGATGAACTGGTACTAAAGGGGAAAGAAAAGATGCGGGAGCGATATGTCAATGCATGGAAGCTGAATCCGGAACAGAAAGCTGAGGTCAGGGAGAGAATTGTGAACGGCAATACTGTGATTGACAAGGAACATGTTACAGGAAGAGCTGACGGGAAGGACGTAAGGGTAATAGCAGTTTACAGGATATGCAACGAGAAAATATGCAGGGTTTACTTTATCAGGGACTGATATGAAAAAAATTTCCGGATTGCTTGCATCAATTCTCCTGCTTGCGGCTTCCTGCGGGCAGAATACGTCACAGGTAAATACCAGATCAAAATATGACGGACCTGTAAAAGAGGTAATTGTTGTATTTAAAATGCATTTCGATATTGGTTATACTCAATGGGCAGAAGGTGTTCTGCAGCAGTATTCCGGACCTATGCTGGAAAAAACACTTCAGGCCATAGATAAAACTGCACATCTTCCCGAAGCTGAGAGATTTGTATGGACAGTACCTGCCTGGCCGCTGAAATATATGCTTGAAAACTGCTCAGCAGAACTCAAACCAAAGCTTGAAAAGGCAATCAGGGAGCAAAGGATAATTACACATGCTCTTCCCTTTACCTTTGAAACTGAAGCAAGTGACCTTGAACCTCTTGTCAGGGGACTAGGCTTTGCATCTGACATAAACAGGAAGTACGGATTGCCTCTGCCAAGAGACGCCAAACTCACTGATGTTCCCAGCCATTCGCATGTACTTCCAACTCTTCTTAAAAATGCAGGAATAGATATTCTTCATATAGGATGTAATCCCGGTTCAGCCTCTCCGGAAGTCCCGACACTTTTCTGGTGGGAAGGCACCGATGGCTCAAAGCTGCTGACCTTCAACTGGGCGGAATATTATGGTTCGGGCATTATGCCTCCAAAGAACTGGAAACACAAGACCTGGCTTGCAATGATCCATACCCACGAAAATACGGGAGGACCAACCCCAGAAGAGGTTGCTGCCCTGCTTAAGTCGGCAAGGGAACAGATGCCTGATGCAAAGATCCGTATTGGCAGGTTATCTGATTTCTACGATCAGCTCATCAAGGAAAATCCCGACCTGCCTGTAATTAAAGGTGATATGCCCGATACATGGATTCACGGATATCTTTCAACCCCTCGCGAGATCAGCCTGAGCAAAAAACTGCAGCGTGAAGCATTTGATGCAGAGGTACTTAATACACAACTCAGGTTATGGAACGGTACTGCAGATAACATTGACAGATATGTTGACCAGGCAGTGGAAAACATGCTTCTGTTCGATGAACATACCTTTGGCGTAGCAATGACTCACAATAACCAGCAGGGATGGGCATACGGAGATGACTTCCTGATAAATAAATCACTCGGATATTATTCCTATGCAGAAGGTTCATGGCTTGAGAAGGCAAATCGCGTGCATACTGCTGAACGACTGATACTTCCGGTAATGAACAGACAAATAAGACAGCTTGCCGCATCAGTTGCAACAGAGGGAAAAAGAATTGTTGTTTACAACACGCTCCCATGGGAAAGAAGCGGTGTTGTGTCGTTCTTTGCAGGAGTTTACCAGAAGAATTTCAACATTTATGCAGTAAAGGATCTGTCGGACGGGAAGATTATACCAGTTCATAATGACAAGAACCTCGTTACTTTTGAAACAGAAAATATTCCTGCGTGCGGCTACAAAACATATATACCACTTCTTGAACCTGTTGAATATGAAAAAAATACCGATCTCAAGCTAAGTGAGAAGGAAGCCTCTGTTGAGAATAAATTCTTCCGGCTTGTTTTTAATACATCAACAGGTGAATTGAAATCGGTTTATGACAAAAGCAGCAACATGGAGATAGCCGGTAATGGCAAAGGGGAGGCATTCGGGAGTTATGTATATGAACAATTCGGCCAGGATGACCTTACAGCGTACAACAAAGCCTACGTTAAGCCGGGGTCGGAAGGCTGGGCTAACCAGGAAATGGGCAGGCCATCAGTGCCTGAAAAGAAACGGAAAGTATATAATGGCAAGTGCAGAAAGATAGTTTACAGCAATCTGACAAATGCAGTCAGGGCAACAGTATTCGGATATACTGGCGATCCTGCAGGACAGGAATACCTTCTGAGCTATACCCTGTATGAGAACCAGCCCTATATTGAGATTAACTGGGGAATAAACGGTAAAAAGCCTGATCCAATGCCGGAAGCAGGATGGCTTGCCTTCCCATTTAACATTGAAGCACCTGAATACAGATTATACAGGACTGGCGGAATAGTTGATCCAAAAAAGGATTTTATCCCGCGCTCAAATCTCGATTACTGCTTTCTGAACACCTCAATTGCGCTGTATGAAGCTTCAGGAACAGGATATGCAATTAACACACCTTCAGCTCCGGGCATAAGCATCGGAGAAAGAGGGCTTTACAAATTCTCAGGTAATAAAGAAATTTCAGGTTCCACTGTCTGGGTAAACATGTTTAACACCCAGTGGGGCACCAATTTTGCCGAATGGACAGAAGGGTCCTTTTCACACAAGCTTTATATATGGAGCTTTTCTTCGTACGATCCTGAAAAATGCATAATTACACCCGGGGAAGAAACAAGAACTCCGCTTTACGGGGTGTTTGCTGACGGTCCGGCAGGAAAACTTGCAAACTCCAAAGCAGGTATCAGGCTAAGCCGTAAAGGCATACTGGTAACAGCTTTCGGCAATAACAGGGATGGCGAAGGTACAGTCTTAAGAATATGGGACCAGTCTGGCACAGGAGGCAACTGTACAGTTACCATGCCGGAAGGATCAGTATTTTCAGAATTAACAAGGATCAATCTGAGAGGTGTTCCGCTTAATGAAAAGAACACGGGAATAAAAGACAACAGCTTCAGCACGGAAGCTGGCAGGAACAAACCTTTGTCCTTTATACTAAAATGAACTTTCAGGGAATGTTCCTTGACTTTCTGAAGATCTCAAGATGCCGGGCAGTCTCACGTATAAACTTCTGAACAGCAAGCCCGTGAGTGATATCCGGGACAATGACCTCAGAATTGCTGCCCTTCATGAAAACATAATGGGCATGCACCATTGCCCTGAGCCATCCGGGAGGTACATGACCTGACGGAAAGGATGTCACCGGTTTGTAATTGCTGCCAACCATCTTCCTGTTCCAGGTTCCAGTCTCATCAGTATAATACTCAAAATAATCTGCTGTTGCAGATGAATACCTCAGCGCTCCTTTCTCAGCATATACTTCAAGTATTATGTCATCTGCGGTGCCTGAACTGATCCGGCTGGCTGACAGGGAACCAACTGCTCCTGACTGTTTATCGTAAAGTGAAATTGAACTGTAAAGGTCTGATCCGACTGGAACATCCTGAAAGCTGCCGGACTGCAACGCTCCGGTAATTTCAAGATCCTCTCCCAGAAAAGCAATTATCATGCTTATAATGTGCGAACCCAGATCGGCCATAGCACCTCCATCAGGAGCTGGTGTAAGCCGGTTCTGTCTTTTGTCACGGTATTCCTTTTTAAGGTAATCACTATGATAATATTTGACATCAAAATGGAGAGCTTTGCCAAAAACACCTGATTTCCAGAGCTTAAGAGCCTCCCTTACAGAAGACGAATAGAGATACTGGAATCCGACCCGGATCCTGACATCCGGATTAGCCGCAGCCAGCATACTGATAGCTTCCTCCTCCTCAATACCTGAACAGACCGGCTTTTCAAGATAGATCCTTTTCACAGCTTTCATTCCAAGCGCTGCCTTAAGATGCTCAAAATGAACCTTATTGGGACCAAGAACAAACACAGTATTGATTTTTTCATCAGCCACAAATTCAGCAAGATCAAACGAATGCTTAAATCCATAGAGTCTGCTGAATGAGTCCCGGCTTTCCTTTCCGGAAGAACAGACAGCAGAGAGTTCAATTTCAGGAATATCATTATAATAATACTTAAGCGCGTTCAGGGAATAGGCATGTGAACGTGCAATGCCACCCGCACCAATGAAACCTGCAATAATTTTTTCTGTATCCATCGATTGTTTTCTTATCTGGTAAAAGTAATATCAATTACAACAATTTCTGATTTGCCGCTTGTACGCACCGGGAATCTCCATTGCCTTATCCCGCTTGTTACAAAAAAGTGAGTATTGCCGATTTTCCTGTACCCCTTGCTCAGCAGATATAACTTTCGTGTAATCAGATTTATCGGAAACATCTGGCCGTCATGGGTATGGCCCGAAAGCTGAACATCAGTACCTGTTTCACTCACTTCAACAAGTTCAGTCGGACGATGATCAAGTAAAATTACCGGAAGGGAATCAGGCAGCACGTTTATCAGCTCCTGTGCGGACTTCCTGTTCAGGTAATGACTGTCGAGCCGTCCGGCCAGTATGAAAGCCTTGTCGAAAATTATACAGGTATCCCTCAGAATTGAAATACCGGATCTATCAAAAAAACTGCCCCTGTCTTGCCCTCTGTAATATTCATGATTACCGAGAACGCCATAAACGCCATACCCTGTGGTGATCTGATTTAACAGCCTCTCCTGTTCCTCCATTTTTTCCCCGTTGTGACCTTCAACAATATCTCCGCCGAAAAGCATAATATCGGGTTTAATATCAGCAATCTTTTCTGTGAATCGCCTGACAAAGCTGCGAGGGGTTTTGCTGTCGATATGAAAATCAGCGGCAAAGGCTATACGCAGGGTTTTCAGTTCCGAGGAGCGTGCCGGTACAGTTATCCTGTAATCAGTCAGCCTGATAGTCCTGAAGTTAACAGCTCCGGCAATAACAATAAGAACAGCCAGAGAAACAATGGTTGTAAGGCAGTATTTTCTGAACCTGGCTTCCTTTATTTTATAAGCAGGAAGCACCCTTAATAACAAGTTGAGAAGCAAAAAGATATCGGCAAGAAGGACAAGAAGAAAAAGGTAGAGGTAAAAGGGCAGAAGGTAATCTGAGACAAGTTCAAGTATTTCACCCAAAAAGCCACCGGCGAAGCCACTAAGAGGATAGATTGAAGCAATAAGCAGATAGATCAGGGAATATCTAAGACGGTAACTCTTCCCGATAAACAGGAACATGATCCTGAAAAAGACATATATGTTCGGAACAATATATGCCAGCATTAGCATTGTATGAAAAGAAAGATTCATCCTGTTAAATTAAGTTTCCTGTTGCAATTGCTCCTATCAGGGGAAGGAAAGCAAGCTGAAAGGGAAAGTTTCATGGAGACAGTATCAGAACCTGGCCATAAGGTTGCGGCATCACATAACTCCATGACAGAAAATGGATCAGAGGAGTCCTTACTCCTCTCCTGCGCGACCATGATTTCAGCCTTCTTATTGTATAGTTTAATTCCTTGATTACAAATCCTGTCTTGGTTGCAATAACCTCAAATTCAGGCTTGTAGAAATTCTTTCCAAGAGAGTCCACAATTTTTGGTTAATACCGGCCCGGCGGTTGGGTTAGTCGCCGACCGTATCGAGCTGACAAGTTTTTTGCTAATCCTTATAGAAGAATCAAAGCTATCATTTCAAGGTAAATTTAGATAAGTTACAAGTAAAAAACTTGTAACGGGCATTGGCCGGCAGCCCTATTGACTCTGTCTCGGTAGCAGGATTAGTCGCGGGGCTGAAGTTTTGATAAGCGAGAATAATTTTGATCGTATAGACTTATGGAGCTGATTACAAAGTTATCCGGGCTGCCGAAGGCAATTAACTTAACCGTCCGTGTTAGGCGCCGGAGTGTTTTAAATCTTCATGATGAATTTGTTTCTCTAATTTTTCTTTCAAATAGTTGAAATATGAATGATTTGTCTCAAGCTTTCGCCGGGTTAGTCCC
>ERZ1645192.2637-NODE-2637-length-14785-cov-22.030754_pt1 | contig 14785 bp, 11 predicted proteins | sample MGYA00575354_ERZ1645192 | MGnify/ENA primary metagenome ERZ1645192 (study PRJEB40844, sample SAMN11349763) | freshwater sediment metagenome | isolation source: river sediment | host: Sediment | place: India: Faizupur Khadar , New Delhi | collected 2017-02-21 ... | reverse complement strand
AGTATTGCAAGCAACTCCTCCACTGTGAAGCTGCCCGAGGGAAGCTGCACTGAGTCGGCATTCTTGTTCATCTCGTGAAGCGTATCCTCACGGGCCCATTCCGGCTGCCATGCTTCCTGCGGGTCATAAAGGCAGTAGCCTATCTCCAGCGACTGTTTCTGGATAGCGTACCAGTCAGCTTCGTTGATATTGTCAAGGGCCATCGGCAGGAGTATCTCCTCTTCCTTGGTGGTCATGTCCTTAACTCCATTGGCTGCAGGAATAAGTACTATCTCAGCGGCTGCCACCAGCTCATCACGGGTGATTTCGCCGCTGCGCAGGAGCTCTATACCCCCTTTTATCAGTTCCCTGATCTCGTCATGCTTGCCCCACATAACCTTGGGAGGACCGGTGATACCCTGTTTCTCGAGGTACGGGAAGATCAGGTATTCCTTGCGCTGGTAATGCTTATCCACATCCCAGAGGCTGTTGAACAGGCCGATCAGACGGAATTTCTCCGTGTCTTTTACCGGTCCGGAGTCATAGCTGATGGCTGAGATCAGGTTCTCTATCTCTGCAACAACCTTCCTCAGCTCCTTGTTCTCATTTATGAGCACATCAACCGGGTGTCCTGCCGGGATCTTCTTTGCCGCGGAAAGGTCGACGTTGCCCTGAAGTACTGATGAGTGTGCGTCGCATAGTCTCAGCACCTCCTCTTCGGGAAGACCTTCGCTGATCAGCTCCTGCTCAACCTCCACAACCTCCCCATAGGGTATCTGACTGAGTGTACTTAAAAGATCCTGCCGCACCTTCTCTTCGGCTTCGCCCTGGTGAAGTCTTAATATCAGGGTCTTAAGCCGTTTCTTTCTCTCTGACGAGTTGTTGATGAGTTCGCTCATTTGTGGTGGATTTAGTCAAAAACAAATTTAAGATTATTAAGTTAATGGCAAAATGCTTTAATGGCATGCGTAAGGCTTTCTGGTCCGGGCCGGAGTGCCCGGGACCGGCAATTACCAGGTCAGGTAAATACCGGCGTCAAACTCAAGTTTTGAGAACCGATGGGCCGGGTTATCAATAACCTCCTTGACAGGATTGTCGTATGTCCACTCATAAGTTGTCCGGCTATAATCGATTGACCGCCGTGTAATGTACCAGCTGGCATGACCCCTTATTCCGAGTGTTGTTTCACCTATCCTGAAACAGTCCAGGCCCAGGTCTGCCTCGGGGAAGAAGAAGAGCGCCCGGGAGCTCTTCGTACTGTACCTGATCTCGCGCTTCATGTTGCCGTTGACAATCTTCTGGGTTATCTTCTCATTGAATTTCGAAAGGGCGCTGATTCCGCCGTTCAGGTAGAGTGTGAGGTGTATGAAACGGTAGTTGACCGGCATGACCAGCCCTGCCATGACTCCTGTTTCATGTATATGCCTCTGCCTGAAGTTGCTATCCGTATCACCGTAAAACCCTTCGTCGGACAGACGGTGGAACATGTTGAATTCATTCAATAGCTGAGGATAGCTGTAGAATCCTGCGGTAAAACCCATGTATTTCATTGGCATCCATATAGCCTTAAGATTCAGGCTGGTGGGCGCAAAATCATCATACATAGCCACCTTCAGGTCAGCCTCCCAGTCGCCCCGGAACCAGAGATGTGCTGAGAGTCCGAGATACTGGTATTCTGCCATTTCATCCGAGGAATAAAGGTAGTTCAGGAAGTCGAGGTCGCCGCTGTTCGCCAGGCTGTCAGGTGTAATATCCCTGACGCCGAACCATATTGCTGCCTGTTTCTTTTCTATGAACCGCCCCTGCGCCGGAAGGAGGGGAGAAGCGGCGAGAGAAAGGAGCAGGAACATCATTATTTTGGCATAGCATCTCATTGAGTTTGTGCTATTCGTTGCCGAGAAGGGTTATAAGACTGGTTGTGGCAGACATGGTGCTTTCATCCGACAATGTTATGGTGATGACGAACTGCGCTTTGTCACCTGCAATTTCCTCCCTGCAGAACAACTGAAAGCTGATTGACGGTTCATTAGGGTAAAATTCCAGGTCTAAAACCGGAGGAAGTTCATCTGCTCTAATATAGAGGAAGTCAAGATTTATGAAATGCGGTACGTGGGCTGCGAACAATCCTGTGACATCTGTGCCGGCAGGAATGTCGGGTGACATTGCCTCAAGTGTGACAATTCTGATTCCTGTTATCCTGTGCATCGGATAATACCTGGGCTCCGGTGACATTGCAGAAACAGAGGTGAATCCGGGTAAGGGTGCTTCGGCTTGCCGGTGAACGGCAGATGCCAGAAATGTTTCATCAGACAGGGTGACCTCAAAAGCCACCGCTGCCGCGTACATTGTATCCCTGTCGGTTTCAATTGAATAGATTCCGGAGTTGTCAAGATTCTTAACTGTGATTTTGTTGAAACTGAAATCAAAATCCCAGACCGGATTTACGCAGCTGCTTACGGCTTTCAGAATGAACGCCAGTGTTATCAGCAACGTGACCTTCGGAATTCTGCCGGAGCCTTTTCTCCTGATGCGACTGTCTGTACAAACTGTCATATCAGTTCCCGTTCAGGACATTTTTTCGTTGAAAAGCGCAATCCCCTTTTCGTCGAAGGTGCAGTTCAGCCAGTCGCCGTTGATCTCTGCACCGCATTTCCTGTAGAAACTGATGGCCGGCTCATTCCAGTCGAGCACCTGCCACCGCACCCGCTTGCAGTTTTTGTCCCGGGCCTCCTGCATGACGCGCTTCATCAGCGCCTCACCGATCCTCCGGTTCCGGAATTCCCTGCTCACAATTATGTCCTCAAGGTAGATCGATTTACCCACCCATGTGAAATAGGCAAAGAAGTAAAGCGCCATACCCACAATTCCATGCTCTGAACTCTCGGCAACGAAACAGCGGAAGTGATCCTTTTCCTGCTGCATCTGCTCCACTGTGTTGGTCACGGCATCCGGAGACCTTTCATACTCAGCAAGCTCATTTATGAGTGCCAGTATTGCCGGGAAATCCTCTGCAATCGCTCTTCTGATATTTATTTCCATACGCCTGGCTGATTATTACGGTATAGTATCAATTCAGGCATTGCCGCTTTTTATGATAGCCTTCATCTCGTTGAAGTGATAGACCCTGAATCCCTGCTCTTCGCGCTTCGCGGCAGCGATCATGGCCCGTGCAACGTCTTGACCTTTTATGGGCCTGTATTTGGCCGGGAAGAGGAAGGAAAGGGGAGGAGCAAAAATCTTTGAAATCTCCTCCGCAAGGCGGAACTCCTCACGCTTACCCATGAGCATTGATGGCCGGAACACGGAAACAGAGGGTATCCCCATTCCCGAAACGGCCTCTTCCGCTTCACCCTTGAACCTCAGGTAGAAGTTGCTGCTCTTTGCCGAGGCTCCCACTGAGGAGACGAGCGAATAGTGACGGCAGCCGGTCTCCAGACAGTGCTGTGCGGCGTTCACCGGAATGTCACGGTCAACCTGGCGGTAGGCAACCATGTCGCCCTTTACTTTCTTACGGGTGGTGCCTACCGCGCAGAATACGGCGTCACTGCCGTCCACAGCCGCCCTGAATGCATCCGGATCATTAAAGTCTGTGACAATAACCTCAGCTCCCTGCGGAACATGCTCCGGCATTCTCCTGGTTATCAGGCGTACCTTTGTGAAGTGATCATCTTTTGACAGGAGCTCTGCCAGGTGACCGCCGATCAGGCCGGTGGCACCGATTACTGTTGCTGTGTTTGAAGTTGCGGCCATGGATTATCTTTTTAATAAATCAAAGATAACCATTCTCGCCGTGAGTTCAGGAAACATTATTATGGGACTATTGCCTACTGCCTGACTAAAGCTTCCACTTATATGATTTATTATCAACAGCCCTCATTGTGCAGAGAACGCCGTTCAGATGATCATACTCATGCTGAACAAGCTCGGCGAGGTCATCGGTCACATGCCATTCGCAGTGCTCCCATCTTTCGTTGAGGTACCTGAGTGTTAGGCTGCGGTGACGCTTTACCTTCACCAGCAGGTTGGGCAGGCACATGCAGTCATCCCACAGCTCAATCATATCATCGCTCAGGTCATGAAGCTCCGGATTGATTATGAGAAGGGGATCCCCGGTGTTGATAAAGATCACCCTCTTCATTATCCCGAGCTGGGGCGCAGCAATGCCCCGACCGAAGTGATACTTCGCCCTTACCTCCTCCATCACATTGTGAAGGTCCGCCTTCCAGCCCGGCAAAAGATGCATTTCACTCTTCAGCACCGGCTCGCTCACTTCATAAAGGAGCGGATTACCGATAAGAAGCAGATCATCAAGTTTCTTCATTTCATTGACGGCTTATTCTGCATCACCTTCTTGGGTTTCCTGTTCTCATAGAACAACCCCCAGTGCTTCTCCGGCTCATCCTCTTCTGAAAAGCCTTTCCATGGCTCATCGAAAGCCTCGAAGAAAAAAGTGATGATGCCTTCCTCTCCGCACCATCTCATCAGATCATTGTAATAAACCTCCTGGTAGTCCTCGCTCACATTGTCGGTGTTGATGCCGCGGCCGTTTGAGTTTGTCGCCCAGCCAGCTTCAGTGATCATTACAGGCTTTCCGGGATACATTTCAGCCACATCATGGAAATTCTGAACAGTGTATCCAAGTGCCTCACCAATATGCTTGTGCTCCCATACCGGGTATGTGTGTATCGAAATGAAATCAACCTCGGCAGCCAGCGGCTTCAGTTTATTGAGCCAGGGCAGATAATTCTCACAGAAGGTAACAGGCTGACGTGTAGTCCTTTTCATTATCCTGGCATATTCAATAACACTGTCAACAGAAACGAAATGATCTGTCCAGTCTACCGTCGCCTCGTTCCCCACTGAAGTGGAAAAGATAATATCAGGATACCTGTTGGCAAACATTGCCAGTTTCTTGATTCCTGCCAGGTTATTTCGCCGGTTCGCCTCGAGGATACTGTCGGTATAGATGCCTCCCCAGGGGCACCCGAAGTTATTCATCTCAGCACCTAACCATGCCCCGAGCATTACCTTGAAATTAAACTTTTCACGGCGGATTACCTCCAGTACGGTTTCAGCGTGTGCGTTACAATCGTAGAGTCTCAGATAAGCCCATCGCCCATGCAGGATCATAAGGTCTTGCTTCACCTGCTCATATGAGGGATGAGTATCGGTATCGGGACTCTGACCATGCCTGTACCCCGAGTAGCAAATTGCATTCCCCGGGGTGATTCCCAGTTCAGTGTACCTGTTCATTACGGATAAAACAGACTATGCTTCAGTATTTCAACTCTCCTTCTTCCGTCCAGAGACCCCAGTAGGCTCCCACGTCGCCTTCGGCACCCATCTTCCAGCTCTCGTCGAAGCTCGAGAAGTACATCACTTCTATATTTTCCTCGAGAGACCATTTCTGGATGTTTATGAAATACCTGAGGGCATTCACGGTTGACGGCTCTGATGCATCGAAGGCTGTCCCGCGGTCAGGCCATCCGGTTTCACTTATGACTATACGCTTACCCCCGGCCGCCCTCAGTGCACTGAAGTACATGTTTTTGATGTAAAGGAGGGAATAATCAATATGGCAACCTTCCCAGAAGGGATAGCAATTGGTGAATATCACGTCACATGCCTCTGTAACAGCAGGCCTGTTGACAAACTCATAATAGGCGTCAACGTAACCCACCGGCACCCCTGGCAGCATCTCCTTTACCCTGTGTATATAATCAAGCAGCTCCTGTTCGGTCAGTTCCTCACGGTAAAGGACTTCGTTCCCTACAGCCACCAGATCAGCGTTTCCTTCCCTAACCACCTTTACCAGGTTGTTGATCTCTTTCTCATTTTTCTCTTTGTCGTCGCCAAGCCAGGCGCCTGCCATTACCTTCAACCCGTTCTGTTTTGCTATTGCCGGGATCAGTTCATTGCCGTCAGTGCATGAAAAGGTCCTTATCCAACGGACATAAGGTTTGATAATACCGATCCTGTGCCTTATCTGCTCGGCTGTAATTATACTCCCCGGAGCCTGCCCTTTCTGATATGCGCTGTAGCAGATTCCGTGTATGCCGTTATCAAGGAATTCCCTGAAAAGTTGTTTGAGTTCATCGATTGTCCTGCCCGAGAAATCCTCCCCTGCGAGAGACATCAGTTTGTCGCTTCTGAATGACATGGTACTCTATCTTTTATTTATTTTCAATTTATCTGTAGCAAACCAGACCTGCCTGATTTCTCCGCTTCTCGAGAAGATACTCTGGCTGGTTTCTGCATCGGTCACACAACCTGGGATAATTCTCTTACCGCCGTTTGCATAGCAGATTGTAATTTCCTGCCTTACCCCCTCGGAAAAGATGACCGGAACCTGGCAAAGCGTGAAAACCATCTGCCCCGCGGCCAGTTCAATCATATTCTCCTTTCCGTCGGTGTCAAAGTATGTAAAACATTCTTCACTCTCAGAAAGTTCCTCCGTCCTTAGCATTGAAGGAATAAATGCCACCCTGCCGTTCTGAACAATCACACCAAGCTCTCCGAACCTGGAAATAATATCTTCCTTTACCTGGCCGGTAAGCCCGGGTTGTTTTGCTCCCGCACCGGCCGGGGTATGTGAATATGCATCGACGGGGAAGGCACCGTGCAGAGCCGGTGATTTATGGATACCCAGACCATCTTTAATAGCGTGGTAATGATCCCTGATCCTGTCGCACAGCTCTTTGACACTGCGGTTTCTTTCAGCTGCCTCATAGGTTTCCCGGACGGCTACCAGGAGTTTCGAAACCATATGCCAGTATATGCTGCCAAGTCCTTCGTAACCATAAAAAGTTCCTGATCTGCCGGTGAACGACTGATGATCAAAAACAGACTCGTAAAGGTGCAGTATCCTGTCTTTATCCTCCTCAGAAATTTTCCCGTATTCTTCCCGGTCAAGGCTCTCCAGGGCTGCCGAAAGCATCGCTTCGTTTCTGAAGGAACCGTTGAAATGCGCGCCACCCGCCTCATCAACAGAAATAATTGAACGATCATTTGCTGCAATCATCCTCTTAAGCAGTTCGGATCTGCTTAATTCCTCTGCGGGGATGTTATTCTTCTCGGTAAAGCGGGGAAGTTGCCGGAAAGGATAGAGCATGTAGCTCTGCTGATCATCCCGGTAAAGGGCACTCGATTTCAGGGCGTCAAGGAGCTGAATACTCATACCGGCATCAAGGTAGCCGGAACTCAGCGCCGCAACCTGTCCTTCCAGCATCAGGTAAAGCCTGCGAATTGTGATTCGTTTGTCCCTGAATGAGACCAGGTTGTACGAATGATACAACCCGTCATTACGCGCGTTTTCATCTATTGAGCGGTCAGCATATGCGGTCGTAAGCTTAAGGAATCCGAGCAGGGCATCACGCGTGACTGCTGATCGTTTGCCTGAAAAGGACCTGTTATAGATGGTTTCCCTGTATTCGCTTCCTGCTTTCCCCAGCGCAATTGTAAAGTCATACCTGGCACTTTCTGAAAAACCTTCGGTGAGAGCATGCCTGTAAGATTCCAGGACTACATTCACTCTGTCAAGCAGGGAAGATATTTCATCGGATAACCTGAACTCCTTTACACTGCTGTCTTCAAGCCGGCTAATCCAGAAACTCAATGACCGCTTCAGATAGCAGAGGGTTACAACCGATGTTCCGTTTCCTACAAGGGCGTTGTTTGCATCGTTCCACTCGGGACGCTGAGTGTTGAGCCAGATTCCTGCTCCCGGAATGAAATTTACAAGTTTGGCCAGCAGGGAACAGATTATCTTCTCCATCAGGTTTACCCTGTGCACCTCACCGTCAGCCCGCCGCAGAAGCGCTCCGTCAGAACCGGTGCTGCCGATCAGGTCATCGATTTTTGAGTTCAGGTCCCAGTCAAAAACTATAGTATCTTTAGGATTGGCCACAATCTCTTCGATGGACCTGATCCTGTAAGGTATATTCGCATATACGAAGATCTCTTCATTCAGCAACCTGTCAAGGCTGCCGGGATGATGGCTGCATGACTGTTCCAGGAATTTCTGAAGGTATATCAGCTGATGATCGCCCCAATACCCTATATATGCCCACGGATCATCAGGATTCGGCCTTTCCCAGTCTATGCCCTCACGGCTGATCCTGTAGGGATTGTATCCGTCAGCAGTGGATGCATTGACAAATCTTGCAATTACCGGCTCAATGTAACCCGGAAATGAGAGACAAAGGGCCTCCCAGTTCTGAAAAATATCCCGCCAGTTGCCCTGGTAACCCTTCTTTCTGCTTCCGTCAGAAAGCTTCGGCTCAATCTGAAACTGGTTCCAGGGCCGACTGGGATCGCCATGACGCCGGCTGAAGGTAAGGGGAAGGTACTCAAAGCCGATCCGCACCAGGTCAGGATCACCCTCACCCTTCAGCAAACCCATTAGCTGCTCACGTGCAATTACATCTGGCAATCTGTCAAGTAGTCCGGCATGCTTTTCACTGACCGGAAGGTTGCACTGGCTGACGTAATGCCTGAAATCACCCGTGTGTATGTTGTAATTTTCTTCGAATATGCCTCCCCGCATGATATTGTACAGCGTATTCGTAAAGTGACGGGCGTTCATCAGCTCGTCACCGCTGTGCTGAAGTCCGTCTGCAGCTGCAACCATGCGGACAAGATTAGCAGTACCGGCTGCAATCTCTTCTTCCAGCTTCTGCACCAGGTTAATGTCGCTTCTGAGAAAACGATCGAGGTTGTTTACATCAGCCGTGTCTTTGTTTACATCAGCAACATAATACCATGTCGCATGCCCTTCTCCCTCCAGGTCATATTCGCCTACCGAATAGTAAGCTCCCTTCTCGGCGAAAAGATCAGTCTCCGTCTCCGGAATACCTCCTTTACGGAATTCTTCAATCTGCCTCTCAGAAATAAGAAAATCCGAATCATCAACTGTACCTGCAGACCAGACCACCGTTGCCTTCAGCGCTTCACTGGGTTCGGCAGTATCGACAGGTATTGAGCTGAGCATATAAAGTGCAAGTTTACTGTAGGGCAGCAACTCATTCTTCCTGTAGGCGGTCAGCAGGTTGCTGTATTCATTCTGAAAAGCATAGTCAGCGCCGTATGGAAGAATATTGCATATCCCGTCAAGGATCCGGATCTTCAGTTTCGCACCCCGGTGCGCCTCAATCTTTGACTTCTTGATCCAACCGTATTTCTCACTGCTGTACCAGCCATAGCGGAATGTGACTCCCAGGTCAAGGTTCTTTTCTTCAAAAATCATTGAATTGCCGTAGATGCTCTTATAGAGGTTTCGTTCCAGTCTGTAAATCCTGTCATGCCCGGCTGCAAAAGGCTCCCACAGAGAGGTCCGGCCCTCCCTGAAAACAAGGCACGATGTCTTGCTTCCTGTTTTGCCTCTGTAATCATGTATTTTATCTTCTGTATAATAGGGGAAGATGGCCATATTACGGTCTTTCCGGCCAGCGGTAAGAGAACCGTTGCTTGAAATGTACATCCATAGGTCAGAATCGCTGACCAATGCTACAAAGAAATCGGGGATCTGATCATAATTTCCTATCTTATAGTACTTTCCGTCTTCCAGGGTAACAATGGCCCCGGTGACAGCCTTGTCATCAGATAATAGATTTGTATTTGCTAACCAGATGTCTTTCATTTCTTTATTGGCATTGTGGTTCAGGAATAAGGACTCTTGCTAAAGCTGTATCTGAACAGTCATAAGTGAATTGGCCGGAGAGGTAATTACTGCATGTTGTCCCTTGACCTGAAGACTAAGAGGAATCTCCTTCTTCGTTGTGTTCAGCAATTGCACCGCCAGCATTCCGTCATCATTAATTGTTGCGCAGGCATGCAGTGCATCCGGATCCAGTCCTTCGGCTTTCTTCCGGGTGGCGACAGCCCTGTCACCCGGTCTTATCGTCCTGCTGAACTGTGCCAGGATGTAATAAACAGGTGTGTAATACACCTCTTTCGTCTCAGTGTTGATCATCACCGGAGCTCCGCAATAGTTGCCTGCATGATTGGGGCCGCCGTTATGATCGAGTACTGCGTTCCAGTCTATCCATCCTCTCATCCAGTGGTCAATGCTGACTATAATGTTTCTGGCATAACGGTGAACAGGGGTGTAGATCGGATGGTCCTCCTGTTTTATACCTTCCCATGTGGCAGAGTATCCCCAGTCGGTGGCATTGGGATTCCACCAGAAAGAATCATTGTTGAACCAATTCTCCTCCTTGAATTTTTCAGGATCGGTTATGCCTGCCGGAGCAGGCTTCCCGAGGTCATCTATGCAGCCTTCAGTATGTAATATTGCATGGTTGGGATATTTTTCATGAACCCTTTCAAACACATCTTCATAAACCCTGAAAGTACTCTCATACCAGTGAACTGCAGTGCCGTAAACATATTGAGCCGTTTCAGGATCACCAAGGATGCCGTCAGCCCAGCGTTCGAGGCCATCCCTGTTCTGATCGTAAATCAGGATCTTTACATTCGGGTGATCGCTGCCTTTCAGCCCTGGTCCCAGATACTTTTTTATAAAGTCATTCTGTGTTTCAGGAGTAAAATTCATGCTTTCCCACTGCCCGTTGTTGCCGTGCGGCTCATTTACGGGAGTGATAGCCCATATCTCAATCCCTTCTTTCCTGCAGGCTTCAAGGTATCTGATCAGGTACCGGGCATATGTCTCTTTATATTCCTTCTTTAGTGTCCCGCCAGTTCCCTGGTAATTGTTTTCGGCTGACCCGGGTACGTACCAATCTTCAATATCCTTCATCCAAGCGGGTGCAGTCCACGCTGAAGCGACAATCTGCAGTATGCTGTCTTTCTGCCTGCTCTTGATCTGAAGCGCCTCCTTTATCATCGGAAGCAGGTCATAGGTCTCATCAATGATACCGGGATATTTTGCCGGGCTGAATCCGGCTTTATCAGGCTCAAGACTGAACGATTCAAGGTCAGTGTCACCAGGCTTGTCAGCATATGAATACTTTCCCTCGACACTGAAATCACACGCACCGATATGTGTACGGGTGATCGGGAAATTTGCACCCTCCTCCCCGAAAAGTGCCTCCATAACCTCTGCCCGCTGTGAGGGTTCAAGCCGGGCAAGAACAAAGGCTGAAGATTCTGTGACTGATGACCCGATACCATCCATTGTCTGTCTGATCTGACCGGGGTCAATTATAATTGCCGTGCCTTCTGCATCTCCCCTGGCAAAGCGGACGTTGCTCTTTTCCGCAATCTTGTCTCCGCTCTCGGAAGTCAGAAGTATCTTGCCGGTGGTGAGTAAAGCCCTGTCGCTTTTACATGATTGCATGACTGAAATGATTATTGAAAACAGCAAACAAAAGATGAGTGTTTTTTTCATAGGTGGCAAATTTACAGTTATCTGGTAATTCAACAAGATCCCCGGTCCCGGGCAGACTGTCAGAGTTCACCCCTCCGGGCTACTAGTTCTGCCTTGATCTCACGGGCCTTTTTCTCTGTCAGATCATACTTCCACATAACAACTATGGCCAGCAAGGCTGTGAGAGCCGGAATTGTGATATCTGCCAGACGGAGTTTGGTAATGGTCTCACTCGCCTGCACAGGTATATTCTGGTCGAAACCCACAAGTTTCAGGACGAGACCCCCGAGCACAAGTGCCAACGCCTGCCCGAGCTTGACCATCCACCAGTAGATCGCGCCGAAAGTGCCTTCTTTTCGCGGCATGCCGTTATTCAGCTCGTCAAGATCACAGACATCGGCAGTCATACTCATCATCAGGGTAAATAATCCCCCTATGCCAAATGACATCAATGGTATAGGCATGAAGATCAGCCAGGGATTTCCCGGATTAAAGCCCCACCATTTAAGTGCGTAACCAATTATAGATATCACTGTTGATATTATAAATGCCTGTCTCTTGCCAAACCTGGTTGCCAGGGCTGAAATAACAGGAATGACCAGGAAAGCAGTCACAATGGCTGATACAGTAGAGAACCATGCAGGCCAGTTGCCGGCAAGGCCATAGTCGCCCTTGAACATATAGAAAACAATGATGAAGTAGCTGAATGAAGCCACCATCTGGAATCCGTTGAAGACAAGGAATGTTGCCCCGCAAAGCTTCATGAACGGCTTGTTCTTCGAAACCTGGACAATGCCCCTGAAGAGATCCTTCAGGTTGGAAACAAGTGTCCGGAAGTTGATCTCCTTCCTGTTTTCCATATTCGAGGCGTCAATCCCCTTGCAGAAAATCGCAGGAAGTATACCAAGCACCAGGCAAATGCCCCCTACTACAACCGACAGTCTTCGTACCCCGACAGCCTGCGTTTCGAACAGATTGGGATTGGCAATAAGTACCCAGAACCAGGGCACTATCATCCATGCAATCTGCCCCATCGTCTGAGAAAAAGCCATCAGCCGTGTCCGCTCGTTATAATCGCTTGTCATCTCGTAACCGAGTCCGATGAGAGGGGTGGCGAAGATTGTGTTGCCCGTCAGGTATATGAGAGAGAAGATCAGGAAATACCAGAAGTTGTACATCTGTGAATTGTGCGGATAAAGCTGCCAGAGAACCGCAAAAAGCACTCCGCTCATTATTGCACCTATGAAGATATAGGGTCTCCTGCGTCCGAATCTTGATTTGGTGTTGTCGGAAATAAAACCCATGATCGGGTCAGTAATGGCATCGTAAAACCTGGGCAATCCACCAAGCAAACCTGCCAGGAACGGATCCATGCCAAACGCTGTAAGCAGAAAGAACATGAATATACCAAGTGATCCGGGCAGAAGGTTGTTCACCAGATGACCGGCCCCGAAAGCTGCCTTCTGTATCATCGGAACCTTGTCTCTCGCGGATGTTACATATTTGCTCATCTCTTGAATTTTAATGAATGCGAAAAGACATTTTCATACAGCTGATCCTTTCACATCCTGTTATAAGTTAAAGGTTAGTTTATCAGATTAAAAGTAGTTGAAATTATTCTGTCAAAGGACTTCCTCATACACCCTGACATAATCTACATACATTGTCTGGGGAAAATTTGTGTCAGATGTGGGGAATCCGACATAGCTTCCGCCTACGGCTACATTGAGGATTATGAAGAAGGGGTGGTCATAGACCCATTCTCCGGTTACGTCGCCCGGATTGATCTCCTGGTAAAGCACGTCATCAACATAGTAAGCGATGAAGTCTTCACCCCATTCAATTGCAAACGTGTGAAAATCAACATCGAACCTGTCATCCTTAAAGCCGTAGCTTTTGGTTATCGCGGCACCGCCTGAATAACCCGGACCATGAACGCTTCCATGGACCAGGTTTGGTTGCTGGCCCCTGTATTCCATTATGTCAATCTCTCCGCACTGAGGCCACGGATTTGTCTCAAGATCAGCACCAAGCATCCAGAATGCCGGCCAGATGCCCGGGCCCCATGGCATTTTTATCCGGGCTTCGAAACGACCGTATGCCTGCTCGAATTTACCCTGAGTCTTGATCCTTGCCGAGGTAAATGATCCGCCGGTGTTAAGAGCCGTTATCTTCAGCATTCCATCCTCTGTTTTTATGTTCTGAGGATCATTTGTATATGTCTGGAGCTCCGCATTACCCCAGCCGCCACCGCCGAGATCATTTACCCATTTCGTGGCATCGACAGCTCCGTCAGTATCGAACTCGTCCTGCCAGACGAGTGTGTAGACCCGGTCCGCCTTCTTCTCCTCGCACCCTGCCATCACGAGAATGAGGAGCAAGAGGAACATACTTCTTAGATTGATTATTAACCTGAATGATTTCATCTTAGTTATTTTAGGTTGTCTGAGTATATTAATAGGTTAGGGCAGTGGTTACAGCCCCTCTGAAATTTCTGTTCATTGAGGCTGTAACCGGACTGCTGCTATTTGTAGAGATAGAGATTGTCGATATACAGGTTGTTCATGGTACATGTAAGTACAATCTGCGCGAAGTCGGACCTGGTCAGCGTACCTGTAAATGCAGTTAAAGGCAGGTCAATTGAAATCCATTTGCCTTTTTCGAGGGCAGGTATGCTGCCGTTCACAGTATGCACCACTGTCAGTATGAAGCTTGATACTTCGCCAGTGCCTCCGCCGAAGTCAACACCCTTGATTGTGAGCACATCACCCGGCACAATATCGTCAGGTGTCCAGATATCCATATGGAAACGGGTCATAGCTGAAGCATTGAGCTTATGGGCGCTGAAATCAATACCGGCAAAGTTTGTAAAGGTGTACTTCTTGACTGCATCTCCGGCCACTGTCAGATCCTCTACGTTTGAGTCGTCCCATTCTGCTGACCAGGAATCCACTGTCACGTTAGCGTATGCATTGCTGAAGAATGAAATAACATCAGCGGCATTTCTTGCCGGCGGTGTCGGTGCTGCAACTGTCGGGCCACCCGTCTGACCTCCGCCCGTCTTGTAGAAATAGAAGTTGTCTATCCATATTGTGGTTGCTCCTGATGGCTGACCCACAAGAATATACTGTGCGAGGTGAGCCCTGGTGGTCAGTCCCGTGAAATTGCTCAGCGGTATGTCATAGCTGACCCAGACTCCCTTCGCAGGGGTTGTATACTCGATCTGATGCTCAACATCATCACCACCTCCGTACGCAGCGTTGGCACCGAAATCAACCAGTTTTATGCCGAACTTTGTGAAGTCAGCTGACCATACATCGATATGAACATGTGACATGCCAGTGGCATCAATCATATTGGGGTTGGTCTCAATACCCACAAAGTCAAGTGCTGAATACTTCTTGGCGGCGTTGCCGGCAATTGATACCTCTTCAAGAATGGCAGCTGACCAGTCAGTTCTCCATGTATTAACAGTTACGT
>ERZ1645192.2634-NODE-2634-length-14792-cov-5.942390_pt1 | contig 14792 bp, 11 predicted proteins | sample MGYA00575354_ERZ1645192 | MGnify/ENA primary metagenome ERZ1645192 (study PRJEB40844, sample SAMN11349763) | freshwater sediment metagenome | isolation source: river sediment | host: Sediment | place: India: Faizupur Khadar , New Delhi | collected 2017-02-21 ... | reverse complement strand
GGGTGATCTCTAAACGCCTACTTTCCCCGCCGCTTAAAGTATAGGCTTTCCATTTAGCTAAATCGCCGATGTTCAACTCTTCCAGCAGCGAAACCAGGCGGCGTTTTCTCTCTCTTACCCCCAGGGGCAGCGTCTCTAAGATCGCTTTGATATTATCCTCGACCGTCAGCTTGCGGAAAATCGAAGGCTCCTGGGCTAAATAACCGATGCCGAAACGCGCCCGCTCATGGATCGACATGTTGGTAATATCGTGGTTATCAAAAACAATCGTCCCTTTATTGGGGCCGACGATCCCGACGATCATATAAAAGGTCGTAGTTTTTCCAGCGCCATTGGGACCCAGCAGACCGACGATCTCCCCGCGCTTGACCGTGATATCGACGCCTTTGACGACTGCCCGGCCGTCATAGCTCTTGGCTAAGCCTTTAGTCTCCAATAACTGCATCCATCCCCTCCGTCTGATAGATCACGATCTGCGGCCTGCCGGTCAAAGTAATTTTTTTATCATGCGCGGTATAGATCGCTTCCTGGCTAAAAGAGGTATTCTCCCCGCGCACGATCTTTACGTTACCCTGCGCCACGATCTGATCGATCGAGCTGGAGACCGCCGGCAAACCCGCCGCGGCGGCCGGCTGCTGACCTGTCTGTTTAGGAGTAAAATAAACCTGCATTTTATCGCTATACATCGTCATATCCGGCTTTTCTACTTTAACATTATTATTGAATATGGCAATATTTTTTTCGTAATTTACCTCAAGCGGCCCGTCGCAGGTGATCACGATTTTCTCCTTCTGCCCGGCCGCCTGCTCCTGCGCCTGCATATCCAGGCGCACATCCTTGGCTAAGGTAATCTGCTTTAAGGCGGTCTGCCCCTCTACCCCCTGGCCGGTAAGGTTCATATCCTGCCGGGAGAGGTTGATCTTATCCATGGTCTTGACGATCTGCTGCTTGCGGTCCCAATCCAAGGTATCGGTGGTTAAGGTCGAACCGCTGGCGGTGGTAATGACCACATTGTCTTCCAAATGGACCACGCCGCTAGTTTTATCGAAATCCCCCTTATCGGCGGTGAGATTGATCGTGTCGCTTTGCGTATAATTGTTCCCCACCACCTTTTGCAGTTTTACCACTTCATTGAGAATATCCGCGGATTGGCCTGCCAGATCCCAGGTTTTCTTGCCCTTTTCCCCGTATCCGGAAAGGGAAAAATCCTTAATTTGCTGGCCGGCATCAGGGCCGCCGGCCCTGGCTGCCGCCGGATTGATTTCTTTAGCCTGGCTTAAACCCGCTGCGCAAAATATGACGGCCATGGCAAAACTTAAGCTCAAAAATATTTTTTTATCCGCCATAGATCTTTAACACATCATCCCATTTACCCTGCGATTTAAGGATTAACTCCGCTACCTCCCTGACCGCTCCGCGGCCCCCGGCCTGGCGGGTCACATAGCAGGCAGCGGCCTTGATTTCGCTGGAGGCATTGGCTACCGCCACTGGCACCCCGATTTTTTTCATCAGGGATAGATCGACTAAATCATCCCCGACAAAACAAATCTCCTCCGGAGTAATCCCGTATTGCCTGGTAATCCTGTCCAAGACCAGGGTCTTGGGAAAAATATCCGCATAGACTTGCGCCACCCGCATATCCCTGGCCCGCGGGCGGATCGTGCGGGAGCTTTTAGCGGTAATAATGACCGTTTTGATTTGCATTTTATGCAGGCAGAATACCCCCAAACCGTCGTGCACGTCGAAAAATTTGGAATCCCTGCCTTTGGAATCGTAGATGATCCGGCCGTCGGTTAAGACCCCGTCTACGTCTAAAAGCAAAAGTTTGACCTTGCTAAAACGAGATTTTATTTCTTCATTCATTTTAAAAATGGAGGATTTAGAGCAATCCGGCCTTCAGCAAATCCTGTACATCCAGCAACCCTACCGGACAGAAAGCTTTATCCACTACCGGGACCTCATCGATCTTTTTGGAGCGTAAAATACGCATCGCTTCTGCCGCCAGCATCTCCTGCCTGACTACCGTAGGATTTTTAGTCATTACTTCCTTGATCGGCCGGTTAGGCAGATTTTTGTCGCTGGCCAAATGCCTGCGCAAATCGCCGTCGGTGAATATCCCTTTTAATTTGCCTTGGCTATCCACGATGATCGCCGAACCGGCCCGCGCGCGGGTAATCGCCAAAAGAACCTGGGCCACTAATTTATCCTGCCGCACTACGGCACAAGCCACCCCCTGGCGCATAATATCCTGGACGCTTAAAAGCAGCCGCTTGCCTAAAGCCCCGCCCGGATGGAAAAAAGCAAAATCCTTTTCTTTAAAACCTTTGCGTTCCAACAAACAAACCGCCAGGGCATCGGCCATCGCCAAAGTAGCGGTAGTCGAAGCAGTCGGCGCCAAATTTAACGGGCAGGCCTCCTTTTTTACGGAGACATCCAAGACGACATCGCTGTACTTAGCTAACAGGGATTTTGCATTGCCGGTCAGCGCGATAATCGGGGCGCCGATTTTTTTCAAGATCGGCAATAGCTGCTTCATCTCGTCGGTCGAGCCGCTGTTAGAAAGCACGATCACTACATCATCGGCAGTCACCTTGCCCAGATCCCCGTGGATGGCCTCGGCGGTATGCAAAAACAGACTGGGGGTACCGGTAGAAGCCAGGGTGGCGGAAAGCTTTTGCGCGATGATCCCGGTCTTGCCCATACCGCTGACCACGACCCGGCCTTTGCATTTAAGCACCAAATCCACGGCTTTAAGAAAATCCCGGCCTAAGCGCGTTTTTAAACATTGGATCGCCCGCGCCTCGATTTCTAAAACTTCTTTTGCCCGCTTAATCAAATTAACGCTCACACCATACTCCCTTTCTTATGCTTATCTTTGTATTCGCCCCTGCCTTTTAAAATTATTAATATCAGGAAAACGCGGGTTATATTGCCTGGCTGATCTTTTTAACCTGATTTAAAAGTTCTTTGAGGCCGGCAAAATCAATCATATTGGGCCCGTCACAAGGCGCGCTGCGGGGATGAGGATGCACCTCTAAAAATAATCCGTCGCAGCCAAAGGCCACTGCCGCCCGGGAAAGACCGGCCACAAATTCCGCTTGCCCGCCGGAACAGGACCCCTGGCCGCCGGGAAGCTGCACGCTATGCGTCGCATCGTAAACCACCGGATAACCGAACTGGCGCATAACGCTCAAACTGCGCAGGTCCGTGACCAAATTATTATACCCAAAACTCACCCCTCTTTCGGTGATCAGGATTCTTTTATTGCCAGTACTTTCAACCTTCTTGATCAACGGCAGGATATCCCAGGGGGCCAAAAATTGCCCCTTTTTGATATTGACCACCTTGCCCGTCTTAGCCGCGGCCAAAAGTAAATCGGTCTGCCGGCAAAGAAAAGCCGGAATCTGAATAATATCCAGAACCTCGGCTGCCGCCGCGACCTCTGTGACGCAATGCACATCGCTTAAAACCGGAAGCTTAAGCCGTGCTTTTACTTTTTTTAAAATTCCTAAACCCTTCTTTAATCCCGGCCCACGATAGGAGCCCAGGGAAAGACGGTTAGCTTTATCAAAGCTGGATTTAAAAACCAACGGTATTCCTGCCTGGGCAGAGATTTCTTTGATCTTAGCGGCGATAGCCAAACAGGCTGACTCCGATTCGATCACGCAGGGGCCGGCAATCAATACTAACGGCTGTTTGGGCCCGAATTTAATTTTTCCCAGATTAACCGGAGGCATGATCGGTTCCTTTTCTTAAATGCCACAAAACCCGCTCTAAATCCTTAGGGGTATCCACCCCCACCGTTTCAAACTGAGTGGGAATCACCTTGATCTTAAAACCCTCGGATAAAACCCGCAGCTGCTCTAATTTTTCCGTTTTTTCAAGGCCGGAGGCCGGCAGATTCTTATAAGTAAAAAGAAAATCTTTCGTATAACCGTAAAGCCCGATATGCTTATAATAGGTCACCTGATCGATATCGGCATTGGGCGCCAGATAAGGAATCGGGGCGCGGGAGAAATACAAAGCAAAATTATTTTTATCCACTACCACCTTGACGACATTAGGATCAAGCAATTCCAAGACGTCATCGATTTTTTTCATCAGCGTAGCCATATTCAACATCTTGTCTTCCAAGAGCGCCCGGGCCAGGCTATCGATCATCAGCGGATGGATCAAGGGCTCGTCCGCCTGAATATTAATGATCACCTTGACATCCAGAGGGTTCACCACCTCGCTGATCCGGTCGGTGCCGCAGGCATGCTTGGTTGAGGTCATCAGGGCCTTGGCGCCAAAGCCTTGCGCGGCCTTCATGATAATTTCGTTGTCACAGGCAATGACCAGATCATCCAGCATCCGGGATTGCTTGGCCCGCTCCCAAACATGCTGCAGCATAGGTTTGCCCATGATATCAACCAGGACTTTACCGGCAAACCGGCTTGAGGAATAACGGGCAGGGATCACACCGATCACATCCATTTATTTAATCCTCGCTAAAAGTTCATCCGTACTGGTAACCGCGGTCCCCAATTTGCCCACGACGATACCGGCGGCATAATTAGCAATATGGGCGGCTTCAAGTTTCGAAGCCCCGGCGCAAAGTGCCAGGGTAAAAGCGCTGATCACCGTATCCCCGGCGCCGGAAACATCAAAAACCTCCTGGGCTACGGTCGGAATAAGCTTGTTCTTGCCCTTTTCAAAAAGCCACATCCCCTGCTCGCCTAAAGTAATCAAAAAACTTTCCAATTTAAGATAATCCAGTATGGACTTGCCGGCATTCTCTATGTCGGCGTTCGTAAATAATGTCTCTTTATAAATCTTAAACAGATTGCCGCGGTCATTCATTTTAAGGTAGCGGATGGCATTCTGGGCCTCTTTGCGGTTAGGAGTAATGCAGGTGGCCTGCCGGTAGCAGTCAAAATTATTCTCCTTCGGGTCAACCGTAACGATCTTATGGAAATCTTTGGCGGTTTTAATAATATTTCTGGTTAACTCCCGGTCAAGCAGCCCCTTACCATAATCCTCAATAATGACTGCGTCAAATTTCTTAATATGATTATCGAGATATTTGGTAATTTTATCCCTGATTTGTTTTGCGATGCTATGCACATCCTCCCAGTCTACCCTGACCATCTGCTGATGTCCGGCGATAATCCTGGTTTTTAAGGTCGTCATGCGGTCAGGCTCAAAAAATACCCCCGCGGTATTGATCTTGAGTTTTTTTGCCGCACACTGAAAAGTTTGGGTCGCCGGGTCTTCTGCGTCACCCAATACCCCGCAGAGGGTCACCTGGGCGCCAAAAGCGCTGATATTATGGGCGACATTCGCCGCTCCCCCCGGAGCATAGGTCCGGCGCTTGGCCCAAACTACCGGCACCGGGGCCTCCGGAGATATCCTCTCTACATCCCCCCAAATATGCTGGTCCAGGATCAAGTCGCCTACCACCAGAACCTTGGCCTTATTTAATCTGGAAATGATCTTTTTTAAGTTTTTCATATTTTCCCGATTATGCTCTGCGCTAAAAGCGGAAGCATTATTTCATGGTGGCCGATAATGTAATAACCGTTACCGCCACCGGCCGTCGGACGAGAAACAACATTCTGCGCCGCGCGGTACTGATAGATCATATCGAAAGTCGCGGTGGTAAAATCCCTGACCGGATGGCCTAAATTCCGGCACAGGTTCAGGGCTTTTAAGAAAACCTCCGGCAGCAATACCGCCGAACCAAAATTTAAAACTACACCCCCCCGGTTTAAACAAGCGATCCGCTCAACTAAAATGTGGAAATCCCGTAAACTACCCTGGGCGGTTAAAGCCGGGTCAAAAGACGGATGCTGATGGATAATATCCGTCCCGATCCCCACAAAAACACAGACCGGAATTTTGCGTTGATAGGCATTGTAAATGAGGCTTAAATTTTTATACTTTAAAGTTGATCCGGCAATTTTCCTGGCTACGGCATACCCTAACCCAAAACCATCCCCGACCCCGGATTGCGCCGCTAAATTGATAAAATCCGCGGTTTCTTTCCCCATCCCGAACCTGCCGGTTTTAAGATTAGCGGCAACATCCTCGGAGGTTCTCCCCTGATAAGCAATTTCAAAATCATGGATGATCCCCGCGCCGTTTAAACAAACACAGGTGATTATTTTCTTGTCCAGCAGCTCGATCAGGACCGGATTCAACCCGCACTTGATCACATGCGCTCCGGCCATTAGGATCACCTCTTTTTTCTTCTTACGCGCATTGACAATGGCTGACGAAACGGCGCGTAAATCTTTGGCCTTGAGAATATTAGGCAAGGAAGCGAAGAATGAAGAAAAGCTTGCGCCTTTTTTGGGCGCCGCTGCGAAATCCCCTTTATTCACCTTGCTAAAACGGGTTTTGATCGAATATCTTTTGACCTGTTTTAAGTTAATCATAGGCAATAATTTTAGCATAATTCCGCCCGAAAGCAAATAGATATTTATAAACCAAGATGTGTCATTAAGGCTTACGCTTGGTCTTCCGTCTCTTGCTTCCGGTGCTGAAATTTTTCGCCGTGCGCTACGGTTTACGATTCGCTACGGCTCCTTCCTTACGCCAAAAACGACATAGCCTTCGCTCATCGTAAATCCTTGCGCACTTCACAAAGTTACCTCGCAAGCTGCCGAAAAATTTCTCATGCACCTCCAGCAAGAGACGGAAGACTTTTGTTAATAACGGATGGCTTGGAAGGTTTTAGACCGGGTGCGAAGGTAGGATGCGATCCCAGCTTATGAATACGCCTATTTAACATCCATTAATTTTAATTGCATAAACTCCCCGACTTTTGCTTAAAGGCACAATTAGAAGATTTTCGGCAAAAGTGTGCGAGGAATTACGTCGAGCGCAGGCTGTGTCTTTACTGGCGAAAGGAATAAGCCAAAGCGAGACGTAAGCCGAAGCACACGGCGAAAATCTTCGTGCCGAAGCAAAAGACGGGGAGTTTTAAGATATAAATTTTATGAACTTTTCAGAATAGAATCGGCGGCAGCAAGCACATCCTCGACGGTAGTCGCCATCAGGCAGGCAAAACCTTTTTTACAGTTGTGGGCAAAACAATCAGTGCAACCTACGGTTTTATGCAAAACCCGGCTCCTCTCTCCCAGGGGACCCCAGCGTTTAGGACCCAAGCCCGCCTGGGAACGCCCGAAAATAGTGATTACCGGCACCCCCAAAGCCACGGCCAGATGCATCGGCCCTGAATCCGTGGAAATAAATAACTGCGCCCTTTTTAACACGCTGGCCAATTGGCTAAGCGAGGTCCTCCCGGGCAGGCTTAAAGCCGCGGTATGCATATGCTTAACGGCCATTTCAGCTTTTTGCCTGTCTTGGGGGCCGGAAATAATAATTATTTTAAAACCGTATCTTTGAGCAAGCTGATCCGCTACCTGGGCGAAACGTTCCGGCGGCCAGATCCGGGAAGGACAACTGGCCGTAGGATGAATAATCAATAATCGATCGCTATCTTTAATCCCGGCTCCCTGAAATAAAGCCTTGGCCCACTCTTCTGATTCTTTCTTGACCGGCATATATAAAGAATGTTTCTGCGGGGTTATCCCTAAATACCTGACCAGGTCCATCGCGTACTCTGACTCATGCTTTTGCCCTGATTGTTTATCGTGCTTGATCCGGTCGGTAAGTAGAAACCCGCATTTACGGTCATAACCCAATCGCTTAGGTATTCCAGCCAGAAAGGCAAACCAGTGGATACGGTTAGTCGGGTGCAGAATGATCGCCAGGTCGAATTTTTTCTGCCTTAAAAGTTTGATCAACCGCCAGGCGGCCCACAAATTCCGGCCCTGCCCGGCTTTATCAAAAGCCATGACTTCATCCAGAAATGGATTGCCTTCCAGCACCTCTTGCGTATAAGTAGTTACCAGCATCGCAATGTAGCTTTGCGGCAGCTTAACCCTCAAAGCTTCGATGACCGGGGTAGATAAAAGCACATCCCCCAGCCGGTCGGTGCGCGTAATCAGGACGCGTTTAAAAACCGGACCCACCGCCTGATCCTGTTGGGGATTTTTGACCGCTGCGCCTTTGCTTTCCAGCACCGCTTTAACCTGTACTAAAACATCCTGCGGGTGAATACAAGTTAAACATTGCAAGCTACCGAAACGGCATTGCGCTTTTTCGCAGGGCCGGCAGAAGATATCTTTTTTAACTACACCCGCCTGATCCGACCAAGGGCCGTATTTTACTTGGCTGGTTGGCCCAAAGATGGCCACCACCGGACGATTTAAATAGCTGGCTAAATGCATCACCGCGGAATCATTAGTGATCAAGAGCCCGGCTTTTTCTAATAAAGCGGCTAATTGACTAAAGGTAGTCTTGCCGCATAAATCGATCAACTCTCCGGCGTTGGCTTGGTTAAGATATTCACCGATTGGCTGGTCAGAAATGTCGCCCACCAAAACAATCCTCTTACCAGCCTGCACCAGCTGGCGGATAAGCAGGCTAAAACGATCCCGCGGCCAACGCTTAACCTCGCTGCGCGCACCCGGAGCAATCGCGATCAAATCATCGCTTTTAAAAATTCCTGCTTTGGACAAAATATTCTGGATATACTCACGATCCGCAGGAGTAATGTGTATCGACTTGCCTTTTGCCGGTTGTCCCTCATCGGTCAAGCCGGCCCAAAACAAATGCTTTTGCTGCATATGCTTGATCCTGTCCGGTATCCGGCGCCAGATCCCACCCAGAAATTTTCTGTGCCTGGCTGGCAAACAAATTCCCAGCGAGCTGTTACGCAAATCAATAACCTGGTCATAATTTTTTTTGCTCAAAGCGAAAAAAAGCTTAAGCTTATCTTTAAGCCTGCTATGTTTATCAAAAATTATGACTTCCGAAACTGCCGGGTTGTTCAAAAATATCCCGCGGGGCCGCGGCGGCACCAGCACACTGATCTGAGCGGCCGGGTATTTTTGGCGCAAGGCATCCAGCACCGGCAAGGTCAGAATACAGTCCCCGATATTGCTTAAAGTCACAAAAAGAATTTTCATTTTCTAAATTTTAGCCAAGATATCATCCGGGGTCACCGCGCGCATACAGCGGTTGTCGCTGCACTTAACCTTATAGCAGGGGATCGCGCACCCCACATTTTTTTGCACGACAATCACATTGGTGCCCGGATAAGGCCCGGTCACATCCACACAGGTAGGGCCAAAAAGAGCAATTATTTTTTTGGCCCCCACGGCATTAGCTATATGCAAAGGTCCGGTATCGGCAGTAATAAATAGGTCTACCCGGCGCGACAGCGCGCCGAGCTGTTTCAAATTAAAAACCCCGCAGGCGATCAAGGGTTTATGTTTCATGGCATCTTTGATCCTCCCGGCCAGGGCCAGATCAGAAACGCTCCCGGTAATGATCAAGCGGGCCTGGCGCTCCTGGATCAGCCTATCCGCCAGAACCGCCCAATAATCCGGCGGCCAGCGTTTAGGCATCCAATTCCCTCCGGGATTAAGCGCCACCACGAAATCTGTCGGCTTAATCGCGTGCTTTTTGAAAAAACTTTCGACCTGCTCTTCATCCTGAGGGCTAAAATAAAAATCCAGAAACCGGTCTTCAACCCTTAATCCCGCCTTTTCGATGATATCCAGGTAATAATCAATCCGGTGCAGACTGTCCGGCGGCGGAGGAATGATCTTTTTGGTCAAAAGAAAAGCCCGCTTCTTGGTATAATGCCCGACCCGCTCTTTGATCCCGGCTAAACGGCAGACCAGCGCGCGGCTGAATGAGCGGTGCAGCAAAAACACCGTATCGAACTTCTTTTTTTTAAGCAAATGGACGAATCGCAGCTTTTCCAGCATGCCTTTATGCCGGTCACGCTCATCAAAGATCAAAACCTCATCCAGGTATGGGTTATCCTTCAAAACCGGATAACAGCGGCTGGGAATAACGCAGGCGATATAGCTATCCGGATAATTACGCCGGATATTCCGGATCGTAGCGCTGGAGAATAAGACATCACCCAGCCAGTTCACATTAAAAATAAGTATCCGTTTAGGAACAGGCTTATGGCTCATTTAGCCCCCCTTCGTCTTTTCTTGCAGTACCTGCCGGTAAACGAATTCGGTTTGTTCTGCCATCTTCTGAGCTGAAAAATTAGCCGCAATAAACTTGCGCGCCTCCTGCCCCAGCCTGCGGCGTAAATCCGGATCGGCCGCAAGCGAAATCAGCGCTGCCGCCAACCCCTGGGTATCCGCCGGCTCAACTAGCAAACCGTTTAGGTTATGCTGGATCAAAGTTTTGATCCCTCCTACCCGGGAACCGACTACGGCCAGGCCTTGCGCCATTGCCTCCATTAAAGCCAAACCTAGCCCTTCTTGCAACGAAGGCATGACAAAGATATCTAACGCACAAAGTAAATCCCGCGTATCCCGAACTTGAGGGATAAAAGTAGCCTGCCCGGCTAACCCTAAGCTAACCACCGCCTCTTCTAAAAACCGCTGGGTCTTGCCTTGGCCCACGATCAAAAGCTTAAGGCTGGGGAATTGTTTGGCCACCGCCGGCAATGCCCGGATAAGATGAATATGCCCTTTGACATCGCTCAAGCGGGCGATAATCCCGATTAAAATGATCTGCCGGCCGCCGAATTCCGCGCGCGCCTGTTCCCGGCCGCTGCAATCTTTGAACCGCTCCAGATCGATCCCGTTATGAACTACCTGGATCCGGGAAGCGGCAAGCTTAAAATCATTAATCAGATGCTCTTGAACCTGCTGGCTGATCGCGATCACCATTTTGCCCCAGCAACCGCAAAGCCGGCGCAACAAACGGGGTTTAAAAAATCCGTGACAGGTAAAAACGTGCGGTTTGTTTAAAGCCCTTGCCAGCAGGCAGCCCAATACTTGCGTCGTGCGGCTGTGCGAATGGATCACATCGATCTCTAATTTCCCGGCCATCCTTTTTAACTTTAGGAAACTCACCAGGATTTGCGGGCTGATTTCTTGTTTAGTGCGTAAAGGAACGCGCAGCAGCTTGATCCCCGCTGCCAAAAATTTTTCCTCCAACTCTCCGCCGCCGCAAGCCAGATAAACCTGATGCCCCCTGTGCTTTAAGCTGCTGCCTAAGATCAAAAGGTAACTGGCGATCCCGCCGACATTAAGATGATTGGCAATTAATAGTATTTTCATCCTGTGCCTTCTCTTGATTGATTATAATCCCGCGCCTTTTTAATATCCGAACGCCAAGCAGGCGCATCACTCTATTTCAACAACTTCATTACCGCGGCCAACACCTCCGCCGGATTGATCGCAACCATACAGCTTTTAGTGCGGCATTTGGTTTTATAACAAGGACTACAAGCAATTTTTTTATCGATTACCAGATAGTTCTTAGCCGGCGGCAGGTGGCGGCGGCTATCGGTAGGGCCGAACAAAGCAACAAACGGTGTCCCGACTGCCGCAGCGATGTGCAAAGGAGAGGAATCGGCCGAAATAAACACCTGGCATTTCTTGATCAATACCGCCAGCTCATTAATATTCGTCTTGCCGCAGGCATTAATAACCTTGGTGTTTTTAAGGGTATTGACCAGCCGGCTGGCCAACTCTTGGTCCGCCGGCGTGCCGGTAATAATTACCCGGATATCTTTTAGCCCCAGTTCTTCACACAGACAGACCATGTATTCCAGCGGCCAAAGCTTAGTTGACCATCTGGGGGAAGCGCTAAGATTAATCCCTACCACCTTCTGCGTCTGGCTTAACCACTGGGCATCCAGCATCTCCTCTACGTTTTTATGTTCTTCCGCGGAAGGCCACAACTCAAGCGTATTATTGAGCAAATCGATACCTAGCATCTTTAAGATCCTGAATTGATGCGTGACCGGATCAAGCGGCAGGCCAGGATCAATAATAGCGTGGTTAAGTAAAAAAGAGAGTTTGCGATTATGATACCCGTAGCGCTTAAGCGCGCCGCTTAAATATGCCAAAAGGTGGCTGGTCCGGTTATTCTGCAGGTCAACCACTAGATCGAAATTCTTCTGGCGTAAATTCTCTCCGATCTTCAACAGGCCCCTTAAACCCTGATCCTTATTTTTTAGATCGCAGACTAAAAGCTCATCCACATAAGGGCAGCGCAAAAGTATATCCTTGGACTCTTCGCCCACCAACAGGCTGATCTTATAATTTGCCCGGGGGAATTTTTCTCTTAACGCCCGCAAAGCCGCTGTGGACAAGATCACGTCCCCCAACGATCCCAATTTGATGACCAAAATTTTAAAATTATTCAGCGCGCTGCGGTAAACGTCAAGGGTATTCTTCACCATTAATTCGACGTTATACTTTTCTTTAACCTTCAGGTAAGCCTCCCGGGAAAGCCCGGCCGCTAAAGCGGGATCCTTATAAATTTTTATCGCTGCCTCGGCTATTGCTTTGGGGTCTGCCGGAGGGACCAATAATCCGTTTTTACCGTCCTGAATGATATCGATCACTCCTCCTACCGCCGTGGCCACGACCGGGACACCTGCTGCCTGCGCCTCCACTACGACCCGGCCGAAGGCTTCATGGGTCGAGGTCGCCAAAACGACCAGGTCCAAATGCTCCAGTATCCCCGGAACGTCCCGCTGGGTACCCAAAAATTCCGTACAGTGCCAGAGGCCTAAGCGGCGGACTAAAATCTGCAGCTCCTCTTTATAAGCCTCTTTGGATGCCGGAGCGTCGCCAACAATCCAGATTTTTAAGCGCGGGATGACCCGGGCGATCCTGGCCATCGCCTTGATAAAATGCAGGTGCCCCTTTAAAGGAGTGATCCGGCCGATAATCCCAACGTTAAAATCCAATGACCTTTTTTCCTGCGGGTCGCGGTATTTAAACCGTTCTAAATCTACGCTGCGCGGCACCAGGCAAATGCGTTCGTGCGGCACTTTAAAATCCTCGATCATATGCCTGGCGATTACATTGCTTAACACAATCACCTTTTTACCCCAGCCCATTACCGCGCTGAAAAAATGTTTAGAATAATACCCGTGGCAGGTCGTGACCAGGATCCTTCCCGTGCGACGGCAGGCAAAATAGGCGATCCAGGCCGGCACGCGGGAACGGGCGTGCACAATTTCAATTTCCTCCTGCTCGATAATCTGCGCCAGTTTTGGGATCAACTTGATGATCGAAATAATAGACTTTTTATTTACCGGCAGTTGATAATGTTTGGCCCCGCCGGCCTCAAGCTCCTTGACCAAAACCCCGCCGGCTGAAACAACCACCACCTTATGCCCCAGCCCAACCAGGTGCTTGGATAAATCAAGCGTGCCGGTTTCCACCCCTCCAACATTAAGCTCTGGTAAGATCTGTAAAATCTTCACTCCGCTGCGTCTCCTTTTTTAATTCTTCCCTGGCCCCTTAACACCTGCTTCATTAAACCGGACAGATGCAGCGGGGGTTTAGATAATCCTGCTTACTCCTGCACTAACTTTTAAATTATCCGGCGGCAGTTTAACCGGCGGACAAAGCTCCAACACCCGGCAGATGCGCGCTGACAAATTTTCGACCAGCTCTAAATAAATATAACCTTTACGGGAAAAATTCCTCAAAAAACGCCGATGCTTAGCGCTAAGCCCCGGCTGGTCAAAAACTACCGTATATTTACCCGCGGCAACCGCCTCCGAGATCATCGAAATACTTTCCGGCGAACAAATCACCAGCCTGCTTAAGCCCAGGATCCCGCCGACTACATCCGGATGGTTAGACTGATTGGCAATCACTAAAAGCTTGCACTGCTCAACATCGGCAAATGCCTGCTTGACGGATACCTCTACCTGCGGGCTGCTGCGGCGGGAGGTAGTCAGCAAAATATCCATTCCCAGGTTGGCGGCAGCTTGTTTTACTGCTTGAGCCAGCTGGCTGACCGCGGCCGGGCTAAGTTTGAATTGTTTGCTCTCCCCGCCGATCAATACGCCGATACAGGGCTGCAATAATTTACTTTTCAGCAAGCCAGATTGCTTTAAGCCGCTTATGCTGGATTGCAAATACTCTTCGTCGATCAAATTAAGCGCACCTTCGGTAACGACAATTTTTTTATTCCACCGCGCCGGCCAGGGGATGCTTTTTAAGTCATGGCGCGCTACAACCGCCAAATCGAATTTTCGCAGGCTTAAATTCCCCGGCCGCATGATCACCGCCGATTTAGCCTGGCTTTCCCGGGCTAAAAGATAGTTAACCGCGCCGGTTGCGCTCCCGGCGGAAATGATCAGATCCGGATTTAAGCGCGCCAGCTCCTGCCAGGACGCGTCGCTCAAAGCATAGCGTAAATAACGCCCTCCCCAGCCGCTGCCCGGATATCGGCCGCTCAAACTAGCCAGCAGCTCCAGCCCAATCCGCCGCCAGCGGCTGCGGAATTTGACCTGGACGGTAAAAATACGGGTCTGGATCTTACGCTCCTGAAGCCCCCGGAGGACCGACTTGGCCAACCCCTGCGCCTGGCGCAAATGCCCAACCTTGCCGTCAGTAATAATCACCAGGTCCCTATGGAGGCTATATTTATATATTTTGTAGGTCCAGAGGTATTCATGCGGGTAGCGGCGAAGATATTTTTCATAAATCCCGACCAGCCTTTGCAGGTTATCCCGCACATCCGCCGGCCAATCACCGCCACGCTTAGCCGTAAAAACTCCGTCCAGGATCAATTGCGTATGCGCGCCCCCCATCCTTCTATAGTAAATAGGAATAATGGCACAATCATGTTTAAGCGCCAGCTTGACTGCGCCGGTAGACATCGAGGCGCTCCGGCCGAAAAAATCTACCCGCTCGCCGGACCTGCCCCCCTGATCGACAGTCATGCCG
>ERZ1645192.2633-NODE-2633-length-14792-cov-7.547873_pt1 | contig 14792 bp, 9 predicted proteins | sample MGYA00575354_ERZ1645192 | MGnify/ENA primary metagenome ERZ1645192 (study PRJEB40844, sample SAMN11349763) | freshwater sediment metagenome | isolation source: river sediment | host: Sediment | place: India: Faizupur Khadar , New Delhi | collected 2017-02-21 ... | reverse complement strand
CGCGGGCGCCGCACCGAGCGTCTTGGCGTCGAGCGTATCTGAAAGGAGCGCCACGATCCCGTGCGGGTCAAGGCCGCTCACCGCGCCGGCGATATCGCGCCGGCCGGCGTCGTCGAGCACCGTGACCACGAAGCGCGGATCCTTCCGGAGCGCCGCGAGCCGGCCGCCCGGCAGTTCACAGGTGACGAGTATCCGTTGCGGGGTCATGCGATCACCTCAATAATACTGTTTCTCGAATTCCTGTCCCTGTTTGTGCCAGTTGCGGTAGAAGTTCTGCGTGATGGTGAGATTGGTCTTTTCTTCGGCCGGTATGAGGCGCAGATAGGTATGATGGAAGAAGAAGGGCGACACCGGCGTGCCGTCGCGCCGTTCAAGGAAATAACGGACGCCGTCGGACTCGCCGCGCTTGGCGAAGCCGCCGGTACCGACGACCGTCCCTTTCCGGTAACGCTTGCCCGTTTTTATCTGGGGGCTGACGGTGCCGAGATATTCAAAGAAGCCGACCAGCCCCTGATCGGGGAAGGTCACCTGCACCGAACCGCCGGTCTTCGAGAAATCGGTTATCTTGAGGACCCACGCGTCGAACGGGAAGCGGACCTCGCCGTTAAGCGGCAGAAGGAATACCGGCACGAGCACTTCCTGTTTCTTTTCCAGCCGCACCTCGGGACAATCGGCGAAGGGGCCGTTCTTGAGGCAGGGCGGCAGGACCGAACCGTCAATGGTGACATAGGTCTCGGCGCCGTCCTTCTCATACAGAAAAGCCTCGAACACGGCGTTGTAGGCGCGGCTCCGGAGCCGCAGGTAGGTGATCTTGTTGTCGGCGGGGCGGTAGAAGAACGCTACTCGGTCGTTGGTGCCGAGCCGCACCTGATAGTCGAGGAAGAAATAGACGAGCAACTGGATATTGCGGACTATCTCCGTAGGCGTCTCGCGGCCGTATTTGGCCTCTATCGATTCGGGTATCGTTCCTTTGAGCGAGAAATCGATGAAAACGGTCGGTTCGCCCCGCAGAGAATAGGCGTGGAACAGGGGCGATCGATCGGTGAGCGAGGCCGGGAAATCGGCGGCGCACTCCCCTTCCGGATAGAGCCGGCATTCTGCCTGCTCTTCCGGCTCGACCGTCTCGTTGAAGAACAGCAGATAGCCGCCGAGCAGGAGATTGCCCAGAACCGAAAGGGCGAGGAGCAATTTGAAAAGAGGTCTAGTTCTCGTCATCATGCCGGAACTCGGGATACGGCAGGCGTTCGGGAATGAAGAGCGTCCGGTAGAGCGCTATCGCGTAGGAATCGGTGAGCGATGCGATGAAATCGGCGATATTGCGCTCCGGTTCGGTTGCGACCAGCGGGCCGTAATAACGGGAAAGCCGGCTGTAATCGGCGCGGAAATACTCAAAAAGCGCCTTGACGATCGACTCGGCCTTCTCGAACTCGCGTCGTATCTCCGGTGCGTCGTAGACCCGTTTGTAGAGGAAATCGCGCGTCTCCTCGACCGCCGCCGCCATCCGATCCGACAGGAGGATGCGGACATCGCCCGCCGTAAGGGCATCCATGCTCGTCTGAATGACGTCGATGACCAGCCGGTTTATCCGTTCCGATGTCTTTTTCCCCAGACAGCCGACACAGGGGATGTCTCGCTCTTTTATGAAGCCGCCGCTGATGGCGTCGTCGATATCGTGATTGACATAGGCGATGATGTCGGAGAGGCGCACCGCCTGCCCCTCCAGCGTCGCCGGAAGACCCTCCTTCTTGAGCAGTTTCCCCTTCCCCTTCGAATGCTTCACGATGCCGTCGCGCACCTCGAACGAAAGATTGAGCCCGCGTCCCTGACGCGCCAGCAGTTCAACCACCCGCAGGCTTTGGTCCTCATGGCGGAACCCGCCCGGAAGAAGCCGCGCCAGCGCACGCTCTCCGGAGTGGCCGAACGGGGTGTGGCCGAGGTCGTGCCCCATCGCGATCGCCTCGGCGAGCTGTTCGTTGAGACCGAGCGACCGGGCGATGGTCCGCGCTATCTGGGACACTTCGAGGGTGTGGGTCAACCGGTTGCGGTAATGGCCCCCTTCGGGAGAGAGGAACACCTGCGTCTTGTCCTTGAGCCGACGGAAGGCTTTCGAGTGGACGATGCGGTCGCGGTCGTGCTGGAATATCGGCCGTATCGGGCAGGGCTTGTCGGGCCGTTCGCGGCCTTTGCTCGCGTCGGAGAAGGCGGCGTAGGGCGACAGGGTATTGCGTTCGATCTGTTCCAGATGGACGCGTATCAGGAAGGAGTTTTTCATTTGCGGCGGCTTTTCCGGAAGGTCAGGAGAAAGGCGATGATCGAGAACAGCGCGAGCGGCAGATAGATGATATAGAGGTACGGCGTGCCGTTGAAGGTGCCGAACGAGATGAGGAGTCCCGTCAGGATGAACGAGGTGACGATGCGGGTGACCATCTTCGATATGAAGAGGCGGTCGCGGCCGCTGATGAAGAACTCCCAGTTGAGTTTGAGATTGCCGTTCTCGAGTTTTTCGATGATCTCCGAGAGGTTGAGCGGCAGGGTCTTCCCCATGTCGAGGAGACGCATGCCGAGGTAATAGAGGTTCTCGCGGACCCGTTCCGGCGAATATTTGGCGTTGATGACCACCGCCGCGAGTTCCTGCGATTCCTGAATGAAATTGAAGTCGGGCACCAGATCGCGCCCGAGCCCTTCGAGCATCGAGGCGCCACGGATGAGGAGGGTGAAATTCTTCGGGATGCGGAGTTTATGCCGGTAGAGGACCCCCATCACCTTCGAGAAAAGTTCCGACATGTCGACCTCGACGAGCGTCTCCGGGAGACTCTCGGTGATGCGCCGGATGTCGCGGGCGAGTTGTTTCTTGTTGACCGGCACCGGCGAATCGCTGATCTCGGCATAGAGCGAAGCGAGCGACACGTAATCCTTCTTGGCGAAGGCGATGAGCATCTCGGCGAACATCTCCCGCGTGTAGCGGTCGATGGTCCCCGCCATGCCGCAATCGAACACCGCCAGACGGCTCCCGTCGAGGAAGAAGAAGTTCCCGGCGTGCAGATCGGCGTGGAAGAAACCGTCCTCGAACACCTGCTTCATGAACGACTTCGCGCCGTTCTTGGCCACCAGATGGCGGTCGATGGTGAAGGCGGGATCGTGGATCTCGTCTATCTTGCGGCCATGGATGTACTCCATGACCAGCATCCGCTTGGTGGAATATTCGTCGTATATCTTGGGGAACATGAGCCAGTCCCACTCGGGGGCCGCGAAATTCTTGGCGAACCGGCGGGTATTGCGCATCTCGATGAGGAAGTCGAGTTCCATCTCCATCGACGAGAAGAACTCGTCGACGATGCCGACGAAATCGAAACTTTCGCCCAGCTGGCTGTGATTCTGCATCATCTCGGCCAGCCACTTGAGCATGTCGAGGTCGCTCTGGATCGTCTCGACGATGCCCGGCTTGCGGACCTTGACCACCACCTCGGCGCCGCTCTTCCTGAGTACGGCGCGGTAGACCTGCGATATCGACGCGGCCGCCAGCGGCGTTTCGTCGAATTCCGAGAATATATCGGCTATGGGTGCGCAGAGATTCCGTTCGATGATGGGTTTCATCTCGTCGAAACCGATGGGACTGACGCGGTCCTGCAGTTTCTTGAGTTCGTCGGTTATCTCGTCGGGGAGGATATCCTTGCGAAGCGACAGTATCTGCCCCAGTTTAATGTAGGTGGTGCCGAGTTCCTCGAAGGTGCGCCGCAGTTTCTGACCGATCGGCATCTTGCGGTTCTGTTCATTCGACTCGCCGGTGCCGGCATAGCCGAGCACCCGCTGGGCGGTGGTGGGCACCCACGGGATGAGGTCGTACTTGGCCAGCACGATCCCTATCTCCTTGATGCGGAAGAAACGCGTTGCGCGAACCATTCCCCTCTCCCCTTTAATCGACCGTTATCGACTTCGACACATTCTTGGGCACATCGGGGTGGACCCCGTGGTTCTCCACCCGGCTGCGGTTCAGGTATTTCATCTTCTCGACCGACATCTTGAAGGCGAGCATCTGGAGCACCACCGACGCCTCGAAGGCGAAGATATTGCGGTCGCCGGTCGCCGGAACGGTGATGTACTCGGCGTAATAGTGTTCGATACCGGCGGGACGGCCGAAGACCGCCTTGCGTAGCGTTTCGTCCTCTTCGGCGATAAGAACGATGTCGGCGCCCCGTATCTTGTGGGTGTGTATCTGGGTGATGGTGATGCGGATATCACGCTGGTCGGGCGGGCAGACGAAGACGAGCGGATAGTTGGAGAAGAAATTGGGCAGCGCCGTCTTTTCGCGGTAATTCTCGAAATGGCGCCGCAACTGGTCGCGCACCTCGGGCGAGGCGGCCGAACGATCGACCGGCGGCATGTCGCTGACGCGGAACTTGAGGTTGCGCAGTGCCGTCAGGTAGTCGGCGGTCGGGCAACGGTCGCCGTGGACCAGCCCGCCGTTCATGAGTTTTTCGAACGATTCCATCATCGCGGTGTGGAGCCGCTCCATGTCGGTCAGCGAGAAGATGGTATTGTCGCCCAGGATCGTATTGGGGCCGTGCTTGAATTCGGCGGCGTCGTAGCCTTCGGTGTGGTTGAGCACCACTTCGCGCACCTTCAATGCCCCTTCCCGGGCGATGCCGATAAGCGAGGTCCCGAGGATGTGCATCGAGGGCTTCAGGAACCAGCGGTTCGCCACGCCGGTTATCGCGACATCGAGATTTCTGAGCGTGAAATCGAGGTAGTAGCGGATCTTGTCGAGATCGCCGTGAACCTCCTCCTCGCTCTTGGCCATGAAGGCGGCGACGATATAGAACAGCGCCATCTGGCTGACGAACGATTTGGTCGCCGCGACCGCTATCTCGGGGCCGCACAGGACCGGCAGATAGAAGGCCGACTTCTCCTGCGGCAGGGTCGAGTTCTCGTTGTTGACCACCGACAGCATCAGCACCGAATCGTTGTACTTCGCCTTGACGTCGTTGAAGATGTCGACGAGGTCCTTGGTCTCGCCCGACTGGCTCACCCCGATGATGATGTCGTGCGGCGCCAGTGCGTTCATGTAGAGCGACCGGAACATCCCGGGGTTGGCGGGGAAAACCGAGAGCCCCGACAGGTTATTGAAGAAATAGCCGGCGGTGAGCGCCGCGTGGTAACTGGTCCCCGAGGCGACGATAAAGACGCGGCCGCCGGAGGTCCGTTTCTCTTTCAGCAGATCGATGAGCCGGTCGCGGCTCTTGAGGACGGTCCGCTTCTTCTTCCAGATGAGCATCATGTCGATCAGGACGAGTTTCGGGAACGACCGCGGATCGGCCGCCGTCAGTTCCTCAAGGAGCGCCGCATCCTCCGAGCCGAAATCATAGGCGGCCCGTTCGGGATCGATGAAATCCTTGAGCCCGTCATAGATCTGCGCGAACTTCGCCGCGTCGGTCAGGGCGCGGAATTCGGCCACGAGCGCCTTGCGGTCGTAGAGATCGCCCAGTTTCAGAAAGTCGTACAGAAGGTCGCGGCACTGATCGGCGTGCGCTTCGAACACCTCGTGGAACCGCTTCTCTTCCGGCCGGCGGAAGTAGTAGCGGAACAGGGCATCCATATTGCGCGGCGACGAGAATATCTCCTGCTCCATGAAAAAACTGTAGCGCGGCTGGAGCGATATGTCGGCGATGTTGAGCCGGCTGCGGACCGGATCGGGCTTGCCCTCTTTCTCCTGCGACAGCGAGAAGACGGTGTAGTCGTTGTGGGTGAAGTAGAGCCCGTCGCCTTCCGACAGCGGGATGAGGAAACGGGTCTTCGACAGGACCGAGGTGAGGTCCGACGAAACGACGATGAACTGCCCGATGCTGTCGCTCCCCTTCCCGGCGTAGAGCGACGAACCGCTCTTCATCGCGAACACGCCGGTGATGTCGGGCGCCGTGACGCAGGCGGCATAGGAGCCCTGCACGATGGACTGTGCCTCGCGGATCGCCCCTTTCATCGCCGCGATTTTCTGCTCCTCGGTGAGTTTCTTGTTAAGGACGCGGGCGGCGTAGTAATGTTCGACGAGGTGCACCAGCATCTCGCCGTCGTTGTCCGACACCACCTTGTGACCGTGGTGGATGAGGAATTCCTTGAGCGTATCGGTGTTCGATATGTTGCCGTTGTGGGCGCCGACGATATGGATGCGGCATTCGACCTCATGCGGCTGGGCGTTCTGGTCGGTGACCGATCCGTAGGTGGCCCAGCGGACCTGCCCGATGAAGCGTCGCCCCGGCAGTTTGTCTATCTCGAGCTTCTCGATGACGCGCGACGGCGCGCCGACCTTCTTGCGCAGCGTTATCGCGCCGTCATCGGCGATGAAGGCGCCGCCGGTCGAGTCGTAGCCGCGGTATTCAAGTTTCTTGAGGAGATCGGCCGCCTCGCGGCCCATGAATTCGGTCTCTTTCCCGTAGGTGATGGATACCACTCCGCACATCAGGCAAACTCCGGTTCAGTTGGGGTTTCAGATCTCGCGCGTCTCGTGGGCAAGCCAGAGGTTCTCTTCCTCGGTCAGGAGCGGGCTAAGCGCCGCCCGCACCGTCCGATGGTAGCTGTTCAGCCATTCTTTCTCGGCGGGGCTCAGAAGCAGTGCGTCGACCAGATCGAGATCTATCGGGCACAGCGTTATCGTGTCGAACTTGAGCCATTTCGCCCCTTCGTTCTCGCCGTTGGGAACGACCAGCACGAGATTCTCGGTGCGGATGCCGTATTCGTTCTCGCGGTAGTAGCCCGGTTCGTTGGAAAGTATCATCCCCGGTTCCAGTTTCGTTTCGTTGACGCGCGGGCTGATCCCCTGCGGCCCTTCGTGGACCGACAGGTAACTGCCGACGCCGTGGCCGGTGCCGTGGCCGTAGTTGAGCCGTTCCTGCCAGAGGGCGGCGCGGGCGAACGGGTCGAGGAACATCCCCGGGATACCGGCCGGGAACTGCGCCATCGCCACACCGATATGACCTTTGAGGACCAGCGTGAAATGCCTCTTCATCGCGTCGGTCGGCGTTCCCACCGCGATGGTGCGGGTGATATCGGTCGTCCCGTCGAGGTACTGACCGCCCGAATCGACCAGCAGTATCCCTTCGCGCTTGATCTCGACATCGCTTTCGGGGGTGGCGCTGTAGTGGATGATGGCGCCGTGCGCCGCGTAGCCCACGATCGGGTCGAACGACGGCCCGGCGTAGTGTTCGCCCAGACGGCGGAACTCTTCCAGCTTCACGGCGGCCGATATCTCGGTCACCATCATCGCCGAGAGGGCGTGATCGAGCCACGCGAAGAACTTCACCATCGCGACGCCGTCACGGACATGGGCCGCCTTCATACCGGCGATCTCCACCTCGTTCTTGACCGCCTTCAAAGGCACCGGCAGGGTCATCCCCTCGATGACGCGCGGCTTTTTGCCGAGCGCTTCAAGGACATGGCGGCCGTTGCGGTCGGCATCTATCAGAACACTGCTCTTACGGATCTTCTTGACGAACTTTTCGAAGGCATCGTAGCCCTTTATCGTGACACCGTCGGCGATGAGCGCCTTTTTCGCTTTGCGGTCGAGCTTCGTCGCGTCGACGAAGAGGTACGCTTCGTCCTTCGAGACGGCGGCGTAGGCGATGACGACCGGGTTGCACTTCACATCGGTGCCGCGGATATTGTAGAGCCACGCGATGTCGTCGAGCGTCGAGACGATGTGCCAGTCGGCCCCTTTCTCGGCGATCTTGGCGCGCAGACGGCCCAGCTTCGCCGCTCTCCCCTCGCCCGCGAAGGCTTCGTCGTGGAGTTGCACCATGCCGTCGGGCATGACGGGACGGTCGGTCCAGAACTTGCCGACGAGGTCGCCGGTGTACTTGAGCGTTATCTTCTTGGCGGCGAGCGCTTTTTCAAGGCCGCGCACCGCGTTTATCGACATGACGGCGGCATCGAGCCCGACAACAGCAGCCTCGGCCAGTTCAGCGGCGAGCCACGCGGTGTGGGCGGGCGTTTCGGGAAGCCCCATCTTGAAGAGCGTTATCCCCGAACCGGCAAGTTGCTGTTCCGCCTGCAGGAAATAGCGCGAATCGGTCCAGAGACCGGCCTTCTCCTTGGTGACCACCAGCGTTCCGGCCGAGCCGGAAAAGCCGGAGAGCCACGCGCGGGCCTGCCAGTGGGCGGCGACATATTCTGACTGGTGCGGGTCGGTGCTCGGAACAATAATGGCGTCGAGCCCTTCCGCCTGCATGTGTTGTCTTAAAATGGCGATCTTTTCAGAAGCCTGCATCTTTTTTTCCTCCGCAGTTACCAAAAATGACGGTGGACTTTACCCTTATTTAATGGAAATAGCAAGAAGAGTGTCAGCGGACGCAGCGGACATAATACCGGCCGGAGACATCGACGGTGGTGACCACGCCGTCGCTGAACAGGATGCCCCACGCCTCGTCATACGGCCCCGATATGAGCGACCGACTCCAGAAGAGGTCGTATCTGCCGCCGTTATACTTCCACACACCCTTTTTCCAGTAAGTTCCCTTCTCCCCCGGCCCTTTGTGCGCCTTGCAGGAACAGTCCTTCGCCTTGACCTGTTCGGCGCAGTCGGCCCCGACACAGGCATCATCCACCGGACAGGCGCCATCGGGGGCGGTGTTGGGACAACCGACCACGAGCGTTCTGAGTTCCGATATCGTCGGGACGCGCCAGTCGGTGAACCCGCCGAGCGTCAGTTCCTCGCAGTAGGCGGTCGACTTGACCAGATCGAGCGGCCCGCCGTGGGAGCGTTGCCACGTGAGTTTGTTCTCGCGGTCTATCGCCACTTCGCCGCGCACCTCGAAGGCGGCGGTGGGCGACCGTTTCTTCTCGATCGGAGCGAGCGGCTTTTCGACCTTCGGCTTCTCCTTGAGTTCGACCGTCCCTTTCAGTTTCTCGCTGGGATCGACCTTTTCGGCGGGGGTCGCCGGCCTCTTTTCCGGTTTTTTGCCGGTCAACCGCGCCGCCACCTTGTCCAGCACCGCCTTGAAGGACTCCTCGCTGCCGTCGAAGGCGACCGAAGCGCCCCGGATGGTCACCTCCTTGGTGATATCGACCAATTCGGCAGAAAGAGTGTAGGAATCACCGAGCCGTATCACCGCCGCCGCAATCACGGTATCGGCCGCCACCGCATGCCCCAGATCGAGTCGGCACATAGGATCATAGCAGTCGCGCCAACTCTCTTTTTTCTGCTCCTTGATCAGGGCGCGCATCACCGCATCCTTCGGTACCGCGAGGAAAAGATCGGTCGCGATGATCTTCCCGCGCAGATATTCCGATGCCATGGCCAACAACTCTTTCGGTATTTGGCCGCTGCGGTCCTCTATTTCGAGCACCGCGAGCGTCTGTTTTTTCGTCTGCGCCGAAAGGAGGATGGCGCAACATACGATGACGGAAAAAAGTATCGATCTCATCTATCTCCCTCCCCCGAAAGAAATGATCAGAAAACGAGGGTGCACCCGCAGGCGGCGCCCTCTTCGACCAGCACCTCGTCGGTGCCGTTACCATTGTCGGTCACGGCGGTATCAGGGGTCTCACCGTTGTCGGTCGGGACCATGTCATCATCTGAAAGATCGGACGGATCGGTCTGATCGGTCGGATCCGACTGATCATTATCGACGAGCGTGTCATCGGGCACCGTGTCGTCGGTCACGATATCGTCGGTGACGCTGTCATCGGGCTGCGGATCGTCGTCGGTCGGTTCGACATTGCCGCAGTCGCCATCGAGTTCGGTGCAGATGGCGCCGCGACCGTCGGTGGCCCAACTGAACCATTCCTGAAAACGGACGCGGAGCGTCTCGAGCCGCGTCAACTGGTTCGGGAACGGCTCGACGCCGGGCAGGTTGATGATGATGAAAGCGACGTTGAAATCGTGCTGAGCCTCGGCCGCCGCCGGAACGCGCGGTCCCATCGCCCGAAGGATATCGTCCATCGCCACCTCGTGCTTGTACATATTACTGACGGTGTCGATGGAGCCGGTGTGCGGGGTCGGGAGCGAGGGACTTCCCTCTTTGCAGTCGGCGATATTCGGGGAACTGCACAGGAAGAACAGCGGATCGACCTCCTCGGGGGCACGGAGCCCCATGACATACTGGTCGAGCGGCCCGTATTTGCGCGGCTCGGCCGGGTAGAAGGAGAAGGAGCCGTCGCCGTTATCGACGATATGACTGCCGTACATGACCGACGGGCCCGAAGAAAAGTAGTGGTTCCAGTGCTGGTTGGCGCCGTCCTCCCAGCCGCGCAGGCCGGTATGGGGATCGGTGTCGCCCTCTTTCTTGAAGTCCATGGCCGAAAGCCAGTAGTGGCTGAACTCGTGGGCGAGCAGTTCCACCGAGGTGAGCCCGGCAAGCGGGAACGCCATGTTGGCGTCGGGGTCGTCGGGATATTTGTCGACATGCAACATCCGGACACCGCCTTTCAGACGACCGGCGCTCCCCCATTTCGAGGCGGGGCCATAGAGAAATCCTATATTTTCACGCCCGATCCCGTCCGCCGCATCGACGATGGGAACACCCTGCTGCATATTGATCTGCGGGTTGAAGGTGGTGTAAATGATGAGGAAATCGAAATGATCGCCGTGGGTCATATAGAACTGCTGACCCGCCGCCTGTTCGAGCACCCCGATGAGTCCTCCGGCGATACTCGCATCGCCGTGGACCACCGCGATATTTCCCACATCGTAGTTCTGCGCGTTAAGCACGCATCCCATGAGCAGCAACAGTGCGAGGATGGTCTTTTTCATCGAATTCTCCTAAAATACAAGCGTACAGCCGCAGGCGGTCCCCTCTTCCTCCAGTATCACCACCTCGTCGGAGCCGCCACCATTGTCGGTGACGGCGGTATCAGGGGTCTCACCGTTGTCGGTCGGCTGGTCGTCTGCCACCGTATCGTCGGGCAGTTCGGTGTCGATCGGCTGGTCATCGGGCAGAGTATCGTCGGCGTCGGCCGCTATTTCTCCCTCGTCCACTTCGTCCATATCGTCCACTTCGTCCACATCCCCTACCACATCGTCATCGGTCGGCTCGACATTGCCGCAGTCGCCGTCGAGTTCGGTGCAGATGGTGGCGCGGCCGTCGGTCGCCCATTCGAACCATTCCTGAAAACGTACGCGGAGCGTGTCGAGGCGCTCCAACTGGTTCGGGAACGGGTCCTGTCCCGGCAGATTGATGATGACGAAGGCGACATTCCAGTGCTTTGGCGCGTCAGCCGCCGCCGGAACGCGCGGCCCCATAGCGCGGATGACATCGTCTATGGTCACCGAGTGGAGATACATTTCGCCGCTCGTATAGGTCTTATCGGGTGAGGTTTTGGGCGCCGGTATCGCGGGACTCCCTTCGCGGCACTGTTCGATGTCGGAGGAGGAACAGATGAAGAGTGTCGGATCGACCTCTTCGGGGGCGCGCAGACCCATGACATACTGGTCGAGATGCCCGTATTTGCGCGGCAGAGAAAAGACCTGCGTGAACGAACCGCCGCCGTTGTCGACCACATGACTGCCGTACATGGCAGACGGGCCCGAACCGGCATAACTGTTCCAATGCTGGTTGGCGCCATCCTCCCAGCCGCGCAGGCCGGTGTGGTTCTCGGTCATCCCCTCCTTCTTGAAATCCATCGCCATGAGCCAGTAGTGGCTGAACTCATGGGCGAGCAGTTCCACCGTCGACATCCCGGCGAAGGGAGAGATGATACTGTTCGATATCGGCACATCGGGATCGTCGGGATACTGGTCGATATGGCACATCCGGGTGCCGCCGATGAGCCGGCCGGCGCTACCCCACGCGGAGGCGGGGCCGTACGGCGACCAGCCTCCTTCACGGTTTATCCCCTGCACCGTGTACTGGATGGCGAGACCCTGCTGCATATTCATCTGCGGGGTGTAGGTCGTGAAGACCACCATGAAGTCGTAGATGTCGGCGTGGGTCATGTAGAACTGCTGACCCGCCGTCTTTTCCTGCACGCCGATAAGACCGCCGGCGACATCGGCCCCGCCGTGGACGACCGCGATGTTCCCGACATCGTAGTTCTGGGCATACAGACCGAAGAAGGCGGAAAGAATAGACGCAAAGACCAGTTTTTTCATATCGAACTCCGTGATCAAGGTTCCAACACGGAGGGATAATACCTAAAATAAAGGGAAAAAGCAAAGAGAAAAACTCGCCCCTGTCCCCTCTCTTGCGACAAGAGAGGGGTGGCGCTAACGCCGGGGTGAGTTCTAGTCCACGATGACCGGTTTCACTTTCCAGATATCGTCGCAGTACTCGCGGATGGCGCGGTCGGAACTGAATTTTCCCATCCGGGCGACATTGAGTATCGCCATGCGGGTCCAGCGGTCGGTGTCGCGGTAGGCCGCCCCCACCGCCTCCTGCGCGGTGATGTAGGAACGGTAGTCGGCGCAGAGCAGGTAGGGATCGCTGTAGCGCAGGTTGTCGACCAGCGGCCGGAACAGTTCGGCGTCGCCGTTCGAGAAGAGTCCCGCGCCGATGGCGTCGAGCGCGGCGGCCAGTTCCTCATCCCGTTCGATGTGATCGTGCGGGCGGTAACCGTTCCGTTTGAGTTCGAGCACCTCTTCGGTCTTGAGGCCGAACAGGAAGAAGTTCTCGGGCCCCACCTCCTCGCGGATCTCTACATTGGCGCCGTCGAGCGTCCCGATGGTGAGCGCGCCGTTCATCGAGAACTTCATGTTGCCGGTCCCCGACGCCTCCTTGCCCGCCGTCGATATCTGTTCCGACAGGTCGGCCGCCGGGTAGATGTACTGGGCGTTCTTGACATTGAGATCGGGGAAGAAGACCACCGCGAGCAGTCCGCGCGCCGCCGGATCGGCATTGACCGTCGCGGCGATGGAGTTGACCAGTTTGATGATCCGCTTGGCCATGTAATAGCCGGGGGCCGCCTTGCCGCCGATGATGATGGTGCGCGGCGTCATGCCGGCCGTTTGGCCGCGCAGGATACGGTTGTAGAGCGTCACGGCGTGGAGGAGATTCAAGTGCTGGCGCTTGTATTCGTGGATCCGCTTGACCTGCACATCGTAGAGGCTCTCGGGATCGACCGCAACGCCGGTCCGCTCGTGGATGAGGACCGCGAGCCGCCGCTTATTGGCGAACTTCACCGACCGCCACGCCGCCATGAATTTACGGTCGTCGGCGAACTTCTCGAGTTTCCGCAGTTCATACAGGTCGCGTATCCAGCCGTCCCCGATCTTGCCGCTGATGAGTTCGGTGAGCCCCGGATTGGCCAGCACCACGAACCGGCGCGGCGTCACCCCGTTGGTCTTGTTCGAGAACTTATCGGGCATGACACGGTGGAAATCGTACAGCACATCGCGTTTCAGCAGTTCGCTGTGGAGCGCCGCCACGCCGTTTATCGCCTGAGAACCGACACAGGCGAGGTTCGCCATCCGGACGGCGCGGTCGCCCGCCTCATCGATGAGCGACAATCCCTGCGCCAGCGCATCGTCGTCGGGATATTTTTCGCGCACCTCGGCAAGGAACCGGGCGTTTATCTCATAGATGATCTCGAGATGGCGCGGCAGAAGCCCCTTGAACAGCGGCACCGCCCATTTTTCAAGCGCCTCGGGCAGAAGGGTGTGGTTGGTGTAGCAGAAGGTTTTGCGCGTGATGTCCCACGCCTGTTCCCACGGGTAGCGGTATTCGTCCACCAAAAGACGCATGAGTTCGGCCACCCCGATGGAGGGATGGGTGTCGTTGAGTTGTACCGCGTACTTCTTGTGGAAATGGTCGAGCGTCTTTTCGCGCTGGAGGTAGATACGGATCATATCCTGCAAAGCGCACGAAACGAAAAGATACTGCTGTTTGAGCCGCAGTTGCTTTCCCGCCAGCGGTTCGTCGTTCGGATAGAGCACCTTGGTCAGGTTCTCGGAGGAGACCTTCTCCCCCACCGCGCCGTAGTAGTCGCCGACATTGAACGACCGGAAGTCGAACGACTCGACCGCCTCGGCCTTGAACAGGCGCAGAAGGCTCGCGGTGGTCGTCTTGTAGCCCAGTATCGGGGTGTCGTAGGCGACCCCCTTGACCACATGGTCGGGCACCCAGCGGACCCGCAGGGCCCCCGTCTCATCGTGATACATCTCGGTGTGGCCGCCGAATTTGACATCGAAGGCGATCTCGGGACGCGATATCTCCCACGGGTTTCCGTAGCGCAGCCATTTGTCGGTCACCTCTTCCTGCCAGCCGTCGCGTATCTCCTGATCGAAGATGCCGAACTCATAGCGGATGCCATAGCCGATAGCGGGGATGTTGAGCGTCGCCAGAGAGTCCATGTAGCAGGCCGCCAGCCGCCCGAGCCCGCCGTTGCCCAGCCCCGGCTCCTCTTCCTGATCGAGCAGCGCGTCGAGGTCCTGCCCCAGTTCGGTCACCGCCGCCTTCACCTCGTCCCACAGGCCGAGATTGATGAGGTTGTTCCCCAGATGAGGCCCCAGCAGGAATTCGGCCGACAGATAGCAGACGGTGCGGCTCGCCTGTTTGTAATAGGTCTCGGCCGCCGCCGTCCAACAGGAAAGCAGACGGTCGCGCACCGTATAGGACAGCGCGAGATACCAGTCGTTGCGGGTGGCCATCTTCGGGAATTTACCCTGATGACAGGCGAGATTGTCGAGTATCGCCTGTTTGAGCGCCGGAACATCGCGGCTGGTCCGGACATCGGTGGTGGTCACGCACGGTTTCATCGTCGTTCTTTTCGCCGGAATCGCCTTAACTTTAACCTGTTTGCTGGTCGCCATGAGTATCCTCCCCGCAGTTGCAGGGCGATAGTAGCACTTTGAAATTGAAAAGGCAAATCGG
>ERZ1645192.2632-NODE-2632-length-14794-cov-7.619309_pt1 | contig 14794 bp, 9 predicted proteins | sample MGYA00575354_ERZ1645192 | MGnify/ENA primary metagenome ERZ1645192 (study PRJEB40844, sample SAMN11349763) | freshwater sediment metagenome | isolation source: river sediment | host: Sediment | place: India: Faizupur Khadar , New Delhi | collected 2017-02-21 ... | reverse complement strand
GCTTTCATCGAGGTGTTCAGTATTCTTTCGGCGCGGGGGAATTTCTCGAAGGTAAACCGGCAAACTTTGAATACGCAGTAATCGATCGTCGGCTCAAAGAATGCGGTGGTTTTACCGGTCACCTGGTTCATTACCTCCGGAAGGGTTAAGCCGACAGCCAGTTTCGTAGCCACCCGAGCAATCGGAAAACCGGTGGCTTTAGAAGCCAGGGCTGAGGAGCGAGACAACCTGGGGTTAACCTCGATAATCACGATCTTGCCGTTTTCGGGATTCTGGCCAAATTGAATATTGGCTCCGCCTCCAGAGATCCCGATCCGGCGGATAATTTTTTTACTCAAACAAACAAAATCATTATATTCCTGGGGGGTCAGGGTTTGCGCCGGAGCAACCACCATACTGTCTCCGGTGTGCACCCCCATAGGATCCATGTTTTCCATGGAAGTAATCATAATCACGTTATCGGCGCAGTCGCGCATCACCTCAAACTCAATCTCCTTCCAGCCTAATACCGACTGCTCAACTAATACCTGGCGCACCGGGCTGGTTTCAATCCCTTTGGCTAAAAACGCCTCTAACTCCTCCTGATTATAAACAATGCTACCTCCGGAACCGCCCAGGCAATACGCCGGACGTAAAATCAGAGGAAAACCGATCTCTAGTCCTATTTTCATCCCCTCTTTGACGCTAGTAGCAATGCCGCTTTGCGGCAGGTCCACGCCGATCTCTTGCATCGCCTTTTTAAACAGCTGACGGTCCTCCGCGCAGGCGATCGCCTCTACCGATGCGCCGATCGACTCCACTCCGTATTTTTTAAGCACCCCTTGTCGCATAAGAAAAAACGCCAGGTTCAATCCGGTTTGCCCGCCCAATGTCGGCAAGAGCGCATCCGGCTTTTCTTTAGCGATAATCTTGGTCAAGGTGTCGATATTTAAAGGTTCGATATAAGTTACATCCGCCATCCCGGGATCGGTCATGATCGTCGCGGGATTGGAGTTAACCAGAATGGTAAAATACCCTTCTTCTTTTAACGCCTTGCAGGCTTGGCTGCCGGAGTAATCAAATTCGCAGGCCTGGCCGATGATAATCGGCCCGGAGCCGATGATTAAAACTTTTTTAAAATCCTTGCGCTTAGGCATTTTTAATTCCTCAATAATTTGCTGAATTTAACGAATAACGGATTAACCTGGTCAAATCCCGGGCTGACAGGAAGATACTGTGTCCCCAGTAATTTTAATTTTCTGCTTTCAATCTCTTCGATCGTGTGGTCATTTAAATTATAGGCGGTCGTTTTAAGCTCTTTGATTTTACGCAAAGAATTATTATCAATAACCCGCCCGTGATTCTGCACGGTAATCTCTCCTTTAAAACTACCTGGGCGGGAAATCGGATAGTTGACCCCGCGGTGGCCAATTTTTAAAGGTATGACCCGGGCGCCTAAGGCTTTGGCAATCACCTGGCACCCTGCGCCGATCCCCAGAACAGGAATTTTACCGATCAAAGGCTGGATGTTCTGCGTTACGGTGTCTAAACCGGGATCATCCTCCGGGCCGTTGCTGATAACCAGTCCTTGGGCCTTAACACTAAGAATTTGTTGGGCGCCGCTCATATAGGGCAAAACGATCAGAGAGAACCCCAATGCCTCTAGCTGTTTGAGTAGGCTGTTGGTCAACCCCAGGTCTAAAACGGCCAGTTTCTTTTTTTTCGCCTGGCCCGCGTTAAACGGCCGGGGGGTTGAAATTTGAGCCAGCAGTGTTTTAGACGGCTGCTGTTTAAACTTCAGGATCTTTTCCCGGAGCTTTTGGGGATCGAGCTCCTCGGTCGAGATTATCCCTAGGCAAGGCCCCTTCTCTCTTAAATGCACAGTTAAAGTGCGGGTATCCAAGCCATAAATTATCGGTTTACGGTGGGAATTTAAAAAATCTCCTAGGCTTGAGCGCGCCTGCCAGTTAGAAAAAACCCTGCTTTTTTCTTTGGCCACCAACCCTGCAACCCACACCTTGGCTGACTCATTAAATTTAGGAGCACACCCGTAGTTGCCGATTAAAGGATAAGTTAAAACCAGGATCTTGTCAACATTGGCTGGATCAGTAATTAACTCCTGATAACCTACCACCGCAGTATTAAGAATCACCTCTCCGATAACATCCGCCGCTAAATCACTACAGCCCATAAAACTCTTCCCGTCTTCTAAAAATAGTATGGCTTTCATAATGGAGTTTACTCCTAATTGATAATACCAACCACTTTCATTTTAAAATAAGCATTTTATAGTTATAATTAATCCACTTTATGCTTATTTTTTGATGTTTTTGTGGTTAATTAAACCGCTTTAATATATGCCCCTGACAGGAGTCGAACCTGTACTACTAGCTCCGGAGGCTAGTGCGCTATCCATTGCGCTACAGGGGCATTTCATCCAACTTGATCCCCCTGCCCCAAGCTTATCAAGGGGCACGGGTATTGATTAAAATAGTTTCAGCTGCTCTTCGCCTTTGGTCACCGGCAGGGACGCATCAAAGACTGAAATTATACCATATTCGCCGTCATATCCAGGCTGAATATTTACTTTCCCTTCCCTGGCTAAGAGCACGCCTTCGGCAACCTTTAAAGGAAGCTGTTTAAGCAAATCATCCCGGGAGGCTTTTAACAAAATTTCAAATTCCGTCCCGAATCTAGATACATAAGCTTGGTAGTCGCGCTCTACGCCTACTGAAGCCTTGGCTACTCCTTTAGCCGCAGCGATAATTTCATCCAGGGGTATCAGGTTTTTATAGGGGATCGCGTTTTGCGGCTTAAAGCCTTCCGGCCGGTCCGCCAAAACCTCTACCCGGTTTAATACTCCCACCGTCACCGGCTTGCCGCACTTAGGGCACTTACCATTATGCTGTTGGGTTTCCTGCGGCGAAAAACGGATGCCGCAGAGCCGGTGCCCGTCAAAATGATACTTACCTTCTTGCGGAAAAAATTCGATCGTATATAAAAATTTACTTTGGTCTTTATTTTTTAAAACCTGCCTGATTGTTGCATAATCCAGCGCGCAATTAAATACATTGGCCTCCCGGCCGATCTTTTGCGGTGAATGGGAGTCGCTGTTGGAGATCAAGGTAAACCTGTCCAAAGCGCTTAAACGCCAGTTCATCGCCGGATCGCTTGAAAGCCCTGTCTCTAAGGCAAATATTTTTGGGGTCTGATCCTCAAAACAGTCCTCAATTTTATCAAAACCGGACATCGAACCAAACAGACTAAACCAGGGGGTCCAGATGTGGCCGGGCACTACCATGCACTGTTCATCGACATCAAACACGATCCGCGCTAATTCCGCCGCCGGAATGCCCACGATCGGCCGGCCATCGCTGGATAAATTCGCTCCCCGGCTAAATAAGGCCTGATTGATCTTATCAACCGCCGCAAAAGAAGGGGCAAAAATAAGATTGTGAATCCGGTACCCCCGGTTGCCCTTAGAGTAAATGCTGCTGATCTCGGCGGTCAGAATAAAATATACATCATTGTGCTTAAATAATCCGTTACCGCAATCCTCTAGCGCATGCTTTAACTCCTCCAGCCATAAATGATGGGTAAAATCCCCCGTTCCCATCAGGGTAATCCCTTTCCATTTGGCCGATTGCGCTAAATGCTTAATATCCATATCCCGGCTGGTTGCCCGCGAGTACTTGGAATGAATGTGAAAATCGGCGATAAATTCCATTTTTAGCTTTGATAAACTATTTTACCTTCATAAACCGTATATGCCACTCGCCCCTTGACTGTCCTGCCGATAAAAGGTGAATTCTTGGATTTAGAAAGGATCTTGCTTTTTTCCAGCACAAATTCTGTATCGGGCTCCACAATAATTAAGTCCGCGCTTTTGCCCAGGCTTAAGGTGCCTTTGTCAACCCCCAGGATCCGCGCAGGATTTAAAGCCATCACTTTGATCAGACCTGTCCAATCCAATATGTTTTGCTGCACTAATTCCATAATACTGATAACCAGGTTAGATTCAAGCCCGATTTTACCAAACTCGGCGCGCTCGAATTCAATGTCTTTCTCGTTTTCCGTATGCGGGGCATGATCCGAAGCGATCACATCAATCACCCCGTCTTTTAAGCCCTGCTTAATCGCCGCTATATCCTCCTTAGTTCTTAAAGGAGGGTTGACTTTCATCTTCGTATCATAATCCACGATGTCTTCTTGAGTCAAAGCAAAATAATGCGGAGCGGTTTCACAGGTGACCTGCACCCCTTGTTGCTTGGCCTGCGCGATAATTTCTACGGACTCTTTACAACTGACGTGCGCAATATGCACCCGGGCACCTACTTCCTTAGCCAGCATGATATCGCGCCGGACGCGGGCATATTCCGACTCATTGGAAATACCCCGCAATCCAAGGCGGGTGGAATTAAATCCTAAATTGATCACTCCTTTACCGGAAAGCTTTTTATCTTCACAGTGACAGATGGTTAAAAGGTCGGCGGCCTTGGCCTGCCGGAAAGCTTCCCGCATTAAGCTATCATTATCGACGGAGGCACCATCATCTGAAATAGCGCGTGCGCCGCTATTTTTAAGCCCGGAGATATCCGTCAATTCTTCTCCCCCCCGGCCTTTGGTAATCGCCCCGCAGGCTAATACTTTAACCCGGGCGTCGCGCTTGATAATTGCCTGCAGTAAAACCAGGTGCTCAGGGGAATCCATTGCCGGCATAGTATTAGGCATAGCTAAAACCGTAGTGATGCCGCCCTTAGCCGCGGCCTGCGTGCCGCTATAAACCGTTTCCTTATCCTCCCGCCCTGGTTCACGTAAATGCACATGCATGTCCACTAACCCCGGAGCAACGATTCTTCCGGATGCATCAAGAATAGTCTCTGTATGATCTTTCAGGTCGGCGGCCACTTTGGCTATCTTTCCTTGTTCCACCAGCACATCCGCGATCTTATCAATTTTATTGGCCGGATCGATCACTCTGCCGTTTTTAATTAAAATACTCATGTTTTACCTTCTTTGGCTTGGCTGACTAAAAATAATACCGCCATCCTGACCGCAATCCCGTTGGTGACCTGCTCTAAAATTACCGAGTTTGCCCCGTCGGCTACGCCGCTGGACATCTCGATCCCGCGGTTGATCGGGCCAGGATGCATCACCACAATATCCCGCTTGGCCTTAGCCAGCCTTTCTTCCGTAATCCCGAATTTTTTAAAGTAATCCAGCTGCTCCGGAAAAGCCGCATTCTCATCCCGCTCAAACTGCATCCTTAAGACATTAACGGCATCCGCGCTTCGTAAAACCTCATCGATATCGCAGGTGGTTTTGGCCCCCATCAATTCAATGCCGGGCGGCAAGAGCATCTGGGGTGCGCAAACGGTTACTTTAGCGCCCAATTTAGTCAACCCCCAGATATTGGAACGGGCTACCCGGGAATGCGCGATATCTCCGACAATGGCTACATTTAAACCTTTAATCTTGCCTAATTTTTCCTTGAGCGTAAAAATATCCAGGAGCGCCTGCGTCGGATGCTCATGCCAGCCGTCACCGGCGTTAATTACGCTGATCTCCAAAGCGCGCGCCAGGATATTAGCTGCCCCGGAACAGTTATGACGCATAATAATGATGTCGGCTTTCAGCGCCTGGATATTCTTGCCGGTATCGATTAAAGTTTCTCCTTTGCGGACACTAGAAGTCTCGGTGGCGATATTGATCACGTCGGCAGAAAGCCTTTTGGCCGCCACCTCGAAAGACACCCGGGTGCGGGTAGAAGGCTCATAAAATAAATTGACCGCGGTTTTGCCGCGCAAAGCGGGTACTTTTTTGATTTCGCGGGTCGACACTTCCTTAAAAGATTCTGCCGTATCCAAAATCAAGGCGATTTCTTCGGCCGTTAAGTATTCCAATCCCAGCAGGTCTTTTTTATTCCAGCCCATTACGCATTCTCCGTAATGATAACTTCATCTTTCCCGTCGGATTCATTAAGGCGTACGGCTACGGATTCTTTTTGCGAAGTAGGAATGTTCTTGCCTACAAAATCCGCGCGGATTGGCAGCTCCCGGTGCCCGCGGTCCACCAAAACCGCCAGTTGGATGGTCTTGGGGCGGCCAAAATCAATCAGCGCATCCAGGGCCGCCCGGATCGTACGCCCGGTATACAACACATCATCGACTAAAACCAGATTTTTATCGTTTATGTCAAAATCAATTTCGGTTTTACGCACCAGCGGCTGGCCGGAGGCCAGGGCCAAATCATCACGGTATAAAGTAATATCCAGGGCGCCGCTAGCCACCAGAGCCCCTTCGATCTGCTGGATCTGCCGGGCGATCCGCTGGGCGATATAGACCCCTCGATTACGGATGCCGACAATACATAACCCGCCAGCTCCTTTGTTTTTTTCGATGATCTCATGGGCGATCCGCATGACGGCGCGGTTAATCCCTTCCTGATCCAGAATTTTGGCTTTTTCTTTCATCTTATTATGGCTTGCGGGCAATAAAAAACCCAACCGCTTGTTGTGAGGTTGGGTAAGTTAATTGTTGCAGGTTCGTTTTCATATATTAGACCTTGTCGGCTTCGCGGAGCCGGGCTTAAAGGTTGGTTTTCTTAAGTATATCATCGATTCAGCTCTTGTCAAGGCTAAATTACAACTACGAATTCCCCCCGTACCTTAGACAAAGCAAGCCTTGCCCGGATTGCCTGCGGGCTGCCGCGCATGATCTCTTCGAATTTCTTGGTTAATTCTCTGGCAATCACAATCTCTTTCTGGCCGAATACCGCCTCCATGTCTTGAAGACTGGCCAAAATCCTGTGGCATGATTCATAGAACACCAGGGTGGTCTTGAGGTCTTTTAGCTTCTCCAGCTGGTTTTTACGCGCCCCGCTGCGGCTGGGCAAAAATCCTCCGAAGTAAAATTCATGCGCCGGCCTGCCAGATAACACCAGGGCATTGACCAGGGCCAGCGGCCCGGGCAGATAAGTTACCTCCACATTATGCTCGATGGCCAGATTGATTAGGTTGTAGCCGGGATCCAAAATGCCGGGGGTCCCGGCATCCGAAACAAGAGCGATATTTTTCCCGTCTTTGAGCAACCCCAAAAGATATTCACTCTTGGTAAACCGATTATGCTGAAAAAAACTAGTGGTGGGAGTTTTGATCTGGTAGCGCTCTAAGAGAATTTTGGTATGCCGGGTATCTTCACAGGCGATAAGGTCTGCTTTTGTGAGCACCTCCACTGCCCGGTAGGTGATATCTCCTAAGTTCCCGATCGGGGTGGCAACAATATAAAGCATTATTCTACCGTTACTGACTTGGCCAAATTCCGCGGCTGGTCGACATCGCAACCGCGCTTAACCGCAATATGGTAAGCCATCAATTGCAAGGGCAGCACTACCAAAAGCGGCGAAAAGATTTCTTCGGTTAGAGGGACATAAATTACCTCGTGGGTCAGTTCCTTGATCTCTTGATCGCCCGCGGTGGCAATGGCGATAATCTTTCCTTTGCGGGAGCGGATCTCCTGAATATTGGACACCATTTTTTCATACACCTTGGAGCTGGGGGCAATGCAGACTACCGCCCGGTATTCGTCAATCAAGGCGATCGGGCCATGCTTCATTTCTCCGGCCGCATAACCCTCCGCCGGAATATAGGAAATCTCTTTGAGCTTTAATGCCCCTTCTAAAGCGGAGGGGTAATTGACGTTACGGCCCAGATATAAAAACGATCCTAAATGCGAATGCTTGCGGGCCAGGGAGGCGATTTGCTGCTGCTGCTTTAAAATCTGCGCCTGCTGCTGGGGCACCCTGCATAACGCAGCCACCAGCTTATTGATCCTGGCACTAAATATTGACCCCCGGATCTGGGCTAAATAAAACGCCAAAAGATACAATGCTACCAGCTGGGCGGTATAGGCCTTAGTAGAGGCCACGCCGATTTCCGGACCGGCGTGCGTATAAATCACGCCGTCTGATTCCCGGGTCAGGGTCGAACCCAGCACATTGCAGATCGCCAGCACCTTGCAGCCCCGGCGTCTGGCCTCCCGGACCCCGGCTAGGGTATCGGCCGTCTCTCCGGATTGGCTGATCGCAATGACCAGGGTCTCCGGACCCAGCAAAAGATCCCGGTAACGGAATTCGCTGGAAACATCGATCTGCGCGGGTATTTGACAAAAAGATTCGAATACATATTTTCCCACCAGCCCCGCATGATAAGCCGTCCCGCAGGCAACGACAAAAATATTTTTGACCCCTTGGAGCGCCTCCTCGGGGATACTCTGCTCTTGAAACATAATCTTGCCGGTTTTTTTGTGGATGCGGGCATTCAGTAAATTTTCAATGATCTTAGGCTGTTCGTTAATTTCCTTAAGCATAAAGTGCTTAAAACCGCCCTTTTGCGCCTGGTCAATATCCCAACTGATGTGGGTGGTAGCTTTAAATATGGTCTTGCCCTCAAGGGTGCTGATCTTAAACCGTTCCTGGTCCAGCACAACCATTTCGTTTTCATCTAAAAACACTACCTCCTTGGTAAAGCCTAGCACGGCCGGAACATCCGAGGCTAAAAAGTTTTCACCTTGTCCTACGCCGATAATCAAAGGGCTGCCTAACCGCGCGCCCACTAACTTGTTGGGCTCAAGGGCAGAGATCACCCCGATCGCAAAAGAGCCCACTAAAAGTTTTAACGCTGAGGCTACTGCTTCTTCCAAGGGGACATTTTTGTAGAATTTCTCGATCAGGTGGACAATAACCTCGGTATCGGTCTGGCTAAGAAAAACATGGCCTTCTTTTAAAAGCTGATTTTTCAGGATTTCGAAGTTTTCGATAATACCGTTATGCACGACGGCAATTTGACCGCGGCAATCATGATGCGGATGGGCATTAATCTGGTTGGGGGAACCGTGCGTTGCCCAGCGCGTATGGGCGATGCCCACGCAACCGGCAAGCGGCCTGGCCTTGACCAATTTTTCTAAAGCGCTGATTTTACCGGGAGTTTTTCTAATGCCGATGGTTTTTTTACGGGGGAGGATTAAGGCGATTCCGCTGGAGTCATACCCGCGGTATTCCAGGCGTTTTAAACCGGATAACAAAACGGATTGGCCTTCTTTAGTTCCGATATACCCGACTATGCCGCACATCGCGTACCTCTAAGATATTTAGTGACCCTGACGGGATTTGAACCCGTGTCGAGAGCTTGAAAAGCTCTTGTCCTGGACCAGGCTAGACGACAGGGTCGGATCTTACTCTTCTTCTTCGGCAATCACCGGGGCAACACATGAGACCCGGTCTTTATCCTGCAATTTAATCAGGCGAACCCCTTGGGCGGAACGTCCGGTTTCCCGGATATCTTTAACCGCACAGCGTAAAAATATTCCGTTTTGGGTAATCACCATCAATTCGTCTTTATCATTTACGGTTTTGAGGTTGACGGCCTCACCGTTTTTGTCGGTTACCCGGATATTGATAACCCCCTTACCGCCGCGGCTGGTTAACCGATATTCTTCTACAGTCGTGCGCTTGGCAAACCCCAGCCCGGTGACGGTTAAAATCGTAGAGCCCTTTTGCGGCACGACCATATCAATCACCTCATCTTTTTTATCTAGGGAGATCGCGCGCACCCCTCCCGCTGCCCGGCCCATGTCCCGCACCTTATCCTCGGAGAAGCGGATCGCCTTGCCCTGGCGGGTGCCGATCAATAATTCCTGTTTACCGTCGGTCAATTCTACCCCGATCAGCGTATCACCCTTATCCAGGGTAATCCCGATAATCCCCCCTTTGCGCGGGTTGCCATAAGCATCCAGCCTGGTTTTCTTAATTTGCCCCAGCTTAGTAACCATCACCAAATACTTATCAGCGGAAAATTCTTTAACCGGGATGGTAGAGCTGATTTTATCCGCAGGCTCCATCTGGATCAAATTAATAATCGCTTTTCCTTTGGAGATCCGGCTGGCTTGCGGTATCTCATAAACCTTAAGCCAATGCACCTGCCCTTTATCGGTAAAGGTCAGCAGGTAATCTTTAGTGGAGGCGACAAACAGATGTTCGATAAAATCCTCTTCTTTTAATTCCGCAGCGGTAGCGCCGGTGCCTCCGCGCTTTTGCTTACGGTAAGAGCTGACCGGCAGGCGTTTAATGTAGCCACCGTGGCTGATGGTCACCACTACATCCTCTTCGGCGATCAAATCTTCAACCTCCAGCTCTTCGGCTTCACCGACGATATCGGTGCGGCGATTATCCCCGTATTTCTTGATCAGCCCCTGCAGCTCTTCTTTAATGATCCCATCGATTTTTTTAATCGAAGCCAGGATCGCCCGGCACAGCTCGATTTTTTTAAGCAACTCCGCATATTCGGCGTCGATCTTGTCCCGTTCCAGAGCGGTCAGCCGCTGCAGCTGCATTTCCAGGATTGCCTGGGACTGGATCTCGGACAGCTCGAACTCCTTCATCAAATTCAGTTTTGCCGCCTCTACGGTTTTAGAGGTTTTAATGACCTTGATGATCCGGTCAATAAATTTAAGCGCTATTTTGTAGCCTTCTAAAATATGGGCCCGCCTTAAGGCTTTATCCAATTCAAATTGGGTGCGCCTGCGGATCACTACCCGGCGGTGCTCAATGTAGCAATCCAGTGCCTGGCGTAAATTCAAAACCTTGGGGCGGTTATCCACCAGGGCCAGCATAATAATACCAAAGGTAGTTTCCAGCTGGGTATGCTTAAAAAGCTGGTTTAATACGATCTGGGATTCGGTATCCCTTTTAAGCTCGACCACCAGCCGCATGCCTTCTTTATCCGATTCATCCCGGATATCGGAAATACCTTCGATCTTTTTCTCGTCTACTAAAGCGGCAATCGCCTCGATCAGCGCGGATTTTTGCACCTGGTAGGGAATTTCGGTAAAAATGATCAGGTCCTTCCCGTTTTTCTGATGCTCTACCGTGGCCCGGGCCCGCACCACCAATTTGCCCCGACCAGTCTGATAAGCATCTTTAATCCCGCCCTTGCCGCAGATCAGGCCTCCGGTCGGAAAATCCGGGCCCTTAATATACCGCATCAGGTCCTTAGTTTCCGCTTCCGGATTATCCAGCAGGTAGCTAATAGCTTCGCACACCTCGGTTAAATTATGCGGAGGAATATTGGTGGCCATGCCTACGGCGATACCGCTAGAACCGTTGACCAATAAGTTAGGCAGAGTGGCCGGTAGTAATAACGGCTCTTTGAGGGAAGCATCAAAATTCGGTCCGAAATTTACGGTATCTTTTTCGATGTCGCCCAGCATTTCCGCGCTAATCGCGCTTAAACGCGCTTCGGTATAACGCATCGCTGCGGCGGCATCTCCGTCTACCGAACCAAAATTACCCTGGCCGTCCACGAGGGGATAGCGCAGCGAAAAATCCTGCGCCATTCTTACCAGGGTATCATAAATCGCCATGTCGCCGTGCGGGTGGTATTTACCCATCGCCTCACCCACAATACGGGCGCATTTTTTATAGGGCTTGGAATGCTCGAGGTTAAGCTCCTGCATCGCGTACAAGATCCGCCGGTGCACCGGCTTTAAACCATCCCGGACATCCGGCAGGGCCCGGCCGACGATTACGCTCATGGCGTAATTTAAGTAGGAGTCTTTAACCTCGTCTTCGATATAAACCTGGATAATTTTATCGTTGCGCGTGTACATGGGTTTCCATTATTGTTTTTAGCTTGTTAAAAAGAACCACCGTGACACAATTCCACAGCGGCACCAGTATAATATTGAGCAGGAACAAATATAAGGTGACCGCCTTTTGGGCAAAAACGGTTTCTGCCCGATCCCCGAGTAAATACTCGGCCACTAAAACTGGCGCCAGGCCCAGGATATATAAAAGCAAAATTATCCCGTAAACGCCGGTTAAGGGATTAATGTATTGTTTGAGCAGGTTGAGGCTGGCGCGTAAAGCAGGCAATGGCCAGCGGTTTTCATACACACAAATCAGCGCCGCTAAAGACCAGCGCAGACTATAATAAACCCCCAGGCAGATTACTGCCACGATCACCAGGCAGCACAGCACTAATGTTAAGATGATATTAATCCGGGTCAGGAATTGTATGACCAATGCCGCGCTGATCCCGGCGGTAATTAATAAACCCGCAAAAAACAGCATGACGCAGGCGAGTAACGCTAAATATTTGATCAAAAATCCCTGGGCCCGATTAATGCTTTGCCAGACGGAATATGCCTGACCTGCCTGAGCTTTCTGGATCCCCAGCAATAAAGCGATATGCCCCCAGCTGCTAGCGGCCACCACAAACAACAGCCAGGCCCAAACCGCCAGGCCGGATTTTTGCCCCTCCAGCGCTCTGATCTGCGGCAGCCAGGCTAATAAGGTCAAGGGCAGATTGACCGCGGCATAAATCATGCTCAGCTGCGCCACGTTAGCTTTTAGTAACTGATGCCCTTGGCAAAAAATTTTCCAGGGGTGCACAGGTATATTTGGTTTTTTAGACGGCAAAATAATTTCCATTTAGATATCCAGATTTTTGACCTGGTGGGCGTGGTCTTCGATGAACTCCCGCCGGGGCTCAACCTGGTCTCCCATCAAGACCGTAAACATTTTATCCGCCTCAACCGCATCTTCCAATGTTACCTGCAGGATGGTCCGCTTTTCCGGGTCCATGGTCGTATCCCAAAGCTGCTGCGGATTCATCTCGCCTAACCCTTTGTACCTTTGGATATGCATCCCCTTAGCCGCTACCTCTTTAATATAGGTTAAAACGTCCTTGAGGCTAAACACTTCTTTGGTATCATCTTCATTTTGGATCCGATAGACTGCTTTGAGCTTTTTTTCTACCTCTTTAGCGGCAGATTTTACTACCGGCATAGTCTGATAATATGTTTCAAAATCAATGCCTAATTTTTCAATTTTAATAATAATCTCTTCGATCTCTTGCGCTTCAAAAAGCTGCAAGATGTCCCGCTCAAGCTCCTTGCCTTCTTTTTCTGTTAAGGCGGCTAATTCTTTATCAGAGTAAATAAATTGGGCATTTCCCTCCACTTTAACCATATAAATTGGTAGTTTTTTGGTTTTTTGATGCCTTAAACTGAGATATTCTGCAACATTTACTCCCTTTTTATCTAAATATCTACTTAATTTATCCAATTCCACGAGTAATTTGAGCAGCTCTTTAAACTGGTTGTCCGTAAAAACCTGTTTATCTTTTACCCTGACCAGCTTATGCCCTTCCCGCCCCAGGTCTAACAACATGTCATTCATTTGTTGTTCGGTCTGGATGTATTCTTCGCGTTGCCCTCTTTTAATCTTATAAAGAGGCGGCTGGGTAATGTACACATGCCCTTCTTCGATCAACTTGGGCAGCTGGCGGTAAAGCAGGGTTAAGAGCAGGGTGCGGATGTGCGAACCATCGACATCGGCATCCGCCATTAACATGAGTTTATGATACCTAAGCTTGGCAAGGTCAAACTCCTCACCGATGCCTGTGCCTAAAGCGGTAATGATTGTCCGGATCTCTTCATTAGACAAAATTTTATCTAAACGTGATTTTTCCACATTCAAGATCTTGCCTTTAATGGGCAGGATGGCCTGAAACCTGCGGTCTCTGCCCTGCTTGGCAGAGCCGCCGGCCGAATCGCCTTCGACCACATATAATTCACATAATGCCGCGTCACGCTCAGAGCAATCGGCTAATTTACCCGGCAGCCCCGCGCCTTCCAGCGCTCCTTTGCGGCGGGTTAATTCCCGGGCCTTGCGCGCCGCCTCCCGGGCCCGCGAGGCCACGATCACTTTGTCGATAATTTTATTAGCTACCGAGGGATTCTCTTCAAAATATCCGGATAGCGCATCAAGGCTGGAGGAAGCTACCAAACCTTCTACCTCCGAGTTACCCAGCTTGGTTTTGGTCTGCCCCTCAAACTGCGGGTTAGGAACTTTCACGCTGATGACCGCGGTCAACCCTTCACGCACATCATCCCCGGTAATCGCGATATTATCCTTGAGCAGGTTCTTAGCTTTAGCGTATTGGTTAATGCCGCGTGTCAACGCGGATTTAAAGCCCGAAAGGTGTGTGCCCCCCTCTACGGTATTAATGTTATTGGCAAAAGAAAACATGGTTTCCGCATAACCGTCATTATATTGCAAAGCTACCTCGATCTTCACCTCATCTTGGAGCTTTTCAAAATACACTACTTTATTATGCAGGGGGTTTTTGTTTTTATTTAAATACTCCACAAAAGAAATGATCCCGCCGCCAAATTCAAAGACCGCTTCTTTATCCGAGCGTTCGTCGGTTAATTTGATTTTTAAACCTTTATTTAAAAACGCCAGTTCTCTTAAGCGCCCGGAAAGAATATCGTAAGAATATTCCGTTTTAGAAAAAATAGTTTTATCCGGCTTAAAAGTGATCTTGGTGCCGGTAGAAGCGCTTTTGCCGATTACCGTCAGCTTAGATACGGTTTTGCCGCGCTCGTAGCGTTGATGATAAACTTTCCCGTCTCTTTTAACCTCCACCTCCAGCCAATCCGAAAGCGCGTTAACACAACTGACCCCCACACCGTGCAGACCGCCTGACACCTTGTAGGACCGATGGTCAAATTTTCCACCCGCGTGTAAAGTGGTGAGCGCGACCTCTACGGCAGGTTTCTTTTCGGTTTTATGCATATCCACCGGGATACCGCGGCCATTATCTAAAACCGTAATGCTGTTGTCCTGCTGAATGGTGACGCCAATCGAGTCGCAAAACCCTGCCAGGCTTTCATGCACACTGTTGTCCACCACTTCAAATACCAAATGGTGCAACCCGGGCAACGAGGTATCGCCGATATACTTTGCCGGCCGG
>ERZ1645192.2631-NODE-2631-length-14797-cov-12.572378_pt1 | contig 14797 bp, 13 predicted proteins | sample MGYA00575354_ERZ1645192 | MGnify/ENA primary metagenome ERZ1645192 (study PRJEB40844, sample SAMN11349763) | freshwater sediment metagenome | isolation source: river sediment | host: Sediment | place: India: Faizupur Khadar , New Delhi | collected 2017-02-21 ... | reverse complement strand
GTCATAGCCCCATCCTCTCAGGAGTTGGGGCCTCCGGCAAACCCGGGGCGGTTCAGAGTGGGCCACGCTGGATTCCGACGCGGGTGTCCGGGCGCCAGCTGCGAAATCATGATGATTTCGCGAACTTCATGAATGACTTGGGACATGGACCGCGACGTTCTTCGGTGTTTGGTTGGCCTCCTCGCAATGGTTCGGAGGCCGGCTCATGGTGACGAAGTCACGGATCGTCGAGTACCTCGGACACGGCGCCCTTCTGCTTCCGCGGCTCGTCCGCAGTGGCCTGGAAGCGAACGACAGGGCGAAAGTCCGCATGACTGTCCTTCAGGCCGCCTCGACGAAGGTCGGGGGAGCCGGAAATCCCTCCCACGAAATGGAGAACGATTTCGGGGTTCCCGGGATCGAGGTCGGCGCGATCTCGCGACTGGTTGCGACCGCCGCCCGTGGTGACGACACGATGGTGAGGGCCGACGGGCTTTCGGCGTTGCTCGCCGATCTCGATGCTGACGTCGAAGCGATGGTGGCGGCGGTCGAAGCCGGTGCACCCGGAGCCGGTGCCGGATTCCGGGAGCGCTGGACGGAACGACGGTTGGATCTCGCCGCGCCGCAGGATGCGATCTCCTTCGACGCCGTCGGCCGGATCACCGCGGCCGGAAAGGGCGCCGACAGCGTCCATCGTCTGATCATGGACCTCCACAAGGCATTGAACCGGTTGGCGAGCGACACCGCCGAGGAAGACGTCGACGGCGCCCGTTGCTCCGGTCTCGAACCCGGAGATCGCCGTGCCGTCGCAGCCTTCATGCGCGGCCTCGACAGGACGCGGGGCCTGAAGTTCGATCACCCCGGCCTCGATACCACGGCGGCCCGGGTGGGCGACCGCCTGCTGATCCAGAACGACATCGGCACCACCGATGCCCATGTCCTCTGCATCGCTCTCGACGACGAGCGGGCCGCGCTCACCTATTCCGACGTCCACCGTGTTCGAGCGCGCTTCTTCGTCTCGCTCTTCGCCGAACTCGACGACGTCACTTGGAGCGATCCGACCGCCGACCGAGCCGAGGGACTGGCCGAGGGCGCGAGCTTCACCCTGGTCACCGGTACCCTCGTTTCGCGTGACCGTGACCGGCGCGAGGCCTTCCTCGTGGCGATCGGTGCGGCGCTGGTCTTCCTCGTCGATTGGAACAAGGCCCGCAAACAACTGCGCCTGTTCGTCGCCAAGGACGATGCGGTGACCATCCTGCGCTGGGCGGCGCGCGCCGGCCACGGCCACCGCGCCTTCCTCGAGCAGGGCGGGGCGAAGCTCGTCGACGGCGCGATCCGCCGCGTGGCGGCCCGCCACATCGCCTACGGCGCCCGCCTCGACGAGGCGATCGGCCGCGCCCAGGCCGTCGACTTCCTGGAACAGGTGCTGCGCATCTCGACCGAGGCGATGCTCGCCGGGCGATCGGATCGGCTGGTGCGCGACGCCGTCGACGCGGAACTGGCCGGCCGGCTGGAGCGCTCGGGCAGCTCGCTGCTCCAGGGTGTCGTCGTCCAGGCCGGACTGGCGCGCGACCTCGCTGCAGCCGCTTCGGATCACCTCGCCGATCGCCTCGCCGGTCGTTCGGTGGACGTCGACACTCTCGCCGCGCGCGGCCGGAGGATCGAAGGGAAGGCCGACCTCGTCGCCATCGACCTCCGCGCCGGCGCCGAACGCTTCGGTCTCGCCGACGCGTTCCTGCCGCTCATCGACGCCATGGAGCAGGCGATCGACGAACTGGAGGAGGGTGTCTTCTTCCTCACCGCGATACCGGCCGGCGGTGCCGACGACGAGAGCGAAGCCCGTCTAGCCGCACTCTGTCGGGCTGCGATCGGCGGCGCCGAGGCTGCGGCACGGATGGCGGACGCCGCCTCCTGCGTCCACGAGGGCCATCGCCACGACGTCGACGACGCCCTCGCCGCGCTCGCCGAACTCGTCAGCGCCGAACACCGGGCCGACGAGGAGGAGCGGGCGAGCATCGCCGCCGTCCTAACGGCGGCCGACGCGAGTGCTGCGCGGGTCTTCGCCGTGGTCGAATGCGCCCGACGTGTCGAGGGGGCGACCGACCGCTTCGCCCATGCCGGGCATCTGATGCGCGCGCTGGTCATCGAGGGTCTCGACACCCGCGGTGGCCGGTCGCCGGTCTGAAGGGAGGGGGCGATGGGCGACGTTCATTTCATCGATGGGCCTTCGACGGATGCCCTCTCCGCCGAGCTTTTCGGTGGCAAGGCGGCGAACTTGGCGTTCATGGCCCGTCTCGGCCTGCCGGTTCCGCCGGCCTTCATCCTGCCGGTCGGTCTCTGCGCCGCGGTCAATGCCGACAAACGCAAGGCGTCGGCGCGCCTCCGCGACCTGATCGATCGCGGCATGGGGTGGCTGGAGGCCGCGACCGGGCGGCGTTTCGGTGATCGCCGTCGGCCGCTCCTCGTCTCGGTGCGGTCGGGGGCGGCACGCTCGATGCCCGGCATGCTGGAGACGGTGCTCGACGTCGGTGCAACGGAAGAGGCTGTGGCCGGCTTGGTCCGGCTCACCGGAAATCCACGGTTCGCGCGGGACTGTCGCCGCCGCTTCCTCGAAGGGTGGGCAGAGACGGTCCTCGGTCTCGATCCGGCGCCACTCGACCGTCATCTCGCCGATCTCCTCGGCTCGGAAGGTGTCCGCAGTGAACGGACGCTCGACCTCCGCGCGATGGACGATCTCGCGGCCGCCGCCCTCCATCATGTCGAGACCGCCGGTCATCCGGTCCCGAACCGTCCGCGTGATCAGTTGGAGCAGGCGGTGCGCCGCGTCTTCGCCTCGTGGAACGCGCCGAGGGCCGTCTCCTATCGGCGCATGAACGGCCTCGACGACCTCGAGGGCACCGCCGTCACCGTCCAGGCGATGGTCTACGGCAACGCCGATTCCCACTCCGCCGCCGGCGTCGCCTTCTCGCGCGATCCGTCGAGCGGCGCGGCCGAGCCGGTCATCGAACTGCTGTTCGAGGCGCAGGGCGAGGACGTCGTCTCCGGCCGGCGCGTCCCGGCCGACGGGTCGGCGCTGGCGGCCCGCCTGCCGCAGGTCCACGCCGACCTGATCTCCGCTCTCGCGAGGCTGGAATGCGCCGCCTGCGACGTCCAGGACGTGGAGTTCACGGTGGAGAGCGGCCGACTGTGGTTCCTCCAGACCCGCGCCGCCAAGCGCACCCCGCGCGCCGCCCTGCGCTTCGCCGTTGATCTGGTGGCCGAGGGCGTGATCGACGAGAAGGAGGCCGTCGCCCGCCTCGCCGATCTCGACGAGACGGCCCTCGACGAGACGGTCTTCGCGGCCGTGCCGGCCGATCGCCGGACGCGGGGACTGGGAGCCGCGCCCGGCGTCGCCGTCGGGCGCCTCGCCGCCTCGGTCGAGGAGGCGCAGCGCCTCGCGGCCGCCGGAGATCCTGTCGTTCTCGTCCGCCCCGACACCTCGACCGCCGACATCGATGGCTTTGCCGCCGCCACTGCCATCGTAACCGCCTCGGGTGGGCGCACCTCTCACGCAGCACTGGTGGCGCGCCAGATGGGGCGTCCCTGCGTCGTCGCCTGCGAGGCCCTGCGCTTCGATGAACACCAGGGACGCGTTCGCGGGGCGACCGCGCTGTCCGTCGGCGATTGGCTTTCGGTCGACGGCGACCGCGGACTGGTGTTCGTGGGCCGGCTCGAGACAGCGGTCCGCCGCCCGGAGGCCGAGATTGCCGTCTGGCACGGATGGAAGACCCGCCGAAAGAAGAAGCGCATCGAGGACACGTCCGCGGATCGTTGACCGGTCCGCGGTTCGTCGAGCGGACCGAGCCGACGTGACCCGGTCCATCACAGGAGTCGCCGACATGAATGGAACCGACCCGATGCCGAACGCCGCGACCTCCACCCCCGGTGCGGTCCGAGCCGCGCTCGTCTGGCGCCCGACCTGGCCGGTCGGACCCGCCGACGATTTCGTCGCCGATCTGCCCGACATCGGCTGGGCACGCCTGAAGCAGGTCGACGACCACCTCGGGCATCGTGTCTGGCAGTGGATCATCGGCGGGCGGGCGTCGCCGGAGGCCGGGTCGGCCGAGGCGCGCGAGATGGCCGAAGACGCGCTGCGCCGACGTCTGCGGGCCGCCGCCGCCCGGAACTGAGGCGCAGCCGCGCACGAAACCCACCGACGACAGAAGTGCCCGACGCTCCGTGGGCGTCAGAGCGCCCTCGGTCCGTGTTGCAGCGGCCGGCCGTCGAAGCCGTCGAGGCCGAGACCGAGGTGGGCGGCGGCGGTTGGTGCGATGTCGACGATCCCGGTGTCGGCGGTGACGATCGCACCGGCCTCGAAGCCCGAGCCGCGCGCCAGCAACACCGGCCGGCTCTCCCAGAATCCACGGCCGCCGTGGGTACCGCAGTCGCGCCGAACCTCCTCCTCGTCCTCGGAGAACCGCACCGCCATGGCCGTGAGCCCCGGAACGCCGTTGACGTTGGCGCCCGGCGTCTTCGCCATCTCGACGGCGACGAAATCATCCGACGAGGCCTGGCCCAGCCGCTCCAATCGGTCGCCGTGATGCACGCCGCCGACCCAGCGCTGTTCGCCGAGCCAATCGACCACCTCGTCGCGGCGATCGAGGGCGGTGGGCGCGAAATGGATGAAGGCGGCCGACCCCTGCGGTGCCACGACGATGTCGCCACCGTCGAGGTCGCGCTTGAACCCGGCCTCGAACAGGCGGCGTTCGACCGGAATCACCTCGGTCACCGCCTCGTGCCCGTGGTCGGAGCCGACCATCAGCAGCACGTCGTGGCCCTCGTCGCGCAGCCTGTCGACGGCGCGGGCGACCTCGGCGACGAGACCGTCGACCAGCACCATCGCCGCGAGATGGCGCGGGTCGCCGAGCGGCACGGCGTGCATCGTCTTGTCGGGCTCGGAGAGCCACAGGGTCGCGGCGGCGGGACGCCGGTCGAGCAACTCGCCGACGAAACGCGACGCGGCGACGCGGTCGCCCTGCCAACCGGCCGCCGCCGCCAGCCGCTCGCCGGTGTCGACCCGCCCCGGCTCGTGGCAGAGGCAGCGATGGAGGAGCGTGCCGTGGCCTTCGGCGTCGTGGAAATAGGCGGTTCCCGGCGAGGCGTTGGAGACGTGGATCGCCCCGCCCGCCGCCGCCACCCGCGCCGCCAGCGCCGGCCGGCCGAGCCATCGGCCGAAATGGGCGAAATGGGTGGCGTGGTACTCCGGCTTGCCGACGTCGTGGAAGATCAGGCCGTCGGGACCGGGCAGGCCGATCGAATTGCCGCGGAGCCCGTGCGAGATCGGGTGCGCCCCCGTCGCGATCGAGGCCGACGAGGCGCGCGTCACCGAAGGGAAGATGCCGCGATGCTCGGCGAACCAGGTGCCCTCGCGCTTCAGCCGGGCGAGCGTCGGCGTGGTCGCCTCGTCGACGAAGTCGGGACGCATCCCGTCGCAGATGACGGTGACGACGATGGAATGCGGCATCGGGACCTCCTCGGCGGTCGTTCGGCGGTTCAGCGCAGCGTCGGGTCGAGCCGATCGCGCAGCCAGTCGCCGAGGACGGAGACGGCGAGCGTGGTGAAAACGATGGTGAGCGCCGGCGACAGCATGATCCACGGCGCTCGGGTGATGTACTCGCGGCCGTAGCCGACCATGTTGCCGAGGCTGGTCATGGGCGGCTGGACGCCGAGGCCGAGGAAGGAAAGCCCCGACTCCATCAGGATCACCTCCGGGAAGACCAGGGTCATCGACACGATCAGGGTCGAGGCGATGTTCGGCAAAATGTGTCGTGCATACACGCGGAATGGCGAAGCGCCGAGCTGGCGCACCGCCGCGGCATAGCCCTGCGACCCGGCCGCGACGGCGAGCCCGCGGGCGATGCGGGCATAGCGCTCCCAGCCGTAGAGCCCCATCAGGCAGACGAGCAGCGGCAGAGTGTTGCCGAAGAAGGCGAGCACGGCGAGCGCCATGATCAGGAACGGCATCGACGCCTGGAAGTCGGCGAGCATCAGCACGATCTGCTCGACCACCCCGCGGAAATGCGCGGCGAGGAAGCCGAGCGTCGTCCCCAGCGTCGCCGAGATCAGCGTCGCACCGAAGGCGATGATCAGCGAGATGCGGATCGAGGTGATGAGGCGGGAGAGCACGTCGCGGCCGAGCTCGTCGGTACCGAGCCAATGCGCCGGCTCGCCGGGCAGCGACAGGCGATGCTTGAGGTCGAGCGCGGTGTAGCCGTAGGGCGCGATGGCGTCGGCGAGGAGCGCCACCACGATCATGCCGCCGACCCAGACGAGCGCCAGCGACACCGCGATCGGCAGACGCGGCAGGCGGAGCGGGACGGCGCGGCGCGGCACTTCGAGCGAGACGTCGGCCATGATCAATGTCCTCCGGTGCGGGCGCCGGAGCGCAGGCGCGGATCGAGGAAGCCATAGAGGAAGTCGACGACGAGGTTCGACGTCACCATGGTGGCGGCGACCACCAGCAGGATGCACTGGACGACCGCGAGGTCGCGGTGCGACACCGCGACGACCAGCAACCGGCCGACGCCGGGCCAGGAGAAGACGCTCTCCACCACCACCGCGCCGGCCATCAACGTGCCGACCATGAAGCCGACCATGGTGACCGTCGGGATCGCCGCGTTGGGCAGCGCGTGGCCGCGGATCACCCGGCCCCACGGCACGCCCTTGGCGGAGGCGGTTCGGATGAAGGGCTGGCCGAGCACCTCGAGCATGGCCGAGCGGGTGAAGCGGGCGAGGATCGCCGCGCCGCCCACCCCCATGGTGACGATCGGCAGCACCGCGTGCACCCAGTTGTCCTGCCCGCCGGAGGGCAGCCAACCGAGCCACACCGAAAAGATCAGCACCAGCGTCAGGCCGAGGACGAAGCTCGGCACGGTGAAGCCGGCGACTGCGAGCCCCATCACGGCGCGATCGACCATCGTGCCGCGGTGCAGGCTCGCCCAGATGCCGGCGGGGATGCCGATGCCGATCTTGATCATCAGGGCGGGGATGGTCAGCGCCAGCGTCGCCGGGATGCGTTCGGCGACGAGTTCGATCGCCGGGCGGCCGTCGCGCATCGAGATGCCGAGGTCGCCGCGCAGGATGGCGCGGAACCAGTCGAGGTATTGGACGAAGATCGACTCGTCGAGACCCCAGGCCTTGCGGAAGGCGACGATCATCTCGGGCGAGGCCTCCGGCCCGAGGATGACCAGTGCCGGATCGGCCGACATCCTGAGCACGACGAAGGCGAACGTGACGACCAGCGCCACGGTGAGGAGGGCGCGCGCCGCGCGGCCGAGGAGATAGCGGATCATCGTGCGCCCTCGCGGGGTTCGGCGGCCGCCGCATCGACCAGGAGACAGGCGGCGCGCCGGCCGGGCGCCACTTCGGTGAGCCGCGGCTCGACCTCGCGGCAGCGCGACATCGCCATCGGGCAACGCGGGTGGAAGGCACAGCCCGAGGGGCGGTCGGCGGGGTCCGGCGGATCGCCGACGAGCACCACCCGGTCGGCCATGCGCCGGCCCGGCGTCGGCGCGGCCGAGACCAGCGCGCGGGTGTAGGGGTGGACCGGCCGGGCGAAGAGATCGTCGGCGTCGCCCTCCTCGACGATGCGGCCGAGATACATCACCGCCACCCGCCGGCTCACCTGCCGGACGACGCGCAGGTCGTGGGAGATGAACAGCATGGCGAGGCCGAGATCGGCCTGGAGATCGACGAGGAGATTGACCACCTGCGCCTGGATCGACACGTCGAGCGCCGAGATCGGTTCGTCGCAGACGAGGAAGTCGGGCTTCGTCGCGAGCGCGCGGGCGAGCACGGCGCGCTGGCGCTGACCGCCGGAGAGTTCGTGGGGAAAGCGGCGGCCGTGATCGGCCGAGAGACCGACCCGATCGAGCAGGTCGGCAACGCGGGCGGCGCGCGCCTTCTCGTCACCGATCTCGTGGATGTCGAGCGGCTCGCGCACTTGGGGCGCGATGGGCAGGCGGCGATCGAGCGCCCCGAGCGGATCCTGGAAGATCATCTGCATCCGCGCCCGCTGGCGCCGCCAAGTCGCGGTGCCCGCTGCGGGCATGGCCGCGCCGTCGAAGGCGACCGACCCGGCGTCGGCCGGCTCGAGCCCGAGGACGACGCGGCCGGTGGTCGACTTGCCGGAGCCGGATTCGCCGACGATGCCGAGGGTCTCGCCGGCGGAAAGCGTGAAGGAGACGCCGTCGACGGCGCGGATCTCGACCGGCCGGCCGAGGAGGCCGCGGCGCATGGCGTAATGACGGGCGATGCCGTCGACCGAGACGAGCGGCGCGGTCATGCGAACTCGATCTCCCGATGGGCGAGCGCGCGGCGATGGACGGCGAGGATGCAGGCCATGCGCCGGCCGGCCGCGACCTCCTCGAGCTGCGGGGTCGCGGCGGTGCAGTCGCGCGTGGCGTGCAGGCAGCGCGGGGCGAAGGCGCAGCCGGGCGGCGGATCGCGCGGGTCGGGCACCGTGCCGGGGATCGAGACCAGCCGGCGGCGCGAGCCGTCGAGCGGCGGCAGGGCGCCGATCAGGCCGCGGGCGTAAGGGTGGGCCGGATCGTCGAAGACCTGCGCCGAAGGTCCCTCCTCGACGATGCGGCCGGCGTACATCACCGCCACCCGGTCGCAGGTCTCGGAGACGACGCCGAGATCGTGGGAGATCAGCACCATCGCCATGCCGGTCTCGCGGCGGACGACGGCGAGGAGATCGAGGATTTGCGCCTGGATGGTGGCGTCGAGCGCCGTGGTCGGTTCATCGGCGACGAGCAGATCCGGCGATCCCGCGAGCGCCATGGCGATCATGATGCGTTGGTTCTGGCCGCCGGAGAATTCGTGCGGGTAAGCGGAGAGGCGGCGCTCGGCATCGGGGATGCCGACGAGATCGAGGAGGCGCTTCGCTTCGGCGCCGATCTCGCGGCCGGAGAGTCCACGGTGCAGCGCCAGGGCCTCGCCGAGCTGGCGGCGGATGGTCAGGACCGGATTGAGGGCGCTCGCCGGGTCCTGGAAGATCATGGCGATGCGGCCGCCGCGGACGTCGTCGAGGCGCGTCTCGGCGGCGCCGAGGAGATCCTCGCCGTCGAGGAGGACGCGGCCCGCGACCTGCGCCTTCTTCGGCAGGAGCCCGAGGGCGGCGAGCCAGGTGACCGACTTGCCGGAGCCGGATTCGCCGACGAGCCCGAGGGTCTCGCCGCGGCGGATCTCGAGGTCGATGCCGTGCAGCACGGTGACGCCGTCGAAGGCGACGGAGAGTCGTTCGAGCCGGACGAGCGGGTGGGACGACAACGTCATCGCGGGTTCGCCTCGTGGGTCGGTGTCGGGACTTCGGAAAGTCGAAGCCCGCCGCGACCGGAGTCGATCGCTGCGGGCCGGGGTCGGATCAGAGCGCGAAGTTGCCGGCGCGGAAGTCCATGGCGAAGGCGGGGGCCGCCTTCCACTTGATGGACTTGGGCTTGGCGGTGAAGGTCGCGTTCTGGTGGAGCACGGTGTAGGCGGGGTCCTCGCGCTCGCAGATCTCGAGCATGCGGCGGAACGCCTTCTTCCTGGTCTCGTGATCGGTCGAGGTCTCGAGGATCTCGGCCATCTGGTTGGCCTCCGCGTTGGTCCATTCGCCGATCTGCTGCTGCTGACCGTTCGGCCCGTGCTGCGCGACGATCGAGGAGACCGGATCGTTGAACGGCGCCGAATTGGACCAGTCGCGCACCGCGCGGGTCGGCGAACGCTCCATGATCTGCGTCCAGTTCTCCTTGGTCTCGATCTGGACGTTGAGGCCCACGGATTTCCACATCTCGACCAGGATCTGCGCGGTGGCGACCTGGTTGGTGTAGTAGTTGTTGAGCAGGCGATAGGGGATCGGCTCGCCCTTGTAGCCGGCCTGCTTGAGGAGGTCGGCGGCGAGCTTCGGATCGAACTTCGGCACCTCCCAGTCCGACACGAACATGTCGTCGTAATAGATCCACTGCAGGCCCTTCGGCACCAAGGTGCGGCCGGCCCACAGGCTGTCGACGATCGCCTGACGGTCGATGGCGTGGGTGAAGGCGCGACGCACCAGTGTGTTGGCGAGAACCGGGTGGTTCTTGTCGAACACCGTCAGGCGGTGGTTGAGGATGGTGCCGCCCTGGACTTCGAAGCCGGCGTTCTTCTCGATGCCGACGATCTGGTCCGGCGGGATGTCGCAGGCGAACTGATACTGACCGGAGAGCAGGCCGTTGATACGGCTCGCCACTTCCGGCACCTCGACGAAGCGGATGCGCTTCAGGGGCGGGCGGCCGCCCCAATAGTCGTCGTGGGCCTCGAGGATCAGGTGGGTGTCGGGCTTGAACTCGACCACCTTGTAGGGGCCGGTGGTGATCGGCTTGCGGGCCCAGTCGAGGTAGCTGGCGCTCTCCTCCCAGCCCTTGCGGCTCATGATGTCGGAACCGTAGCGCGACAGGCGGCCCTCGAGGGTGACGTCCGGCGTGGCGTTGACGAAGCGCACCGTGTATTTGCCGGACGCCGCGACGCGGATCAGATCCGGCCAGGCGCGACGGGCGGCGGCCGGGACCTCGACCGGCAGTTCCTTACCCGGCTTCGGCGTCGGGATCTTCTCGAAGGCCTTGAGCGTCGAACGGTTCTTCGCCTCGGTCTCGGCGAACATGCGCTCGCGCGAGAAGGTGAAGACCACATCCTCGGCGGTCATCTCCGAACCGTCGTGGAACTTGACGCCCGGACGCAGATCGAGCTCGACGGTCTGGGCGTCGATGCGGCGCCAGGCGGTGGCGAGCAGCGGCACCTTCTTCAGGCCGTTCAGCCAGTCGCGGCCGATCAACCCCTCCCACAGCGACGAGAAGAACACCCGCTCGCCGACGTTCGACTGTTCGCGCAACACGTCGAGGGTGTTGGAATTGGAGATCTTCTGCACCGCGACTGTGATCGACGGGCGGGCGTCTCCTTGGGCGATGGCGAAGCGGGGCAGGACCAGCGAACCGGCGCCGGCGGCGGCGGTGCCGATGAGGGCACGGCGCGAGATGTCGATCATGTCGAAGGCTCCCGATGGGACGTGAGGTGCGGTCGGCCGGGAGGAGTGCGCGAAGCGCCGCGATCTCCCGGGGCGCCCCTTCGATAGGGGGTGTCGGCGAAGGAGGGATGACGCTTGTTCTTCGCTTTCATGAATGGAGCCGTCTAATTCATGACGCGGCAGTCATGGAATACTTTTATGGACTTTCGTCATCATCGTGATACGAAGATCTCGCATCTCCAGGCGCCTCACTCTTCTGATCGAAGGCGATCTCGATGACCGATGATTCCCGTCCGCTGCCGCTCCTCGGAGCCGCCCTCTCTCTCGACATGGTCGAGACCCATCGCGACTGGCTGTTCGAGCGGCAGCGCGATCTCGAGCTGCAGGACTTCTTCGAAGCTGCCGTCCTCGACGGGGAGTGGCGCGAACGCGCCGCCCGCGCCCGCCGGGTGCTCGACGGCCACACCGGACGCCTCGGCATCCATGGGCCGTTCTGGGGCTTCAAGATCGACAGCGAAGATCCGGCGATCCGCGCCGTGGTGACCAAGCGCCTGTTGCAGGGGCTCGAGGCGGCGGAGGCGATCGGCGCCACGCAGATGGTGATCCACTCGCCCTACACGACCTGGGACCACAACAACCTCGACTACAACAAGCGCGGCCGCGATGCGATCGTCGAGCGCACCCACGCGACCCTCGCCCCGGTGGTGAAGCGCGCCGAGGAGATCGGCTGCGTCCTCGTCGTGGAGAACATCGAGGACAAGGACCCGCATGCCCGGGTCGAACTGGTGAAGAGCTTTTCGAGCGACGCCGTCCGCGTTTCGCTCGACGTCGGCCATGCCCACTACGCCCATTGCTCCACCGGCGCGCCGCCGGTCGACTACTACGTCCGCGCCGCCGGCGAGATGCTCCACCACGTCCACGTCCAGGACGCCGACGGCCACGCCGATCGCCACTGGCTGCCGGGCGAGGGCACGATCCTGTGGCCGTCGGTGTTCCGCGCCTTCGCCGACTGGTGCGACACCCCGCGCCTGCTGGTCGAGGTCAAGGACCAGCGCGGCCTGATGAAGGGCGTCGAGCACCTCGTTCGCCTCGGCCTCGCCGAGTGACGCGTTCGGCGCTCGGGTGCCGATGAGGAACGAAGAGGCCGCGATCGGGGCGCCCGATCGCGGCCTCTTCCCGTATGGTCCGACCCGGCGGATCACCCGGCGAACGCCAAGCGCTCCAAGACCCGGAACGGGGCGTCCCGGCGGTCCTGACGGAAGATGCAGATCGCATCGACGGCGAGCGGGCGAGCGACGTCGCCGAGGAAGGCTGCGAGCCCGGCGACCGCGGAGTCGCTACGGTTTTCCGACAACGGGCCGGTCAGCGTCATGTGGAAGCGGAAATCTTCGAACACCCAGGGGTATCCCCAGCGATCGACGGAGGCGATGTGGCGGGGATCGGTGAGGGTCGCGACGCGGCGGGCCCGTTCGGCCTGCGTCAGCGGCGCCCGGAAGGGCTCGAAGGCGACGACGCAGTCGGCGGCGAGACCGTCGAGATCGGTGTGCCGCGTGTCAGGCGTCAACGCGACGAAGGACTTCATCGCCGAGACCGAGAGATCGGAGATCGAGAAGCCGTGGCGGGTGGCGGCGAAGCCCTGCGCAGCCTCGATCAGCACCGCCTCGCTGCACCCCTCGGCGAGTTCGAACGGCGCCTTCAGGGTGCCGTGGAAGCCGTAGCGGCGCGGCTCCGCCGTCACCTCGGCCCAGTCCGTGGCATCGCACGGGGCGATGTCGGGGAAGGCGAGCGCCTCGCCGGTCACCGCGTCCCGGCCGATCACCCGCGAAGCGGCGCGCCACAGCGGGGTCTCCGGCGAGGGAGCGAGATAGATCGCGTAGCGCGGCGTCGCCATGGCATCCTCAGCTGGCGACGATCGCCGCCAGAAAGGCGGAGATCGCGGTGTCGAGTTCGCCGCCGTTGTCGATGGTGGCATCGGCGGACGGTCGGTCGCCCGGCTCGAGGCGGCGGGCGAGCCGCTCCGGCCCGGCCCCGTCGCTCGGTCGCGCTCGGGCGGCGATGCGCCGGGCGAGGACGTCGGCGGGGGCCGTCACCTCGACCACCGTCACGTCCGGCCAGCGCCGCCGCGCCTCGCCGATGACGGTGCGCGAGACGTTGACGATCACCGTCCGTCCGGCGGCGAGATCGGCGACGATGGCGGAGGGAATACCATAGTGATGGCCGTGCGCCTCCCACGATAGGGCGAAGCCGCCGCGCGCCGCCACGGCGCGGAACCCCGCCTCGTCGGCGACGACGTTGTTCTCGGCCTCGCTCGCCGGGCGGGTGACGACGCGTCGCGTGAAGACGAAGCCCGGATCTTCGGCCAGCATCACCCGCGCCGCCTCGATCAGCGTGTCCTTGCCGGCCCCCGATGGACCGACGACCAGGACGAGCCGGCCCGGCAACACCTCGGTGGTCGGCGCAGTTTCCTCCGCCGAGCTGAAGGTGGGGGAACGCAGATCCATCACGACACCCGCCGGCCGAGGCGGAACACCTCCCGCACCACCGGATGGCCGTCGACCAGCCGGACGCGGACGATGTCGCCGCGCTTGGCCGATGCGATCTCGCCGCGGTCGGTGAAGCCGGTGGCGTCGGCCGGGTTCTTGGTGACGGTGCGGATGGCGCCGGCGAGCCCACCGATCGCCGCGATATCGGCTATGCCGAAGGCGCCTTCGATCAGGCTGACCGGCACGTAGTCGGAGGAGAGGATGTCGAGGACGCCGGCCTCGGCCAGTTCCCGCGCCGAGACGTTGCCCGAATGCGAACCGCCGCGCACCACGTTGGGCGCTCCCATCAGCACCGCGAGCCCGGCCGCGTGGGAGGCTCGTGCCGCCTCGACCGTGGTCGGGAACTCGGCGACGGCGACCCGGTCGGCGACCGATTCCGCGACGTGGCCGACGGTGGTGTCGTCGTGGCTGGCCAGCGCCACGCGGTGGTCATGTCCGGTCGCGACCAGTGCCCGGCGATGGGCGAGGGCGTTGCGGTCGTGCAGCGCCTTGCGTTCGGCGAAGAAGGCATCGAGCTCGGCCTCGCTCATCCCCTTCTTCTTGCCGCGGTAGTAGTCGCGCAGCTTGCCCTCGTCGCGGAATTGGCGCTGGCCCGGCGTGTGGTCCATCAGCGACATCAGCCGCACGTCGAAGCGCTCGAGATAGTCGCGGGTCTGGTCGAGCACGTCGTCGGAACAGATCTCGCAGCGCAGATGGGTGTGGTGATCGACGCGCAGGAGGCCGGTGGTCTTGGCCCGTTCGATGGCGTCGCCGAGGGCGAAGAGCCGCGCTCCGAGAGAGACGCTGTCGCCGTCGGACCCGGCGCGTAAGCTGTCGAACACCGTGGTGATGCCGGCCGCGGCGATCTGGGCGTCATAGGCGAAGACCGCCGAGAACGGCTCCCAGAACACCTTGGGGCGCGGCGAATAGTGCGGCTCGAGGTGGTCGGTGTGGAGTTCCACGAGGCCGGGGACGAGGAGGTCGTCGCCCCAGTCTTCGGCTTGCGCGAGAACCCGGTCCTCCTCGACGGCGACGATGAGCCCGTTCTCCATCACCACCGTGCCGGGGATCACCCGGTCGGCGAGCACGATCGACCGCGAGGCGACGACGAGGGATCCGACCGGCTCCGGCGGGATCGCGAGCGAGGGTTTGGGGTCGAGGATGGTCATGGCGTCTCGTGTTTCTCGAGGAAGGCTTCGATGGAGAGATCGCGGAAATCGGATACCGCCGCCTCGAGACGGTCGTGTGACCAGTCCCACCAGGCGAGCCGCTC
>ERZ1645192.2630-NODE-2630-length-14800-cov-5.807731_pt1 | contig 14800 bp, 9 predicted proteins | sample MGYA00575354_ERZ1645192 | MGnify/ENA primary metagenome ERZ1645192 (study PRJEB40844, sample SAMN11349763) | freshwater sediment metagenome | isolation source: river sediment | host: Sediment | place: India: Faizupur Khadar , New Delhi | collected 2017-02-21 ... | reverse complement strand
TCCGGCAGCCAGGTCAGATCGTCAAGGGTCCGGACAACAAGGAATTCACCATGAAGAACAAGACGGATTTTTTCTGCAGCTTGGCTCTGCTCGCAGCCTGTGTTCTGCTTGGACACCAGATCTGGCTGCTGCCCGCACCTGCCTCTAAAGCCATCATCACTGCAGCCACGTTCCCCACCTGGATCATCAGCTTCATGACGTTATTGTCCTGCGTGCTGCTGTTCAAAAGTCTGTTCGGGGCCAAGGGACGCGGAGACTGGCCGGAACGACCGATTTTCATTCCCATTCTCATGATGGGACTGCTCATTCTGGCCTATATCGCCGGCTTCATCCTACTCGGCGACTATGCCATGCAAAACGACTTCCCTGAAGGAACCGGGTTTGTGATCACCACGTGGCTGTTCCTTGTCGCAGCCCAGTACATGGCCAGATACCGCCACCTGGTGCGCGTCCCGTTGATCGCCACAGCCATGACGGCAGGCATGTTCACGGTATTCTCCGTTCTGTTCAAAGTCCCACTCCCCTGAGGCGGTGAATCATGTTTGAAACCATTCTTGAAGCCGCCCGCGCGGCATGCAGCCTGGAAGCGATCGTGGCCAATTTCATCGGAACAGCGCTGGGCATCGTATTCGGAGCTCTGCCCGGGCTGACCGCCGTCATGGGCGTAGCCCTGCTCATCCCTCTGACCTTCGGTCTTGCGCCGGTGACCGCGTTCTCGGCCCTGCTCGGCATGTTCTGCGGGGCCATCTATGCGGGGAGCATCACCGCCATCCTGGTCAGCACCCCAGGTACGGCTGCGGCTGCCGCCACCATGCTCGAAGGCCCGAAATTCACGGCCCGGGGCGAATCCCTCAAGGCCCTGGATATGACGACCCTTGGTTCCTTTGTTGGGGGTATCCTCTCTTGTGTGGCCCTGACCACCGTGGCCCCGCAGTTGGCCCGCTTCGCCCTGGACTTCAGCGCGCCTGAATATTTCTCTCTGGGTCTCTTCGGCCTGACCGTTGTCGCAACCCTGTCCGAGGGCGCGCTGCTCAAAGGCACCATCGCTGCCTGTCTGGGACTGGTTATCGCCATGATCGGCATGGATCCCCTCTCCGGGGACATGCGCATGACTTTTGACCAACCCGGCCTCATCAACGGCATAGCTCTGGTTCCTGCCCTGGTGGGTCTGTACGCCCTGTCCCAGGTGTTCGTGTCCCTGGAGCAGGTGTTCAGGGGAACTACCCTCAAACCGGCGGAGATCTCCCGCGAGGGTTTGAGCCTGAAGGAATTCTGGCTGTACAAAAAGATCCTTCTGCTCAGTTCGGCCATCGGCATCTTCATCGGCATCGTCCCGGCCACCGGGGCAGGCACAGCCTCTTTTGTGGCCTATGGCGAAGCGAAACGCATGTCCAAAAACCCGGAACAGTTCGGGAACGGCTCCCTGGAAGGCTTGTGCGCCACGGAAACGGCAAACAATGCCGTGACCGGTGGCGCGTTGATCCCACTTCTGACCCTGGGCGTGCCAGGGGACGTGGTCACGGCCGTCATGCTCGGAGCGCTCATGATCCAGGGCATAACCCCTGGGCCCTTGCTGTTTCAGAACCAGGCTCCCCTCGTCTACGGCATCTTCATCGCCCTGTTCATCTCCAACATCTTCATGGTGTTGATGGGGATGTTCACCGTGCGTCTGTTCTCCAAAGTGGTGCTCATTCCCGGAGGGATTCTCCTGCCCCTGGTGACCACCCTGTGCGTGGTCGGAGGCTATGCGCTGAACAATTCCAATTTCGATCTCGGGGTGATGGGCGCCTTCGGCGTGCTCGGATATATCATGATCAAGGCCCGGTTCCCGCTGGCCCCCCTGCTTTTGGCCATGATCCTCTCGGGGATCATTGAAACCAACTTCCGCCGCGCCCTGGACATTTCCAACAACGATTTCAGCGTATTTTTCACCCGGCCCATCTGCGCGGCGTTCATTGGCATCAGCGCAGTCATCCTGCTGAACCTGCTCCGCAAGCAGTTTTTCAAGAAGAACGTCATCCCACTCAACAATTAAATGAGCAGGGCGCTCACATGGCCGCGTCTGCCTGCGCCCTTGCGCAATTTTGAAACTTGAAACATTTTCTCCATCCAGATCCTGATACAAGGACGCGTTATGCCGAAAGCAACACATATCTACCACAACGGCGTCATCCTGACCATGGACTCCCGGGCGTCCCTGGTCACCTGCCTTGCCGTCGCCAACGACACAATCCTGGCCGTCGGCTCCGAAACCGAGGTGGCCCCGTTTGCGGATGAGGAGACCGTGCTCATCAATCTGCAAGGTCAGTTCATGATGCCCGGTTTTTACGACTGTCACAGTCATTTCATGCGAGCCGGCATGTACGCTGAGTTCTATCTCGACGTGAATGCCCACCCCATAGGCTCTGTGCGTGAAATGAATGATATCCGCCGACTTGTTCGGGACAGGGCCGCGATCCTGTCCCCAGGTTCATGGATCCTCTGCGCCGGGTACGACGACACGGCCATGCAGGAGGCCAGACATTTCACCCTGGCCGAACTGGACGCCATGGCCCCGGACCATCCCCTCTTTCTGCGACACATTTCCGGACATCTCGCCCTCTGCAACAGCAAGGCCTTCGCCGCCGCCGGGATCACAGGGGAAACCTTGAACCCGCCCGGAGGGTTGTTCCGCCACGATGCGGACGGACATCTGACCGGGTTGGTCGAGGAGCCCGCCGCCATGGAGATGGTCCTGGAAGCCGCCCCGGCCATGACCGATGAAAAATGGCGTACCTCCGTGATTCGCGCTACCAACGACTATATCGCAAAAGGTGTGACCACCGCTCACGACGGGGGCGTGACCACCTCCATGTGGAAGAATTACATGGCCGCGCACAGAGAGGGACTGCTTAAAAACCGCGTTCAGCTTCTCCCCAGGCATGGGGGCTTTGACTTCCGCCTGGCTCCGACCACCAAATGCGGCACCCCCCTGACCAAGGACAACCAGTTGACCCTCGGTGCGGTCAAATTGTTTCAGGACGGCAGTATCCAAGGGTATACCGGATACCTTTCCACTCCGTATCACAAGGTCATCGAGAATTGTTTTCCAGACGGCCCTCTGTGGCGCGGCTATCCGATCTATCCATTGCATGAGGTTGTGGATTTGGTCACAGCGTACCATCGGGCCGGCTGGCAGGTTGCTGTTCACGGCAACGGCGACAATGGCATCGGCGACATCCTCACAGCGTTCGAGGAAGCCCAGAAAGCCTATCCCCGGGCCGATGCCCGACATATCATCATCCATTGTCAGACCGTGCGCGAGGACCAACTCGACAGCATCAGCCGCTTGGGTGCAGTGCCTTCTTTTTTTGTAGTGCACACCTACTACTGGGGGGACCGTCACCGGGACATTTTTCTCGGGGAGGAGCGGGCCGCACGCATCAACCCTCTGCACAGCGCTCTCAAACGCCGCATTCGGTTCACGAACCACAACGACACCGCAGTTACACCCATGGATCCCATTCTTTCAGTGTGGTCGGCCGTCACCCGGAAGACAAGCAGCGGAAAGACCCTCGGTCAACAACAGAGGATTCCTGTCCTGGATGCACTGCGCAGCGTCACGACCTGGGGCGCGTACCAGTTCCACGAAGAACATCTCAAGGGAAGCCTTGAGCCTGGTAAACTGGCGGACATGGTCGTTCTGGACAAAAATCCTCTGGAGATCGAACCAGAGAGCATCCGCGATATATGCGTGCTGGCAACCATCGTCGGTAACAATCTCGTATACGGATCCATTTGATGGGGGTGACTTGAACGTGGGCAATATTCTGCAATCACCTTCTAACCCGCCTGGGGAGGAATGACGAGCCGGCCCCTTGGCAGCATGACAGTGGTCAAGACCGCATGCACGGCTGCATCCTGTCCCCGTCCCCAGGTCTACAGAAGATGCTTGACATCCGGACAGGTTCATACATGGATGGCCCTTGAGGCTTTCGGACTGGATGAATCAGGTCAGCAAACGCTGGCAATGGATCGTAACCCATGCAAAAACACCGTATCGTCATCGCGGAAGACCACGCCCTGTTTCGCGACGGACTCAACTCCCTCATCAGCTCCAGGCCCGATTTGGAGGTTGTGGGCGTGGCTGGAGACGGCATCGAGGCCATCCGGCTGGTGCAGGAGAAGAAACCTGCGCTGCTGCTCCTGGACCTATCCATGCCCAATCTGGGTGGAATTGAGGCTCTCAAGAAGATCAAACAGATATCCCCCGCTACCAAGGTTCTCGTCGTCTCCATGCACGCCACGGAGACCTACCTCAGGGCCGCGCTCAAGGCCGGAGCCAATGGATACCTGCTCAAGATGGCCGACCAGAACGAATTTCACGTTGCCATTCAGGCCGTCCTCGCCGGAAGGGCCTACATCAGTTCCGAATTCGCCAGCCATGTGCTCGACGTCTATCGCCATTTGGAGGAGCCGGAACAGTCATCCCTGGACATCCTGACGATCAGGGAACGCGAAGTGCTCAAACTTGTGGCCGAGGGAAAAACCAACCGAGAAGTAGCGGAGCTGCTCTGCATCTCACCCAAGACGGCCGACAACCACCGCACCAACGTCATGCGCAAGCTCGACCTGCATCGGGCCATTGACCTCAGCAATTATGCCCGACAGCACGGGCTGCTGTTGGAAAAATAACCAAGCGGAAAAAACAGTGCGCCAGTTGTCGACATGCCTGATCATCTTGCTCCTCCTCTGCTGCACAAGGCAGGCTGCGGCAGAACCCGTCAGACCGGTCCATGGCGGCCGGCTCGTGGTGGCCCTGAACAACATTCCTGCTCACTTCAACCCGGCCGTGCACTCGGGGCTCCTGACCGGCCTGGTCGGATCCCAGATTTTCGCAGGCCTCATCAGGTGTGACCGCCAAGGTCAGCCCCATCCCCATCTTGCCAAATCCTGGGAGTATTCCGAAGACGGTCTCGTACTGACACTGCATCTTCGGGAAGACGCCGTTTTTCATGACGGGGCTCCCGTCAGTGCGCAGGATGTGGTTTTTTCCATCCAGACCGTGCAGCGCTTCCATCCGTTCACGCCCATGCTAGAGGCCATCGACACAGTGGAGGCCCCGGACGACCATACGGTCATCGTCCGCCTGCGCCACCGTCACCCTGCCCTGCTGAAGATTTTTACCGCGACTCTGACTCCAATCCTGCCCGCACATATCTACGGGGACGGCCAGAACATCCGCACGCATCCCGCGAACTGGAACGCCGTTGGTTCCGGACCATTCCGCCTCACGGCCTACCAGCCTGGACGTCGCATCGTTCTCCAACGATTCAATGACTATTTTCTCGGGGGACGGCCTTTTCTGGACACAGTCGAATTTGAGATTTTTCCCGGTCCCGATGAAATTCTCATCGCCATGGAAGCCGGGGAAGTTCAGCTGTCCGGCTTTTCTCCCCTTGTCGACCACCATGAACAAGCCGCCAAGACAGAACACCTGGTCGTCTCCACCGAAGGGCTGGATGGCATAGGGGCCATGCTCTGGATCGGCTTCAACCTGAAAAAGGCGCCCCTCCACGACCGCAGGGTCCGACAGGCCATCGCCCTGGCCATCGATCGGGAATTCATCGCACAGTATATACTGCGCGGGTCGTCCATGGCCATGGACGGCCCCCTGGTGCCCAATAACCCGTTCTATGCGCCACCTGATACTCCTTCCAGGCTCGACCTCGCCGAGGCCAACCGTCTTCTGGACGAAGCAGGATACAGGCGCGATACAACCGGCAAGCGTATGACCTTGGAGATGGATTATCCGCCCAATGCAGCAAACCTCGCCCTCCCACTCATCAAATATCTCCGCCATTCTTTGAGCCGGACAGTGGGGATCGACCTGTCCATCAGAAAAAACAGGGACGATACGGAATGGTCGAACCATGTGTCTTCCGGCAACTTTCAGTCGACCATCGACATCGTCTTCACCTGGGGGGATCCGCTGATCGGTGTGCACAGGACATACCATTCCGCCAATATCCGTCCCGGAGTGCTGTGGTCCAACACCCAGGCCTATTCCAATCCCGAGGTTGATCAGCTTCTGGATCTGGCCGGACAGGAGGTGGACTTCATCCGCCGCAAGGAGCTCTATGCCCGATTCCAGCGTATCGTCAGGTACGATCAGCCCATGGTCTGGCTTGGGACCATGCCCTACGCCACAATCCATGACCGGCGGCTGCGGGGAGTCGGGGATTCCTACTGGGGTCTGCTGGGGCCCATGGATGAAGTGTTCTGGGCAAAGGAAACGCAATGAATCCGGCCCGAAACAGCGCGCATGAGGAGGATGCAGGGCAAACGGCAACCCTCACCCCAGGTCAACAAACCCCTGGACGGAACACCGGCATCGGTATCTCGGCCAGGGTCACCGCCGGGTTGGCGGTGATTGTCATAGCGATGCTGGCAGCCTCGTTGATTATCGGGTATACATTTAAAAATGCATCCAGATCCATCAAGACCATCACCTTACGCGACCTCCCCGCCCTGACAGAGACATTCAGCCTTGTTCGCCAGTCAGAACGCATGAAGGGCATCACGCCGGACCTCATCGCCGCTGAAAACACCTTCATCCGTGAAGCGCTGACCAAGGAATTCCAGGCTGGCGTTCAGCAGTGGGAAGAGCTGGTTACATCCATTTCCAAACACAGCGGCGATTCGCCACACATCAGCAACTTGATCGAACAGGCCCGCGTTCTGCATGAAAATATAGGAACTATTTCAGAAATCATCGATAAACGCATGAAGATTGCTGATCGGATAGTCCTCCTCGATCAACGCATCCGCAGGCTGGGAGAGCGCCTGAATCGCGATTTTTCGACGGCAGAAAGCATGAATTGGGAGACCGGCCGGAAATATCAACAGTTCATGCAGGCCATGAACAGGGCGTGCATCCTGCTGCTCGTGGTCAACATCGCAACCAGTCCAGATGAACTCGAACGGCTCGAAATCCGGTTCAATGACGCCTACACAGATATGGAGCTGCGACTCAACGAAATGCCTGAAAACCTGCGGCTCCGCTTTTCGCCCATCTGCCAGGAATTTCTCCGTTTCGGCCGAGGCGGAGAAAGCCTGTTCGCACTGACCGCGCAAAATCTTATTCTTGACAAACGTATCGAGGACCAACTGATCGCCAATCAGTTTGCGTCCGACAGAATCATGGACTCCACCAACAACGTCCTGAACGACATCAGAGTCCGCATTGATTCCGAGACGGACATCCTGGCCGGTGAGCTTGCTCTGGCCAACAATCTTTCCACGATACTCCCCGCAGTCAGCGTTGTCTGCTCGCTGATGATCATCCTCTACCTTCGGCGCTCTGTCATCGCACGCATTCTCTATCTGAATCGGACAATGATTGACCACATCAATGGAGGAACCGGTCCGATCAAGGTCGAGGGAAACGACGAGATATCGGCCATGACCAACGCGACAAACTACTTCATCAACGAAATCACGCAACGGAAGCAGCGCCTCCAGGAAAGTGAAATCAAGTACCGCAATCTGTTCGAAATGGCCCCGGTGGCCATCTACAGGGTGGACATGAACACCGGGAAAGTGCTCGACAGCAACGGATCCGCGCCAGTGGTCTTCGGGTATGCCGACAAGAAAGCCTTCTTCCAGTCGTTCTCCCATGCCGCGTGTTTCGTTGACAGCGGCCAGGGCAGGGAGTTCAGAACCCGCATCGCTCAAAACGGCCGGGTGGACGGATTTGAAATGCGCACGTTCCGCGCCGACGGCACCTCTCTTCACCTCGTCATCTCCTCCATCGCCTATCCTGAAGGCGGTTATCTGGAATGTGCAGCCATCGACATGACGGAAATCATTCAGGCGAGGGAGACCCTGCGTCGCTCCCATGAGGAGCTCGAACGCATCGTGCGAGAGAGGACACACGAGATCAACCAGCAAAACGAACTCTTGCGCCAGGAAATCAGGGAGCGCAGCGCAGTGGAGGCCGCCCTGCGCGAAAGCGAGGAACGGTTCCGCCTCCTGGCCGAAAATCTGAAGGAGGTCTTGTGCCTCGTGGAGATGGACTCCGGATCCCTGAGCTATGCCAATCCCGCGTTCGGAAAACTCTTCGGGATGCACGCCGACACCTTCCGCAAGAACCCTTCCCTGCTGGTGGACCGGATCCACCCCGAAGACCGGACAGCCATCCGTTCCCTTCTTTCGACGCAGTGGGGAACCGAAGCCCTGGAGACGCAGGCCGTCGAATACCGTCTGACAACGCCCGAAGGCGAGCTGAAATGGATACTGTCCCGGATCATGCACATCCGCGACGCATCGGGAAAGATAGCCCGGGCAGCCATCATGGCCGAGGATATAACCGAACGGAAACAAGCAGAAAAAATTATCCGGGATTCAGCTCGACGCCTCAAATACCTGTCCACCAAACTCCTGGAGGCCCAGGAGGAGGAGCGACGAAATCTGGCCGCCGAGTTGCATGACAACATCGGCCCGTCACTGGGCACAGTGAAATTCGGCGTGGAGAATGTCATCAACGGGCTTGATGATGAGCGGGAAGAACAGAGAAAAATCCTTCGGACAGTCATAGGGATCGTCAAAAAGGTTGTCCGCCTCATCGGGCGTCTCCAGATGGAACTCCGCCCCTCAATCATCGACGACCTCGGCGTGATCGAGGCTCTGGACTGGTATTGCCAAGACTACATGACCGTCTACAGCCAGATCGAGGTCCTGCGCCATATACGGACCAGCGAGAGCCTCATCCCCGAACGTCTCAAAATAGTCATCTACCGCATCGTTCAGGAAGCCTTCAACAACATTGCCAAACACAGCGGCGCGAACAGGGTTCTCCTCACCCTGGAATCTGAAGAGAACATGCTCTCCCTCGTCGTCGAAGACAACGGATGCGGGTTCGATGCCCGTGATGCAGGCACGGGTCGTCGCAAGGGCAGCGGGCTGGGCTTGGTCAGCATGCGGGAACGCGCCGAACTCTCGGCAGGAAGCTTCAGCCTCACATCCCTTCCCGAACGGGGAACCAGGATCGAATGCCAATGGGACTGCAGGATGGTGCAGGGCCTGGAAGACAATCCGATCTGAGACCCCGGCCGGCACGAAGCGAACGGTCCCATGAAGTTCTCCCCTTCTCCAGATCGCCGCCATTTCGAACCCCACACCTAGGCCATCTGCGGTTCAAATACGTCGCGGGTTCTGATCCGACGAAAAACCCCCAAGCACTCCTCCATCGATTCCAAACGCACGCCTGTCACCCAGAACACCCCAGGGCATCAAACAAAAAATAAGGGAAAGTCCCTTTTTCGCCGGGGTGATGACCCCATTTCCTAACTCTCCTTTCATGCTAATTTGTCACAAAAGTTACAGATATTGTCTGAAATAACGATGGCGCACTGATCCCAACCAGCAGGAGGTAATCGTGAAGATGTTGAAAAAAACAGCATTCATCAATGGGAAAATCCGGACCATGGATGCTGCGTGCTCTATCCAGGAAGCAGTTCTCATAGAGCAAGACCGCATTGTTGCGGTTGGCACGACATTGGAAATCCTCGAATTGGCCGGAGACAGTGCAACCGTAATTGATCTGCGGGGATACGCGCTTTTTCCAGGGTTCATTGACACACACAGCCACCTGTCCATGTTCTCCCTGTGGAGCGATCAGGTCTATTGCGGGGCTGAGGTAGGCAGCGTGGCAGGCGCTTTGGAGCGGCTGCGTGAACGGGCGGCGCAGTGCAAACCCGGGGACCTTGTTCTTGGATGGGGTTACGATGACTCCATTCTGGCCGAGAACAGGGGGCCCTCGATTCAGGAGCTGGACGCCATCTCCACGGAACTGCCCATCGTGGTCGTGCATATTTCGGTACATGCCTGCTATGTGAACAGCAAGGCATTGGCATTGTGCGGCATTGGCCCCCATTCAAAAATCCAAGGCGGCGAAGTCGTCCTGGATGACAGGGGCAATCCCACGGGCCATCTCCTCGAGATGGCGCATTACGAGGCTCTGGGAAAACTTTGTCCGCCCCCGGACAAAGAGCGCCTCCGCCATGCCCTCCACTCAGGCATAGCCGCATACAATGCCTATGGACTGACAGGAACCCATGAGGCGGGCATCGGTCTCGGAGGAGTGGATGCGGCGCTCTACACAAGACTTCTGCTGGAGATGGAGCAGGCAGGAGAACTCAATATCCGCACGTACTTGTCGTACATGGGAGAAGCTTTCAAGAAAATCGAGGAGACTGGCATCGGGACTGGATTCGGAACCAAACAGGTGCGCATCTCCGGCCCCAAACTCTTCAATGATGGGTCCATCCAGGCGCACACGGCAGCCCTCCTCGCGCCCTATCATGATCGCCCTGATTTCCAAGCCGGACTGCTCATGAAAGACGGTGAACTCGACCGCCTTGTGGAACACTACCATCGTGAAGGCTATCAGATCGCCTATCACGCCAATGGCGATGCGAGCATTGAAGCCATCATCCAGGCCGTGGAAAAAGCACAGAAGAAGTTCCCCCGTCAGGATCCCAGACACATCGTTGTCCATTGCCAGCTTGCCTCGGACAAACATCTGGAGCGCATGCACAAGGCCGGCATGATCCCATCGTTTTTCGGATTGCACATCTGGTACTATGGGGACCGTCATTTCGAGAGATTTCTCGGCCCGGAGCGGGCGTCACGCATGGACCCCTCAGGCAGTGCGGTGCGACTGGGCATGCGGCACAGTCTCCACGCGGACTCGCCGGTCATGCCTCCGTGGACAATAAAATCCATCCATACCGCCGTTAACCGGACAACGCGAAACGGCAGAACGCTTGGCGAGGACCAGCGCATAAGTGCTGAAGAAGCTGTCAGGGCGTACACCAGCCATGCCGCCTACTTCCAGTTCAGAGAAAATCAGGTCGGCAGCATAGAGCCGGGGAAGCTGGCCGATTTCGTGCTTCTTTCCGACGACATCCTGACGATGGCGCCGCAGAAAATAGAAGACACCAAAGTGCTCATGACCGTACTGGGAGGCCAAACAGTCTACGGTGAAATTCCTGCACGAAATCAATAAATTGCAGCCTATATCGCACTGAAACTTGGGGGATTTATGCACGAACAGCGTCTTTTGGAAAGCCTGAACCGCCTGGCGGAATGCACTGACACCCCCGGCGCAGGGGTTACCCGTTTTTCCTGGTCCAATGCGGACAGACAAGCCCGTGCATACATAGAAATAGAGCTCAAATCCATTGGTCTTTGCCCCTGGACGGACGGGATCGGAAACATCCGGGCCCGTATGAAAGGGAAAGAAAACATACCGCCCGTGATCATGGGCTCTCACCTTGACTCTGTGCGCAACGGAGGGCGTTACGACGGGGCCTATGGCGTTGTTGCCGCCCTGGAAGTCCTGCGGTCATTTCACGACCAGGGATACACTCCACGCATGGATGTGGAACTCATCGCCTTTGCCGAAGAGGAAGGTTCGAACTTCGGCTCGACCTGCCTTGGCAGCAAGGCCGTCACCGGGCAGGCCAGCGTGGATGACCTCAAGTTGTTGCGCAGCAATACCGGACTGAGCGCGTATCAGGTCTTGAAAGGCTTTGGCCTGAATCCAGACACCCTCCCTCAGGAGCAGATCACGCCTTCATCCGCAACCGCCTACCTGGAAGTACACATCGAGCAAAACGACGTCCTGGAACGGACAGGCCATTCCCTGGGCATAGTCTCGGCCATTTCGGGGATGCGTCTGCATCGGGTCACCTTGCATGGGCATTCTGATCATGCGGCCAGTCCCATGCAGGGCCGGCGCGATCCCATGGCCGGATTCGTCGAGGTGGCCCGGGGCATGAGACAGCTGTGGATGAAGGGAGTGCTACCCGCTGACTTTTCCTGCACCGTGGGCAGCATAGAATGCTCGCCCAATGTGGGGATTGTCATTCCCCATGTGGTCTCATTTACCGTGGACATCCGGCATGTCGATGTCCCCACCCTCGAAGAGGGCTGGCTGCGCATTGCATCGATCATCGACAAGGTTGCGAAGGAAGAGGGACTCGCCGTGGAGATCACCCGGCGTTCCGCCAGCGGAGGAGTGCGCATGTCTCCGGCCATAGGTAATGCCTTCCATGCGGCGGCAGTGAAAAACGACGTGCAGCCGCTTTCCATGACGAGCGGCCCGGCTCACGATGCCGCACCCATGGGCATGGTGGTGCCTGCCGGAATGCTTTTCGTGCCAAGTATTGGAGGTTTCAGCCATTGTGAACAGGAAGAAACAAGTTTCGAGCATCTTGTGTTGGGGGCCAAGGTACTCGAAGACACAGTTCGCGCCTTGTAGTAAAGAAGAGAGGATGCGTTGTCATTGTGAGAAAAAAAAAGTTCATCTGCACCAAAACAACCAAAAATAAAGTATGGAGTACGTCATGAAAAAATGTATGAGCGTCTGTTTGGTATGCGCCTTTGTGCTCTGCATGAGTGTTGGTTTTGCCGCAGCGGCGGGCAAGATTCCCGTCATCGTGGCTTCACCAGTTGACATGGCAACCAAGAGTTATGTGGTGATCACCTGGAACCGGCTCGCTGAACTCGCCAATAAATATTCGGACAACTCTTTCGAGTTCAAAGTGTTTCCCAGCATGCAGCTCGGCGACGAGCAGGAAACTGTGCGTGGCTTACAGCAGGGCACCATCCAGATATCCACACTGGCCACAAACAACTTTGGAGTGTTTGCTCCGTCCTGCGGATGGGTGAACATGCCCTATCTGTTCGATTCCCTGGACCAGTTCCGCCAGATTGTGGACGCCATGTGGGACCAGCACAATGAATGGGCAATCAAGGAAGCCGGCGCGCGCTGCCTTTCCATCGTCGATATCGGCTTCCGCCAGCTGACCAGTAACGCCAAGTTTCCCGTGCGCAGCTTGGCGGACGCCAAGGGTATGAAGATCCGCACACCGCAGAACCCGCTTATCGTATCCACCTTCAAAGCCCTGGGCCTCAATCCCACGGCGGTGTCCTTTGCCGAAACCTTCAATGCCCTGCAGCAGGGCGTGGTGGATGGGCAGGAATGTGCGTACAATCTGACCACAACCCTCAAGTTCTATGAAGCACAGAAGTATGGCACAGACATCAATTACGCCGTGCACAGCGCCAACATCATCGTCAACGAAAAATGGCTGCAGAGCCTTACTGAGAAGCAGCGCGATGCCCTGATCCGTGCAGGTCGCGAAGCCATGGAATACGAGCGGACACAAGTTGCTGGACTGATGGAGGAAGACGTCGTTGTCATGAAGAAGCATGGCATGGAACTGCTCGGCAAGCCCACGGATTATGACGAATGGGTCCGCCTTGGTCGCACCGCTTGGCCCAAATGCTACGAGGTTATCGGCAATGGTGATGCGGCAAAGGGCAAGGCCATCGTGGACCTCGCCCTGTCCAAGAAGAAATAAACTGACTGTTCAAGGGGAGGCCACGCCTCCCCTTTTTGTGGAGGAACTCATGTCTAAATTTATAACCTGGCTTGATCAATGGGGTGAAGAGTTTTTCGTCTCCATCATGCTGTCATTTCTGATCATACTGCTCGGTATGGAAGTTGTCAGTCGCTTTATAACCCACCACAGCTTTCCCTGGGTGGAAGAAGTGTGTCGCTACCTGTTCATCTGGTCTTCGTATTTAGGAGTGGCGATTGCCGTCAAACATAAGGAGCAGATTCGGGTACTTATGATGATGGACTTGATCGACAGACGATTCCCAAAGATTGTCAAAGTATTGTTCGTAATTTCCGAACTGGTTTTCGCTGCGTTTTGCATTTTTGTCTTTTACTACAGCATCGGTATGATCCAGAATATGATGCGGTTCAAACAAGTTTCTTCTAGTTTAGAGATTGACACCATGTATCCCTATCTCATCATTCCCATCAGTATGATTTTAACCGCATTCCGTACGTTACAGTCCCTGCGGCGTGATTTGAAATTCGGCACTCTCCACTTCGAAGCCAGGGGGGATTAGACATGGTTCTCGTCATTTCATTTATTGTATTCATGTTTCTGGGCCTCCCACTGTTCGGTGTTATTGGCCTGGCCACCCTCCTATCTCTGTCCGGAACGCCCTTTCCCATGGAGTTCCTCCCCCAGAATCTCTACACAGGCATGGACCAGTTTCCACTGATCGCCACCATCGGCTTTGTCATGGCCGGGTTCCTCATGGAACCAGCCGGCATCACCGGTCAGATCATCGAAGTGGCCAAAAAAGCCGTGGGGGGAGTCACTGGGGGTCTGTTCATGGTGACCATTCTGGCCTGCATGATCTTCGCGGCCCTGAGCGGTTCTGGACCGGCCCCCACCGCGGCCATCGGGAGCATTATGATTCCCGGAATGATCAGCGCCGGATACCGCAAGGATGATGCCGCGGCTGCATCCGCCACTGGCGGAACCCTTGGCATTCTCATCCCTCCCAGCAACCCCATGATCATCTACGGCGTCGTGGCCAACTGCTCCATTGCCGGCCTGTTCATGGCGGGATTCGTTCCCGGTTTTGTGCTGACCACGTTCATGTGCATTACATCCTATTTCATCGCAAAAAAACGCGGCTATGGATCAATGAGCCAGAAGTTTTCCCTGCTGGCGCTGGGAAAGGCCATCTGGGACGGCAAATGGGCCCTCGCCACGCCAGTTATCATCCTGGGAGGCATCTATGGTGGGATATTCACACCCACCGAAGCGGCGGAAGTGGGCGTCATCTGGACCCTGGTCGTCGGACTCTTGGTCTACCGCAAGCTGACCTGGAGGAACATTTCTTCCGCCCTGGTGCGCACCTCCGCCTTTGCCGGCTCCGCCAC
>ERZ1645192.2625-NODE-2625-length-14814-cov-6.439799_pt1 | contig 14814 bp, 14 predicted proteins | sample MGYA00575354_ERZ1645192 | MGnify/ENA primary metagenome ERZ1645192 (study PRJEB40844, sample SAMN11349763) | freshwater sediment metagenome | isolation source: river sediment | host: Sediment | place: India: Faizupur Khadar , New Delhi | collected 2017-02-21 ... | reverse complement strand
GGGGCCGGGTATCCCTCGGGGTGGCCGACGTGCAGGCCCGCGCCGCTCGGATACGGGAACAGGGCGAGGACGTACATCTTGGGCTTGGATGTGTCGGGCCGGTTCGGCACTTCGAACGTCTTGTGCTCGGCCCAGTATTTCTGCCACTTCTTCTCGATTTCGCTGAAAGGATAGACGGCCATTTTGCACCTTCCCGGGATAAAACGCGCAGAGCATACCTCATCACACCGCAAAATCAGCAGAAAAAATCCAACCCAGCCCTTTCCTGCTCGCCAAACTCGTGGTATGATTCTAATAACAAATGTAGGAAATGCGAGGTAATCGTATGACAACCGTGGCTGTCGGTGAAAAGTACCAGGTTGTGATTCCCAAGGAGATTCGGGAGAAGATCGGCCTTCGGAAGCACAGCCGGCTGCAAGTGGCCATCGAGAACAATCAAATCATCATGCGCGTACCGGAAGTGTCGTACATGCGCGGCATCGGACGCGACCTTGCCGACGGGAATGACGCAACGGCCTACGTCCGGGAATTGCGCGCGGAATGGCAGACGAGGAAGAGGAAATGAAGCGAATCGAGAGACTCCGGGGCCGCGAGGGCGTCGTTCTCGACACCATGCTGTTCGTCTACTTCTTCGAAGACACATCCAGGCTTGCCGATGCCTGCGGAACTTTATTCGAGAGCATGGCGGGCGGATTGTTTGAGGGTGTCGCCACGCCCATCACCATGGCGGAGCTTCTCGTCAAGCCGTTGAAAGAGAACAGGCCCGATATCGCCACGCGATATCGCAACGCGCTGGCGAGCATGCCGAATTTGAGATTGTCCGAAATCGACCCCATGCTGGGATGTATCGCGGGTGCTCTTCGCGCGAAATACAACCTGCCGCTGCCCGACATGCTGCAGCTTGCCACCGCTGCCCTCTCCGCGCGGCCAACGCTGATCACCAACGACACAGCCCTCAAGAGGGTCGAAGATGCCGAAGTGTTCCTGCTCGAGGATTTGATCTAGCGCCATTTTTCCAAGCCATGTAAAATTCGCTCGATTTTCGCGCGCACGCGACTATCTTACGGCCTCCCGATGCAACAAAACTACCTTCAGGAAATCCAGCGCTGGTTCGGCGAGTACGTGGACGAATTCCGCGGCCAGGACGGCCAGCTGCCGCGCCTTCTCCAGCTCAAGCTCGAGCATAGCGTGCGCGTGGCGGAGGACGCGCGCGGCATGGCGCGCGACCTGGGCTGGACCGACGCGGACGCGAACACAGCGGAGGCCATCGGCATCCTGCACGACGTCGGCCGGTTCTCGCAGTACGTCGAGTTCAAGACCTTGTCGGACCGCCACTCGATCAATCACGCGGCGCGGAGTTGGGAAGTGGTCGACCAGGAAATCGTTCTCTCGGGCGTGGGCACGACCGACGGCCAGAGGATCAAGGACGCGATCTTGTACCACAACCAGATCGAAATCCCGCCCGGCGTCTCCAAGGACAGCCTGCCGTTCGTGCGGCTGATCCGCGACGCCGACAAGCTGGACATTTTCATGGTGTTCCACGAACTCGTGTCCACCAACCATCTGCAACAACATCCCGAGCTGCTTTTCGGAGTGCCGGCCGACGGCCCGCCGAACCCGGAGCTCGTCGACCTGATCCGCACACAGCGCAACGCGCCGTTTTCAATGATCAAGTCGCTCACCGATTTCAAGCTGATCCAGATGTCGTGGGTCTACGACATCCACTATCCCCCGGCGTTTGACCGCATCCACGAGAGGGACATCCTCGGCAAGCTGGAGAGCCTCCTGCCGCCTTCGCCGGAGGCCCGGGAAGTCGCCGGTCTCGCGCGCGGGCACGTGAAATCAAGAACTGCCCGGCGGTAGAGCGCCGCGTCCCTGCCCGACATTTCCCTGTCAACCGAAACCGGCTTGCGCACGTACCAACCGATGGAGCACAATCCCAACGGAAGGAGAGCACCATGCGAAGAATTCTGTGGTTCCTGCTGGCGGCGCCGTTTCTGCTCGCGTTCCCGGCGTGCGGCGGCATCGACCTCGTCACCCTGCCCGAACGCGACAGCGTCCAGCTCACGATCTACAACTCGGCCGACCTCACGCTCGCGCGCGAGGTCCGCAAGCTCACGCTCCAGAAGGGGCTGAACAAGTTGTCGTTCGGCTGGGCGAACACGCTGATCGACCCGACCTCACTCAGCCTGCGCGCGGTGGAGCATCCCGACCAGGTCGAGCTGCTCGACGTTTCGTACCCGCCCGGCGTGAACTCGGAGGCGGTCTGGACCGTGCGTTCCGAGATCGAAGGCGAGGTGCTGGTGGAGATTCTGTTCTTCACGTCCGGCATCAACTGGCGCGCGTTCTACCAGGCCACGCTGGCGCCCGACGAGAAGGACATGCTTCTCGAGGGCTTCGTCCGCGTGACCAACGGCTCCGGCGAGGACTACGACAACGCGCAGACGCGGCTCATTGTCGGCCGGATTCATCTCCTGGACCAGATTGCGGAACTCGCGCAGCGGTCGGAGCCGTTCGGCAGGCCCGGGATGGCGGTGCCCGTACCCCCCGCCCCGGCCGTGTTCGCAGAACGGCGGATGGCCAAGGCCCAGATGATGGACATGGCCTGCGAGATGGTCGCCGGCGCGGCCGTGGCTCCGAAGGAAATCATCAAGGAAGGCCTGTCGGAGTACTTCCTCTACACGATCGAGGGGACCGAATCGATTCCGAACGGCTGGTCGAAGCGGCTCCCGTCGTTCAAGCCGGTGCGCGTGCCGGTGGTCAACCTGTACAAATACGACGACCGCCGTTTCGGCGACGGAGTGGTCCGGCGCCTGCTCTACTTCAAGAACGACAAGGACCATCACCTTGGCAAAACGCCGCTGCCGGACGGCCAGGTGGAGGTGTTCCGCGCGCTGGACGCCGAGCAGCATCTTTCGTTCGAGGGCTCGCAGTACGTGAAGTACATCCCCGTTGAACAGGAGGCCGAGGTGGATCTCGGATCGACCGAGCAGGTCAAGGTCGAGCCCAAGCTGATGAAGATGGCGACGGACCGCTACACGTTCAACGCCGACAAGAACGTCACGGGATGGGACGAACGGGAGGATTGGGCCATCGAGGTGAAGAACTTCCGCGATCTGCCGGTCCGGGTCGAGATTACACGGCACATGAAGCACCCGCACGCCGACCCGGTGAAGCCGGCGGGCGACTGCGGCCAATTCGAGAAGAAGGACGCGCAGACCCTGCGCTTCACGTTGGACTTGCAGCCGCACGAAACGAAGACGTTCAAGTACACGATCACGTATCACGAAGGCAAGAGGAGGGATCAGCGATGAACCCGCGTCATCTCTTTATCATTGTGTCTCTTCTGGCGGCGATGGCCGCGACGCCCGCTTCCGCGCGCATCAAGCTCACCGCCCTGCCCGACCGCGCAGCGGCCATCATCCGGCTGGACAACCCGACATTCACGCTGGTGGAGGAGGAGCGCGTCCTCACGCTGCAGCAGGGCGTCAATCAGGTCGACTTCTCCTGGAAGGGCGTGTCGATCAACGACGACTCGATCCGGCTCACGCCGCTCAACGAGAAGGACCAGCTCGTGCTTCTGAACGTCAGCTATCCGCCGAACGAGGCGGCGCTGGTCTGGCAGGTCAGCGCGCCGCAGGCGTGCAATGCGCGCGTGCGCATCAGCTACCTACTGATGAACATCGACCGGCTGGTGACGTACAAGGGCGTGGCCGCGCAGGACGAGAGCAAGCTGAACCTGCAATCGCATCTCGTGCTCCGCAATTTTTCCGGCGAGGATTTCGCCCTGTCGAAGATCCTGCTGAACTACGGCGAGGCCTTTGAAAAAGCCGTGCGGGACGGCGAGACGAAGCAGCTGTTGTTCTTCCAGAAGAACGGCCTGCCGATCCAGAAGACGTTCAAGTGGGACGCGAGATCGAAGCCGTGGGACCCCGAACTCGTGCAGGACAACGTCGGCATTCCCCTGTATTACACGCTCCACAACTCGAAGGAGAAGGGACTCGGGGAAAACGCGCTATGGGGCGGCAAGGTCCGGGTATTCCAGCAGGACGGCCACGGCTCGACCATTTTCCTGGGCGAGGACGCCATCGGGCTCGTGCCCGTCGGCGACAAGATGGAACTGTACATGGGCGACAGCCGGGACATCGTGGTGAAGCAGAAGAAAACGATGGACCGCATGGTCAACGTCCGCCGGAACACCGACCAGAACGTCGTGCTCTACGACAACGAGGAACAGATCGAAACGACCATCGAGAATTTCAAGGACAAGCCCGGCACGATCGTCCTGACGCAATCCATCCCCGGCGAGTGGGAGATGCTGAAGTGCTCCGGAGCCTACGATCTGAAGGATCACGAGACGCTCGAGTTCAGCATCGACCTGAAGCCGAAGGACAGGGTCACCGTGGTGATGCACTACACAAGGAAGAACCTGCGGCCATAGGCTGCGCACAACAACTCGCACAAGCAACGGGACCAACAACAACACCGACAACCACGCTGAAATCCCATTGCGTCCCATCACCACACTTTATAAAGTGTGGTGATGGGACAGGATCGGTTGACTCCCCTTTCTCCTACGCTGTGGCGCACATGCCGTGCGCTGGCAAATCGTCAACGCCTCCGGCTTCTGAGGCACGTCATCTCGCATCGAGATGTCAGCGTGTCAGTCGCCGCACAAAGCGAGCGCATGAAGATATCTGCTGCAAGTCAGTACCTGCGCGCACTGAACGCAAGGGGCCTGCTCCGGGCAAGGCGTCGAGGAAGAGAAGTTCTGTACGCAGCCGTGCACAATCCATCCATCCCCGAGACTCGCATCCTGTTGACCGCCCTCAAGGAGGCTTTCCAGGAACAGGACTCCTCGATCGACCGCATTTTCCGGGCTCTGACCGCGTTCACCCATCCGCGCCGGATAGCCCTGATCCGGGCCGTGGCAGGAGGTCCGGAAGACCTGCCGTCCATCCGGAAGAAGACAGGGATCCCCAGCAACGCAGCGCTTCGCCATTTGAAGAAGCTGTGCCGGCGAGGGTGCATTGCAAAGGCGAACGACAAGTACCAGTATCAGCCGTCGCCGGAACCCGTCATGCGCGCCCTGACCCGGCTGGTCTCTCGATAGACGGCTCTTCGGAGCCCATCACCACACTTTATAAAGTGTGGTGATGACAACAGCGTCCGGCAGGCACTTGGCCCGGCAGACACTCCCTTTGCCCGATAACAAAACCGCGGATCCATCCTCTCCCCAACATTCCTCTGGAAGCCCGCGATCCGAACCATTAGGATGCGCGCGTGAACAGGAAACGGAACGTGGATTTGAGCTGGATACGGTCATGGTTTGACCTTGCGCCGGATGAGCGTAAGTTCATGGCGGGAATCCTGGTTATCGCGCTTGTCGGGCTCGTGGCCAGGTATGTTCACCTCAAGAACCAGAAACCCGACCCGGCGACGCCCGCCGGCGTGGAACAGTCCGGACGCAGGGGAGAACCATGAGCGCCAATTGCCTTTTCTGCAGGATCGTGACGGGCGCAATTCCGTCCACCCGCGTGTACGAGGACGCCGACACGCTGGCGTTCATGGACATCGGGCCGATCATCAAGGGACACACGCTGGTGATTCCCAAGAAGCACTACGATCCGATTACCCAAACGCCGGAGGATGTCCTGGCAAAGGTGATGGTCGTCGTGCGGAAAATTGCGCAGGCCCAGGTGAACGGATTGAAGGCGGACGGGGTCAATGTATTGAATGCCAACGGGGAGGCGGCGGGCCAGCAGGTTCCCCATATCCATTTTCACGTCGTGCCGCGGTTCAAGACCGATGGCCACCATTGGAACTGGGCGGCAAAGAAGTACGACAGTTTGGACGAGATGAAGAAGATGGCAGAAGAAATTAGGAAAGCGCTGTAAACCACGAATGAACACGAAGACAAAACCTGAATTCGTGGTTAGCTCACTATGAAGAAAGTCAATTTCAACGAGGCCCTGGCCCAAATTCTGAAGGATGATCCGCGCTACGACGAGCAGGCCTACATCTTTCTCCGCGAAGCGCTCGATTTCACCATCAAGCTGTTCGCGAAACCCATCGGCGGACCGGGTCGCCATGTGAGCGGCAGCGAGCTTCTGGACGGCATCCGCCAATACTCCCTCCAGGAATACGGCGCCATGGCCAAAACGGTCTTGAATCGCTGGGGTATCCATACCACCGAGGATTTCGGCAACCTCGTGTTCAACCTGGTCGACAAGGGCATCCTCGGAAAGACGGAACAGGACCGGCGAGAGGATTTCATGGGCGGGTACGATTTCGATGACGCGTTCCGGCAGCCGTTCAGGCCGGGGAAGAAGGCCCGTATCGCGGCACAAAAGAAAGATGGGGAGGGCTGAAGCAGACGCGGCGTCCCTTGGCTCGCCGTAGCCGGCGGGCAAAGTCGGCTGCTTCGTCCGCAACATCCCCCTCCAACACTCTATGAAACAGTTTTTATTCGCTCTCCTGCTGGTTCTGAGTCTCGTGCCTTTTTCCGCGCGCGCGGAAGACATCTCCACCCCCCTCGAAGCCCTTAAGAAATCCAACGCCCGGATCCAGCGCTTCGTCCTGGACAACGGCGCCGTCTGTCTCGTGAAGGAAGACCACAGCGCACCCGTGGCGGCAGTGCAGATATGGGTCGGCTCGGGCGCGGTCAACGAAGGCGAGTTCCTCGGCGCGGGCCTCTCGCACTTCGTCGAGCACATGATCTTCAAGGGGACGCCCACACGGCCGGTCGGACAGATCACCAAGGAGATCAACGATGCCGGCGGCGAGATCAACGCGTACACGGCGCAGGACCGCACGGTGTTCCACGCCATCCTGCCGGGCAGAAACTGGAAAATCGGGTTCGATGTCCTGGCCGATGCCGTCATGAACGCCGCATTCCCGAAGAATGAGTGGGCGCGCGAACGGGATGTGATCCTCCGCGAGTTCGCGATGGGCAAGGACGATCCCGACCGGCAGATCTACAAGCTGTTGAGCAGCACCTCCTACCGCGTTCACCCCTACCGCATCCCGGTGATCGGATACGAGGACGTGTTCCGGAGCACGACGCGCGACGACCTCGTGAAGTACTTCCATCAGAACTACAGGCCGGACAACATGATCGTGGTTGTCGTGGGCGACGTCGACGCGGCGGAGGTCGAAGCCCGCATCCGCGAGACCTTCCAGTCGTTCGCGCGAAAAGCCGGCCAGGCCATGCCTCTCCCCGCCGAGCCGCCGCAGGTCGCGCCGCGGTTCGCGCGCGACACCGGAGCCTATAACGTGTCCCGACTGCTCTGGGCGTATCACACCGTGTCCTTGAGCCATCCGGACGCGGCCACGCTGGATGTCCTGGCCAACATCGTCGGCGCGGGCCGCAGTTCCCGGCTGGTGAAGAGGATCAAGGAAGAGATGAAATTGGTTCACGAGATCAATGCGTGGTCGATGACTCCGAAGGATCCCGGGTTGTTCGGGTTCAGCGCCACGTTTGATCCCACCAACGAAGCCGCAGTCGTCTCGGCGATCCAGGAGGAAGTGGACAGCTGGAGCGCGGGCGGATTTTCGAACGAGGAACTCGAGAAGGCCAAGCGCGCCGTGCTGGTCGGAGAACTCGGCGGATTGCGGACCATGAACGGTCAGGCGGAAAGCCATGCCTCGGGCGAGTTCTACGCCGCCGACCCTTCCTTCTCCGAACGCTACCTGGAAAACGTCCAGGCCGTCGACGCCGGGAAACTGCAGGCCGTTGCGCGACGCTACCTCTCCGCCGCAAACCGGACGCTCGTTGTGCTCTCGCCGGAAACCGCAGCCGGAGCCATCACGTCCGGCAAGGATGTCGCGACGGGAATCGATGTCGAAAAAACAGCGCTTCCGAACGGGGTTCCGCTGATCGTGCGCGAGGACCACCGCCTGCCGTTTGTCTACTTCTGCGCGGCGCTGAAGGGCGGCCTGCTGAGCGAAACGTCAACCAACAACGGCGTCACCACGCTCATGTCGGAGCTTCTCACACGGGGCACGAAAGCTCATTCCGCGAGTGAAATCGCGGAAACGGTCGAACGGCTGGGAGGATCGCTCTCTCCGTTCTCCGGACGCAACAGCTTCGGGCTTCAGGCCTTCTGCCTCGCACAGGATGCGGACACGTTCATGGCCCTGTTTTCCGACTGCCTGATCCATTCAACGTTCCCCGAAGAGGAAACGGAAAAGCAGAAGCAGGTTCAGCTGTCGGCGATCCAGCAGCAGCGCGAACAGCCTTTCTTCGTTGCCGAAGAAGCGCTTCGGCAGACGATGTTCCCGAACCATCCCTATCGCTGGACCCCGCAGGGAAGCCAGGACGCCGTGCAGGGCCTGACTCGCGACTCGCTGGCCGAGCACTTCAAACGTCATGTTGTCCGTAGCAATCTCGTGCTTTCCATTTTCGGCGATATCACCCGGGAGCAGGCACAGAAACTCGCGGAACGATACCTGTCCGAAATTCCCGACGGACCCGTCCCCTCACTCCAGAGCGCCCGGCCCGATCCCAGCCTGCCGGCGCGCAGCAAGCGACGGGAACCCAAGGAGCAGACGATCCTTCTGGTGGGCTATCCGGGTGTCGACCTCCAGGACCCGCGCGTGGACGCTTTGTCCATCATCCAGGATTCGCTGAGCGGCCTTTCATCGGACCTGAGCACGGCCATACGGGAGAAACGCGGGCTGGTGTATTACGTCGGCGCCTTCAACCGTCCCGGTCTCGAGCCGGGCCTGTTCGCCCTGTACGCCGGCGCCCGCGAGGATACGGTCAAGGAGGTTGAAAAGCTGATCGATGCCGAGACGGCGCGCATGGCCAAACACGGACTGCGGGACGAAGAGATCGATCGCGCCAAGAAGCAGATTCTCGCCGCACAGGATATGAGCTTGCAGGATAACGGCGCCCTGGCGCAGACTTGCGCGTTGAACGAACTGTACGGACTCGGCCACGACTACGACTTCAAGTTCAAGGACCGAATGGACGCCGTGACACCGGACCGCGTGCGCGAGGCCGCCGCCTCCGTGTTCCAGGCGGATCGCCGCGCCGTGGCGGTGGTTCTGCCGGGCCGGCCCGAAAAGGAAAAGGAAGAAACACCATGACCGACCAGCATCCCGTGACCCCCGAAGAACTTCACAAGGCCTACTTCGCGCAGCTCGTATTGATGCTGTCCAGTTCCGCCCTCCAGCAGATGGGCAAACTGCTCGATCCGCAAAGCAAGAAAACACACGTCAACCTCGAGGCGGCACAGGCCACGATCGACCTTCTCGACATGATCGAGGCCAAAACCAAAGGCAATCTCGACAAGGACGAGGAGCGCATGCTCCGCGACACACTGATGTCGCTCAAGATGAACTTCGTGGAGACGATGGAATCCGGCGCGGGTGAGGCCGGCCCGTCCGACCAGCCCCCACAGGCACCCGCCGCGGAAGAAGAGAAACCGGATTCCGGCGACAGCAAAGAGCCGAAGTTCCACAAGAAGTACTGACAGACCGGGATGATGGAGCGTTGGGGTAAGGAGTCATGGAAGGAGTGGCCCTCCCCGCACCACTCCAGCGCTTCTACCGCTCCACATCCACCCACGCCGGGTAGTGATCTGAGACGTGAACGTCGCCCTGCCCGGGAAGCGTGAATACGTTCTTCGTGTCCACCCCTCGCTGAAGGACTTGTGGCGGAGCCACCCTCCACGGGGCGGCTGTCAGATTGGTCGAGGCAAAGAACCGATCGAAGGTCACGGGCGGGAACTCCAGGGCCGGATCGCCCCGTCGTGTCGGCAGTGTAGTTCGTTCGGCCAGCGGACGGCCGCGCCACAAATCCACCCACCCCCGTAACGGCCTGAAGGTCGGATCCTTTTCGAACTGCTTGTCCTCCGGATCCACATTCGTGTCGCCCAGCACGAGGATCTCCCATTCGTATCGGGGATGGCGGGCCACCATCTCATCGGCGTCCGCGCGCAGAATTTTCACCGCCGCCAGGCGCTGGAACTCGTTCTTTACGCGGTCGCCGAAATTCGACTTCAGGTGCACGCCATAGATCAGGAGACGCCGCCCGTCGCCCAGGTCCACGAAGAAGCTCAGGACTCCGCGCGGCGGACGTCCGCGGCCCTTGAAGCCATTGAAGTCCAGCTCCCGCATCCCCCCCACCCGAACCCGGGACAGGACGGCAATATTCAGCTTCTCCTCCGCGCCGCGAAACGACTGGAAGCGGGTGATGAACGCGACGGGATACGGCGACCGCATGGCGTCGTTCAGCTTCCTGAGCGCGAGGGCGTTCTCGACCTCCTGCAGAACCACGATGTCCGGATTGATTTCGTCGAGCTGCGCGGCCACTCCGCGGATGTGCTTTTCCGCCATGCGGGGCGTCACGTTCGTGCCGTCCAGGATGCCATCCCCGAAGTGCTCGACATTGTAGCTGCAGACGCGCAGGGAATCGCCCGCAGGGCGCGCGGCTGCCTTGTCGAGTTGAAGCAGGTGCGGAAGTTCGACGCGGAGTTTCCCTGTAAAGGAAAGAGGTTCCTCCGCGGCCAACAGGCCCGGAAGCGAAAGGACAAACATGAGTACGGCGGCTGCTCTATTCAGGGCGCACCTGCCATTTCATACAGGAGAACGATTCCCCACGACCCTTGAAAAGTCAACAGCCCGGCACGGCGTCCCTCACACCACATACAACGGAACGCGCACCTCTGCCGCCGTCATGCCGCCGTGGTTGGCGGTGTTGAAGTCGATCTTCTCGCCGGGCAGATGAGCGCTGAAGCAGTAATCGGACTTCGCGATCAGGACGAAATCGCCCACGCGGTTCTCGAGCGAGGGATGCGCCCTGCCAAGTCCGAAAGCGCGAATCTTCAGCAGGGATTCGCCAGGCACGCAGACGCAGGATTTTTCCAAACGTTGGAAAACCAGGGACCGGAATTTCCGAACCTTGGAAGGCCGGACGAAGCAGTGCGCGCAGCGCGCGTCGCCCGACGGCAGGAGCGCCAGGCAGTCGTAGAAGCCGGGGATTTCCCGGAAGCTGATCCGGTGCGCGGGCGCGCAATCCACCAGGCCGTGATCCGCCGTGACGACCAGCGTCGTTCCCGTGCCGCGCAATTTCCGAGCCAACCGCGCGAGCATGCGATCGATTCCGGCCAGGTGCCGGACCGTCCTCCGGTCTTCACACCCGGCCTCGTGGCAGAACGAGTCGTAGCCCGGCCAGTACGCGTAGGCCAAGGCGCGTCCCGGCGATTTCGCAAACGCCTCGATCTGCCGCGACAGGCCGGCCAACGTCGTGCAGGAACGCTTGCGATTCCAGCGCACGCCGGCCCGGGAAAAACGGCTTTCCGGAATATCGCCCCAGGAGATCAGTTCCTTGCGGCACTTCACCGACTCGAGCGGCAGCGGCAGTTTCAGATATTTCCTCAATTCAAATTTATCACCGGCCATTGGCGCGCCGGTCCGCGTGACCGCCGGCAGGATCGTGCTGACCATGCCAAGATCGTGCAGATGAAGATGCCAGCCGAGGATGCCGTGCTCGGCGGGCGAAGCGCCCGTGCTGAACGTCGTAATGGCCGCGGCGGTCGTCGCGGGAAAAACGGTCGTAATGGTTTGATGAGGATACTCGGAAAAAAACGGCGAGCGCGGGCCGGACGCGAGGTAGCGGTCCAACTGGCCCTTCCCCAGCCCGTCAACGACAAGGTAAACGATCTTCGAGGCGCCCTTCAGGCTCCCCGCGGGCAGAACGTCCAGGTCCGCATGCGGAGATCGGCCGCCCCGCGAACGGATGATCGAGGCGAGAAGGTTGACGATGCTGCCGCCGTTGTAGTCGGGCGGGAAGAAGTTTTTCAGAAGTCCTTTCCGGATAACAGGCATTGAGGTGTTATAACGGGAAACTGGAAACTTGAAACTGGAAACTGGGCAAAATTCGACTGGCGTCCAACTGCGAAAGCCGCTAGGTTCCACCCGTTTCAAGCGTCAAGGGTCGAGGATCCATCAATGAGTCGATGTCTAGTCACAGGGGCCGCAGGATTCATCGGTTCGCATCTCAGCGAGGCGTTGTTGGCGAAGGGGCACGAGGTGGTCGCGATCGACGCATTCATCCCGTACTACCCGCGCCCGATCAAGGAGAGGAACCTCGAGAAGGCCCGGGCGAGCGGGCGCTACCAATTCCACGAACTGGATCTGCGCGAGGCCGCGTTCGCGCATCTGGTCGAAGGCTGCGACGTGATCTTCCACGAGGCGGCCATGGCCGGCCTGATGAAGAGTTGGAGCGACTTCGACCTGTACGCCTCCTGCAACATGATCGCCACGAAGCGGCTGCTCGAGGCGGCGCGCGACGCGAAGGTGCCGCAGGTCATCCACATTTCCACCTCCAGCGTGTACGGCAAGGAAGCGACCGGCCCCGAGGATTCGCCGCTGACGCCGTTCTCGCCCTACGGGATCACGAAGGTCGCGGCCGAAAATCTGTGCCGGGCGTTCCAGGCGAATTTCGGCGTGCCGGTCACAATCCTGCGCTACTTCTCCGTGTACGGCCCGCGCCAGCGGCCCGACATGGCCTACAACATCCTGATTCGCAACCTTTTCAAGGGCGAGTCCTTCACCCTGTACGGCGACGGCGAACAGACCCGGAGCAACACGTTCGTGGCCGATTGCGTCAATGCGACAATCCTCGCGTACGAGAAACGCTCCGCGGCGCTCGGCGAAGTCTTCAACATCGGCGGCGGCGAAATTGTGACGCTAAACCAGGTGATCCGGACGCTGGAGGAAATCACCGGGAAAAAGGCGCGCATCGAGCGCAAGCCGCCCCGGCCCGGTGACCAGAAGCACACCGCGGCCGACATCCAGAAAGCCACCCGGATCCTCGGCTACCGCCCCATGACCCGCGTCCTGGATGGCCTGAAGGCACAGGTCGACTGGGAAAAGACCGTGTTGTAGGGAATTCGGAACCCCACCCCTGGCATATACACCTCCGCCGCCGTTTGGGTTATTTTATATGGCAGTTCAGTCGTGAGGGGTATCCATGTCCAAGATACTGGTTGTGGACGATCAGCCGATGATTCTGCGGTGCCTGGAATCGGCCTTGAAGGCCGATGGCCACGACATCGTGACCGTCACGGCCGCGGACATGGCGCTCAAGATCGCCGGCTTCACCACCTTCGACATCATCATCACCGACTACTCCATGCCCCGCATGGACGGCCTGCAGTTCCTGGAAATCAGCCAGCAGAAATGCCCGGGCGTCCCGGTCATCATGATCACCGGCTACGGGACCCAGGACACGGTCAAGGAAGCGATCGCGAAAGGGGCGTTCGATTACATCGCCAAGCCGTTCTCGCTCGACGCGCTCCGCTCGACCGTAAACGCGGCCAACGAGTACGTGAAAGCCCGCAAGGAAAGCATGGCCCTGATCACGCCGGGCCCCTCCGTGCTCCCGTACCCGAACATCGTTTCCGCCAGCGCGGCGATGGCGGCCGTGTGCGAGAAGATCGAAACTGCCTTTGCGACGGATGATCCCATCCTGATCCGCGGCGCACGCGGCACCCGGAAATCCGCTCTCGCCCAGACCATTCACGCGTACGGGAGCAGGAAAGAGCAGGCGTTCCTCAAGATCAATTGCGCCAAGACTCTGCCGGACGACACGATCGGCAAGCTGGCCGCAAGCGTCAACGGCGGAACTCTTTTCTTCACCGACATCCAGGCCCTGCCAATGGCCCTTCAGGAGGAACTCCTGAGCATTCTGCAAACCGGCTCCTGCAAACCCGGCGGCGACGCGCCTCTTGCCCCCATGACCGCGCGCGTGGTGGCGACGTCTCCCGATCCGCTGGAAGAGCTCGCGGCAGCCGGAAAATTCAGCATGGAACTCCTGCGCATCTTCGAGCCCGGGACCATCCAGGTCGCGCCGCTCCGTGACCGGCCCGAGGATATCCGCGTACACATCGGACTCATCCTGCGAAACCTCAATGCGACGCCGGGCGACGTCATCCCGATCGAGCCGGATGCCCTGCTGGCCCTCGAAAGATATCCCTGGCCCGGCAACCTGCCTGAACTCGAGGAAACCCTTCGATCCGCGGTGACCATGGCCAAGGGGCGGCAGATCGGCATGGCTCAACTGCCTCGCGAAATCATCTCGTGGGCCCAGCCGGCCTCACCGAAGGCCGCGAGCGAGCCCAACGCGCCCGCCTTCAAGGGCTGGTTCGTGAAGAACATCATGCAGAAGGCGTAGCCCGCGCGAAACGCTCGTCCGACCGTTGTGGATCACACCAGGTTGTATCTTCCCGGCGAGATGATGTGGTTCGGGTCGAGCGCCTTCTTCAAATCCCGCACGGTATTCCAGTAGGTGTCGTTTTCCCTCACGACCAGGTCCATCGACTGGACCCCGACGCGATACGGGATCAAGCCCTGCTTGATGAAATCGCTCGTCAGCTCGTCGTTGCACGCGTGGGCCGCCGCCACCTGCGAGGGATGATTGCGATCGAACGCCAGGTTGATGACGCACTCGATCGACTTGCTGTCCGCCATGTTCAGCGTGATGTACGGCACGAAGTTGTATTTCCGGAAAACCTTCTCCACGTGTTGCATGGCCTTCGCCACCACCTCCCCGTCCGCCGGGAAGAACGGAACGCAGAAGAGCAGGCCGCAATGGCTCTGATCCGGATTCTCCCGGTCCGTCCGCGGCACCTCGCCGAGCGGCCACCACACGCTGTTCATCGGCGCGTCCGTCGGAATCCCTTTCGCCAGGCCATACAGCGGCTCGACAGCCAGCAGCAACGCCTGCTTCCGCCGGACCCACGGAATGAAGTTCAGCTTGGACGCGGCGAACTTGGCCGTGTTCACAATCGTATCCGTCAGGAA
>ERZ1645192.2624-NODE-2624-length-14815-cov-46.113753_pt1 | contig 14815 bp, 11 predicted proteins | sample MGYA00575354_ERZ1645192 | MGnify/ENA primary metagenome ERZ1645192 (study PRJEB40844, sample SAMN11349763) | freshwater sediment metagenome | isolation source: river sediment | host: Sediment | place: India: Faizupur Khadar , New Delhi | collected 2017-02-21 ... | reverse complement strand
AGAGCGCCGGACTCCAAATCCGGATGCTGGGGGTTCGAGTCCCTCCTGGCCTGCCAATTTGGATTTGTAGATTATGGTAAATTTTAAAGAATCGGCAGAGGTCGTCAAGAGGTTCCTGAAAGAAGTCAGGGCCGAGATGAAGAAGGTCACGTGGACCGGCCGGAAAGAGGTCATGAGCGGCACCATCGCCGTGCTCTTCATGAGCGTGGTGATCGCCCTGTTCCTGGCGCTCGTCGATGCCGGCATCTCCAGTGTGATCAGGTTCTTCATGACGTGAGCGGGATGAGTATGGAAGAAACCAGATCACCTGAGCACAAGTGGTATGTGGTCCATACGCACTCGAACTACGAGCAGAAGGCCAAGAAATCCCTGGAAGAAAGGGTGAAGGCCTTCCACGTCGAGGCCTTTTTCGACGGCATCCTCGTCCCCTCCGAACAGGTCCCCAAGTCGGCGCCCGGCAAGAAGAAGGCCACCCGGAGGACCTTCCCCGGCTACATCCTCGTCCGGATGATCCTCACGGACCAGACGTGGCACGTGGTGATGAACACCCCCAAGATCACCGGGTTCGTGGGCGGGCGGGTATCGCCTGCCACCATCCCCGACTCCGAGGTGGAAACCCTGAAGGCCCAGCTCGAGGAAGGGGCGGAAGGGCATGTCTACAAGAGCGAATTCAGCGTCGGCGACGAGGTCCTGGTCAACGAAGGGCCCTTCCAGAACTTCAGCGGCGTCGTGGACGACACCAAGCCCGACAAGGGCAAGGTCAGGGTGCTCGTGAGCATATTCGGCAGGTCAACGCCGGTCGAACTGAGTTTCGATCAGATAACGAAGAAATAGATCCAAGGGGTAGCGCATGGCAAAGAAGAACGTACTGGCAAATATCAAGATCCACATACCCGCAGGCGAAGCGAAGCCTTCCCCGCCTGTCGGCCCGGCACTGGGCCAGCACGGGGTGAACATCATGGAGTTCTGCAAGGCCTTCAACGCCGCGACCGACAAGCAGCGCGGGTTCAAGATACCGGTTGTCATCACGGTGTACTCGGACCGGTCCTTCACCTTCATCACCAAGAGCCCGCCGGCTTCCACGCTGCTCATCAAGGCGGCAGGCATCGAGAAGGGCTCGTCGATCCCCAACAAGGACAAGGTGGCCAAGCTCACGAAAGCTCAGCTCAAGGACATAGCCAACCAGAAGATGAAAGACCTGAACACGGCCGACATGGACCAGGCCGTCAAGATCATAGCCGGCACCGCTCGGAGCATGGGCATTGAGGTTGTCGATTAAGGAGAAATGAGTCATGGCGAAGAGTGGGAAGAAATATCTCGAGGTCAAGAAGAAGGTTGACCCCCAGAGGAAATATAAACTGGACGAGGCCCTCGGGCTCGTGCTCGAAACCTCGTACGCGAAGTTCGACGAGAGCATCGACGTGGCCATGAGGCTCGGCGTCGACCCCAGGCATGCCGACCAGATGGTCCGCGGCTCGCTGGTCCTGCCGCACGGCACGGGCAGGACGACCCGCGTTCTCGTGTTCGCCAAGGGCGACAAGGAGAAGGAAGCCAGGGACGCCGGGGCCGACTACGTGGGCGCCGAGGACATGGCCGAGAAGATCCAGGGCGGGTGGCTCGATTTCGACAAGGTCATCGCCACCCCCGACACCATGGGCACCGTGGGCAAGCTGGGAAAGATCCTGGGCCCCCGGGGCATGATGCCCAACCCCAAGGTCGGCACCGTGACGTTCGACGTCGCCAAGGCCGTGGGCGAGATGAAGGCCGGCCGCGTGGACTTCCGCGTGGACAAGGTGGGCATCGTCCACTGCGCCATCGGCAAGGTGTCCTTCGGAAAAGACAAGATCAGCGACAACGTGAAGGCGCTGTTCGAACTGATCATGAAGCTCAAGCCCTCTTCGAGCAAGGGAACCTACCTCAAGAGCGTCACCGTTTCCAGCACCATGGGTCCCGGCGTGAAGGTGGACCCGGTCGAAGTTCCCCAGACGTTGAAATAGACGATAGGCCAAGCGTCCTGGTCAAAGACAGCGGGCGTCCGCCCTTCGGGGGCGGACTTAATCATCGAAAGCCCGCCGAGATCTGGGAAGTTTTCCCCGGCACCCTTTGACAGGATAGACCATACAAGAAAGGGGTGAGGTAATTCATTGAAGAAAGAACAGAAGGCAGTAACCATCGATCAGTTGCGTGATGAGCTGGGGAGATCCCAGGCGGTCTTCGTGACCGACTACATGGGGCTCAACGTCGAAAAGACGACCCGGCTGAGGAAGAGCGTCAAGGCAGCGGGCGGGACCTACAAGGTCGTGAAGAACACCCTCCTCGAGAGGGCTTCTCAGGGCCTCCCCGCGCACGTGCTGGAAGACTCCTTCGCAGGGCCCACCGCCGTCGCCATGGCGTTCAAGGACCCCGTCGCCATCGCGAAGATCCTCGTGGACTTCGCGAAGGAGAACGAGAAGCTGGAGATCCAGACAGGCGTGCTCGGCAGGCAGGTGCTCACGGCCGAGGACGTTCAGTCGCTCGCCAGGATGCCCGGAAGGGAACAGCTCCTGGCCCAGATGCTCGGCTCGCTCAACGCTCCGGCGACCAACTTCGTCGGGGTCATGGCCGCAATGCTGAGGCAGCTGTTGTATGTGCTCAGTGCAATTGAAAAACAAAAACAAGGAGAGTAAGAGAAATGGCTGATATCACGAAAGAAGATGTAATAAAATATATTGAGAACATGACAGTGCTCGAGCTTGCGGGATTCGTGAAGGAGCTCGAAGAGAAGTTCGGCGTGAGCGCGGCGGCCCCGGTGGGCATGGTCGCGGCGATGCCGGCAGGCGCGGCCCCCGCCGCGGCGGCCGAGGAAGAAAAGACCGAGTTCGACGTCGTCCTGAAGGACGCCGGCGCCCAGAAGATCCAGGTCATCAAGGTCGTCCGCTCGCTCACCGACCTCGGCCTCAAGGAGGCCAAGGATGCCGTGGAAGGCGCCCCCACGGTCATCAAGGCCGCGGTTTCCAAGGCCGATGCCGAGGATGCCAAGAAGAAGCTCGAGGAAGCAGGCGCCGCGGTGGAGATCAAGTAGTCGGTCTGAAAAATGTTTGTTTTCGTGGGGTTGGTTTGCGCCAACCCCTTTTGTGCTATAATTTATAAGATATAATTCAGGCAGAAGAAGAACGCAAACCCCTAAAAAAGGAAGACCGTAGATGATAGAAGAAATCCTTTTGGACCCTCAAGTTAGGCGCAAGAGTTTTGCAAAGAGGCAGGCGATCCTGGACATCCCCGATCTCGTGGAGCTGCCCAAGAAGTCCTACAGTGCCTTTTTACAAAAAGATATCGCACCTGAGAAAAGGAAAGACATAGGTCTTCAATCCGTTTTCAAGTCGGTGTTCCCCATCAAGGACTTCAACGAGGACGCCTCCCTGGAGTTCGTGGAGTACCGCCTCGGGGAGCCGAAGTACGACATGGACGAGTGCATACAGAAGGGGCTCACCTTCGCGGCCTCCGTGACGCTCAAGGTCCGGCTCGTGGTCTGGGACCGCGACGAGGAGACCGGCACGCAGAGCATTCGCGACATCAAGGAGCAGGAGGTGTATTTCGGCGAGCTGCCGCTCATGACGCCTTCCTCCACCTTCATCATCAACGGAACCGAGCGCGTGATCGTCAACCAGCTTCACCGCTCGCCCGGCATCTTCTTCGACAAGGCCTCCGCCCGGGCCGCCTCCGGCGGCAGGCTCCTGTTCTCCGCCCGGATCATCCCGGCGCGCGGCTCCTGGATCGATCTCGACTTCGACGCCAAGGGCATCCTGTACCTGAGGATCGACCGCCGGCGGAAGATGCCGGTGACCACCCTGCTCAAGGCCATGGGGTACTCCAACCAGGAGATCCTCGGGATGTACTACCCGACGCAGCGCTACGAGTTCGCGCCGAAGGGCAAGGTCTACAAGCACCTCGACGTCGCCAGTATGCGCGGGCTGAAGGTCGACGACGACATAAAGATCAAAGGCTCCGAAGAGGTGGTGCTCAAGGCAGGCAAGAAGGTCACGCCCAAGCTCGTCAAGAGGCTCCAGGGCGTCGAGCTCGAGCCGGTGGTCCTCGAGGAGGACGACATCCTGGGCAAGGTCCTGGCCGACGACATCGTGAACATGGAGACGGGCGAGATCATCGCCGACGCCAACCAGGAGCTCACCGGCGACCTCCTGGCCAAAATCCATGAACAGAAGATCGGGCAGATCGCCACCATCTACTTCGACGAGGTGAGCTACTCCTCGTCGCTGTCGAAGACGCTGGGCCTCGACAGGGTGGACACCTCGGAAGAGGCCATCATCGAGATCTACCGCAGGCTCCGGCCGTCGAACCCTCCCACCCTGGAGATCGCCACCCACTTCTTCGAGAACCTGTTCTTCAACCCGGCGTACTACGACCTTTCCCGGGTCGGCCGGATGAAGATCAACCAGAAGCTGGGCGTCACCGAGGAAGAGGCGTCCCTGGACCACACCGTGCTCCGCAAGGAAGACATCATGATGACCGTGCGCTACCTCCTGGAGCTCAAGGACGGCGTACAGGGCAGATCGGTGGACGACATCGACCACATGTCCAACCGCAGGGTCCGCTCCGTGGGCGAGCTCCTGGAAAACCAGTACCGCATCGGCCTCGTGAGGATGGAGCGGGCCATCAAGGAGCGCATGAGCCTCCAGGACGTGGAGACCATGATGCCCAACAACCTCATCAACCCCAAGCCCGTGAGCGCGGTGATCAGGGAGTTCTTCGGGTCCGGCCAGCTCTCCCAGTTCATGGACCAGACGAACCCGCTGTCCGCCATCACGCACAAGAGAAGGCTCTCGGCGCTGGGCCCCGGGGGCCTCACCCGGGAGCGGGCCGTGTTCGAGGTGCGCGACGTGCACCCGTCGCACTACGGCCGCGTGTGCCCCATCGAGACGCCCGAAGGCCCGAACATCGGCCTCATCGTGTCCCTGTCCACCTACGCCCGGGTCAACGAGTTCGGCTTCATCGAGACCCCGTACTACGTGGTCAAGGACGGCGTCGTGACCGACGACCTGCGCTACCTGAGCGCCATAGAAGAGGACCAGGAGGTCATCATCCAGGCCACCGAGCCCCTCGACGCCGACAGCCGGATCATCGCCGACATGGTGCAGGTGAGGATCCGCAACGGCGAGTACTCGACGGCCACCCGCGACCAGGCCACCCTCATGGACGTGGCCACGAACCAGCTCTTCTCGGTCTCCGCGAACCTGGTGCCCTTCCTGGAGCATGACGACGCCAACAGGGCGCTCATGGGCTCCAACATGCAGCGCCAGGCGGTGCCGCTGCTCTTCGCCAAGCCGCCCATGGTCGGCACCGGCATGGAGCAGGTGGTCGCCCGCGACTCCGGCGTGTGCGTGGTCGCCCACCGGCCCGGCACCGTGCAGGACGTGGACTCCGAGCGCATCGTGATCATGGCCGAGGACGTGGGCGAGAACCCGCAGGACACGGGCATCGACATCTACCGGCTCGTGAAGTTCAAGAGGGCCAACCAGAACACGTCCTTCAACCAGAAGCCCATCGTCCGCAAGGGACAGAAGGTCAAGACGGGCGAGATCATCGCCGACGGCCCCGCCACCAGCAACGGCGAGCTGGCCCTCGGGAGAAACCTCGTGGTGGCCTTCATGCCCTGGGGCGGCTACAACTATGAAGACGCGATCCTCATCTCCGAGCGGGTCGTGAAGGAGGACTTCTACACCTCGGTGCACATCGAGGAGTTCGAGGTCATGGCGCGCGACGTGAAGCTCGGCAGCGAAGAGATCACCCGCGACATCCCCAACGCCGGCGAAGAGGCCCTCAAGGACCTCGACGACTCCGGCATCGTGCGCATCGGGGCCGAGGTGAAGCCCGGCGACATCCTCGTGGGCAAGGTCACCCCCAAGGGCGAGACCCAGCTCTCCCCCGAGGAGAAGCTGCTCCGCGCCATCTTCGGCGAGAAGGCCAGCGAGGTGAAGGACTCCTCGCTCAGGGTGCCCCCGGGAATCGAGGGCACGGTCATCGACGCCCGCGTGTTCAACCGCAGGGGCCAGGAGAAGGACGAGCGCACGCTGCAGATCGAGCGCAAGGAGATCGACGACTTCAAGAAGGACCGGGAAGACGAGATCGCCATCATCAACTCTGCGGCCCGGGGACGCATCGAGAAGATCCTCGCGGGCAGGAAGCTCGCGGGACCGCTGCTCTCCCACCTGGGGGACACGGTCATCGCCAAGACGAACGCCGTCATCACGCACGAGATGCTGGGCGGGCTTTCCATCGACGACTTCAAGGACGTCCGGGTAGCCGGCGGCTCCGAGGCCGAGGGCCAGGTCGACGAGGCCATCATGAGGCTCGACCACCAGAAAAAGCTCATCAACGACTTTTACGACTCCAAGATCGAGAAGCTCTCCGCGGGCGACGACCTGCCCCCGGGCGTGAACAAGATGGTCAAGGTGTACGTGGCCATCAAGCGCAAGCTCTCGGTGGGCGACAAGATGGCGGGCCGCCACGGCAACAAGGGCGTCATCTCGAGGATCCTCCCCGAGGAGGACATGCCGTTCTTCGAGGACGGCAGGCCCGTGGACATCGTGCTCAACCCGCTGGGAGTCCCCTCCCGCATGAACGTGGGCCAGATCCTCGAGACCCACCTGGGCTGGGGCGTCAGGGGCCTGGGCGAAGTGATCAACAGAATGGTCGAGGCCGAGTTCGATGAAACGAATCTCCGCTCGACCCTCAAAAAGATATACAACTCCAAGAAGATCGGGAAGCTGTTCGACAAGGCCACCAAAGACGAGCTGGTCGAATACGCCCGCTCCATCCGCGAGGAAGGCCTCACGGTGGCGGTCCCGGTGTTCGACTCGGCCACCGAGGACGAGATCGGGAACGTCATGAAGATGGCGGGCATCGGGGACGGAGGCCGGGTCACGCTGTACGACGGCAGGACCGGCGACACCTTCGACTCGAGGGTGAGCGTGGGCGTCATGTACATGCTCAAGCTCCACCACCTCGTGGATGACAAGATCCACGCCCGGTCCATCGGCCCCTACTCGCTGGTCACCCAGCAGCCCCTGGGAGGCAAGGCGCAGTTCGGCGGCCAGAGACTCGGGGAGATGGAGGTGTGGGCCATCGAGGCGTACGGCGCCGCCTACTCGCTCCAGGAGTTCCTCACCGTCAAGTCCGACGATGTGGCAGGGCGGACCAGGATGTACGAGTCCATCGTCAAGGGCCAGCACGAGCTCGAGCCCGGCGTTCCCGAATCGTTCAACGTTCTCACGAGAGAACTCAAGAGTCTTGGCCTGGACATCGGTCTCATCGAAGGCCAGGGTCACAACTAAGCAGAAGGAGAGAGAGCTTGGAAGACTTATACAGCTATTTCGAGAAACCCAAAGATCCTTCCAACTATATGGCCGTGAGAATCGGCCTGGCTTCTCCGGAAAAGATCCTCGCCTGGTCGTACGGAGAAGTCAAGAAGCCGGAAACCATCAACTACCGGACGTTCAAGCCGGAGAGGGACGGCCTCTTCTGTGCCCGCATATTCGGCCCCATCAAGAGCTACGAGTGCATCTGCGGCAAGTACAAGCGCATGAAGCACCGGGGCGTCGTCTGCGAGAAGTGCGGCGTCGAGGTCATCGACTCCCGCGTGCGCAGGGAGCGGCTGGGCCACATCGAGCTGGCCACCCCCGTGGCCCACATCTGGTTCCTCAAGAGCCTGCCGAGCAAGATCGGCGCGCTGCTCGACCTCTCCATCAAGGAGCTCGAGCGGGTGCTCTACTTTGAAAGCTACATCGTCACGGACCCCAAGGATGCGCCGCTCAAGAAGTGCGAGCTTCTCACCGAGGACAGGTTCCGCCAGTGCGTGGACAAGCACGGGATCGGGAGCTTCACCGCGAAGATGGGCGCCGAGGCCGTGGACGACCTCATCAGGGACCTGGACATCCTCGAGATCTCCACCGTGCTCAAGGAGGAGGTGAAGAACACCAAGAGCGAAGCGAAGAAGAAGAAGCTCTCCCGCCGCCTGCGCATGGTGGGCGTGTTCAAGGGCATCGAGCCTTCCGACCTCATGACCTTCATCGAGGACCGCTTCCACCTGGAGAAGGACGAGCAGTTCAGGCGCACCCTGGGCGAGATCCTCACCGAGTGCCGCAAGATCCAGAAGCGCTGGGAAGAAGCGAAGAGCTACAACGAGAAGAAGGAGATCATCCCCAAGGTCAACGAGGTCATCGACCGCCTCGTCGAGTCCAGAAGGCTCACCCATGACGAGGTCGACTCCATCAAGCCCTGGCAGGACCCCTCCTGGATGATCCTCAAGGTCATCCCGGTGCTGCCGCCCGACCTGCGCCCCCTGGTGCCGCTCGACGGCGGGCGGTTCGCCACCTCCGACCTCAACGACCTCTACCGGAGGGTCATCAACAGGAACAACCGGCTGAAAAGGCTCATGGAGCTCAACGCCCCGGACATCATACTCCGGAACGAGAAGCGGATGCTCCAGGAGGCGGTGGACGTCCTGTTCGACAACGGCAGGCGCGGCCGCGTCATCACCGGCGCGAACCGCCGGCCGCTGAAGTCCCTGTCCGACATGCTCAAGGGCAAGCAGGGCCGCTTCAGGCAGAACCTGCTGGGCAAGCGCGTGGACTACTCCGGCCGCTCGGTCATCACCGCGGGCCCGGAACTGAGGCTCCACCAGTGCGGCCTGCCCAAGAAGATGGCCATCGAGCTCTTCAAGCCGTTCATCTACAACAAGCTCGAGAACAAGGGACACGTGAGCACCATCAAGAGCGCCAAGAGGCTCGTGGAGGCCGAGACGCCCGAGGTCTGGGAATGCCTGGCGGAAGTGGTCCAGGAATACCCGGTCATGCTCAACCGCGCCCCCACGCTGCACCGGCTGGGCATCCAGGCGTTCGAGCCCATCCTCATCGAGGGCAAGGCAATCCAGCTGCACCCGCTCGTCTGCACGGCGTTCAACGCGGACTTCGACGGCGACCAGATGGCGGTCCATGTCCCGCTGTCCATCGAGGCCCAGGTGGAGGCGAGGGTGCTCATGATGTCCACGAACAACATCCTGTCGCCTGCCAACGGCAAGCCCGTCATCGTGCCCACCCAGGACATCGTGCTGGGCGTGTACTACCTCACCCGCGAGAAGCCCATGGCCAAGGGCGAGGGCATGATCTTCTTCGGCCCCGAAGAGGTGAGGGCCGCGCTCGACGCAGGCGTGGCGGACATCCAGGCCAAGGTGAAGGTCAGGCTGGGCGGGAAATACGTGGAGACCACGGTCGGCCGCATCGTGTTCTCCGAGATCGTGCCCGAGGAGATCGGGTTCGACACCATCAACAAGCCCATGACCAAGAAGGCCCTGGCGGACATCGTGGACACCTGCTTCCGGGTGGCCGGCGACAAGAAGACCGTTTTGCTGGCGGACCGCATCAAGGACCTCGGGTATTTCTACGCCACCAAGGCCGGCATCTCCATCGGCATCGAGGACATGAAGATCCCCGCTTCGAAGCCTGCGATCATCGGCACGGCCAAGGACGAAGTGTCCCAGATCACCACCCAGTACAACGAGGGCCTCATCACGGACGGCGAGCGCTACAACAAGATCGTGGACATCTGGACCAAGGTCACGGACCACGTGGCCGCGGACATGATGGACACCATCAAGACCGACACCGTGAAGTTCCCCGACGGGCACTCCGAGGAGATCCCCTCGTTCAACCCCATCTTCATGATGGCCGACTCGGGCGCGCGCGGCTCGGCCCAGCAGATCCGGCAGCTCGCCGGCATCCGCGGGCTCATGGCCAAGCCCTCGGGCGAAATCATCGAGACGCCCATCGAGTCGAACTTCCGGGAGGGCCTCGACGTCCTCGAGTACTTCATCTCCACCCACGGCGCACGCAAAGGCCTCGCGGACACCGCGCTCAAGACCGCCAACTCGGGCTACCTCACCAGGCGGCTCGTGGACGTGGCCCATGACGTGGTCGTCACCGAGGAGGACTGCGGCACCCTGGACGGCATCGAGATGAGGCCCCTGGTGGAAGGCGGCGAGATCATCCAGACCCTGGGCGAGAGAATCCTCGGCCGCGTGGCCCTGGACGACATCCGCGACCCGTACTCGGGAGAGGTGCTGGTTCCCGCCAACACCATGATCGACGAGGGCCACAAGGACAAGGTCGAAGACGCGGGCCTCGAGCAGGTGATCATCCGCTCGGCGCTCTCCTGCCGCTCCAAGCACGGCATCTGCGCCAAGTGCTACGGCAAGGACCTGGCGCGGGGCAGGATGGTCAACATCGGCGAGGCCGTGGGCATCATCGCGGCCCAGTCCATCGGCGAGCCGGGAACGCAGCTCACCATGAGGACGTTCCACATCGGCGGCACGGCCACGGTCATGGAGCAGTCGAGCATCAAGTTCAACCACGCGGGCATCGTCAGGTACAAGAACCTCAAGACGGTCCGCGGCCGCGACAACGACCTCGTGGTCATGAACCGCAACGGCGGCGTGGCCCTCGAGGACGAGAACGGCCGCGAGCGGGAGACCTACACCATCAACTACGGCGCCAAGATCAAGGTCGAAGACGGGGTGAAGGTCGAAGCGGGCCAGATGCTCGCCGAGTGGGACCCCTACACCATCCCGATCCTCACGGACGTGGGCGGCAAGGCCAAGTTCAACGACCTCGTGGAAGAGATCACCATGCAGGAGCACATCGACGAGGTGACGGGCTTGAGCCGTTCGGTCATCATCGAGCCCAAGGACCCCGAGCTCAGGCCCAGGATCCTCATCACGGACGAGGGCGGCAAGGTGGCCAAGATCCCCGACTCCAAGAACCAGGCCCGGTACAACCTGCCCGTGGGGGCCAACCTCTTCGTGAAGGAAGGCGACGAGGTGTTCGCGGGCGACGTCCTCGTGAAGATCCCCCGGGAAACCACGAAGACCAAGGACATCACGGGCGGTCTGCCCAGGGTCGTCGAGCTCTTCGAGGCGAGAAGGCCCAAGGAGTGCGCCACGGTCACCGAGATCGACGGCGAGGTTTCCTACGGCAAGGACAGCAAGGGCAAGAGGAAGGTGGTCATTACCCCCGAAATCGGCCAGGCCAAGGAGTACATGATCCCCAAGACCAAGCACATCTCCGTGCTCGAAGGCGACTTCGTGCGCGCCGGCGAGCCCCTCATGGACGGCGCGGTGGATCCGCACGACATCCTGAGGATCTCCGGCGAGAAGGACCTCGCCCGGTACCTCGTGAACGAGGTCCAGGAAGTGTACCGCCTCCAGGGCGTGCGCATCAACGACAAGCACATCGAGGTCATCGTGCGCCAGATGCTCAAGAGGGTGAAAATCAAAGATGCGGGCGACACGTCCAATCTCGAAGGGGAGTTCGTCGACAAGTACTCCTTCGACGAAGAAAACGAGCGGGTGGTGTCCACCGGCGGGAAGCCCGCCGTTGCGGAAGGCTCCCTGCTCGGCATCACCAAGGCGAGCCTGAACACCGAGAGCTTCATCTCCGCCGCATCGTTCCAGGAAACCACGCGGGTTCTCACCGAGGCGAGCGTCGAAGGCAAGGTGGACCATCTCGTCGGCCTGAAGGAAAACGTGATCATGGGAAGGCTCATCCCTGCGGGTACGGGATTCCCGGTTTATAACAAGGTGGATATAAAGGTGGAAGAAGAGGATATCTTCGATGACGAGCTGTAGAAAACCCTTGACAGATCCAGCATCCACTGTTAGAAAACTGCGTCACTTTGACAATCGGCTGTACTATCCGTATCGTCAATTTTGAACGGAAAAAGAAGGGACTTGAAGGATGCCTACACTGAATCAACTTGTACGAAAAGGCAGGAAGAAAGTAGAGAACACGAAGAAGACCAGGGCGCTCCAGGAGTGCCCGCAGAAGCGCGGCGTGTGCGTGAGGGTCTACACCACCACGCCCAAGAAGCCCAACTCCGCTCTGCGCAAGGTCGCAAGGGTGCGGCTCACCAACGGCTACGAGGTGACTTCCTACATCCCGGGAGAGGGGCACAACCTCCAGGAGCACTCGGTGGTCCTCATCAGGGGCGGCCGTGTGAAGGACCTGCCCGGTGTCAGGTATCACATCATCCGCGGGGTCATGGACTCCGAGGGTGTTCAGGAACGCCGCCAGGGCAGATCCAAGTACGGCACCAAAAGACCAAAGTAAGAGGGTTGTAGATCATGCCAAGGAAAAAGAGAGGAAGCCTGAGAAGGGAAGTAGCGGGTGACCCCGTATACAACGACAAGGTCGTCACCAAGTTCATCAACTGCCTCATGTGGGACGGCAAGAAGTCGGCCAGCGAGCACATCTTCTACGACATGCTGGACTACCTGGCGGCCAAGACCAAGGAGGACCCCCTTCAGGTGTTCATCAAGGCCTTCGACAACGTGAAGCCCTCCCTCGAGGTCAGGTCCCGCAGGATCGGCGGCGCCACGTACCAGGTCCCCCAGGAAGTGCGGCCGGACCGCAGGGACATGCTTGCCAGAAGGTGGCTCATCACGGCGGCCCGCTCGCGCAGCGAGCACACCATGAGCGAGAGGCTGGCCCTCGAGCTCCTGGACGCCTACAACAACAGAGGCACTTCCATAAAGAAGAAGGAAGACACGCACAAGATGGCCGAGGCCAACAAGGCCTTTGCCCATTACCGCTGGTAGCTTGGGCGACACATTCATTAAAGAGAGCAGCAGCACCGTGAAACGGACAGTACCCATAGAGCAGCTGAGAAATATCGGCATCATGGCCCACATCGATGCCGGTAAGACCACCACCACCGAGCGCATCCTGTACTACACGGGAAAGAGCTACAAGATCGGTGAGGTCCATGACGGCGAGGCCACCATGGACTGGATGGAGCAGGAAAAGGAGCGGGGGATCACCATCACCTCCGCGGCCACGACCTGCACGTGGAGAGACCACGTCATCAACATCATCGACACGCCCGGCCACGTGGACTTCACCATCGAGGTGGAGCGCTCGCTGCGGGTCCTGGACGGCGCGGTCGGGGTGTTCTGCGCGGTGGGCGGGGTCCAGCCCCAGTCCGAGACCGTCTGGCGCCAGGCAGAGCGCTACAAGGTCCCGCGGATCGCGTTCGTCAACAAGATGGACCGGGTGGGGGCAGACTTCTTCAAGGTCCTCACGGATATCAAGAACAAGCTCGGTGCACGCCCGGTGGCGCTCCAGATCCCCCTGGGCCAGGAAGACAAGTTCGAGGGGGTCGTCGACCTCATCGAGATGAAGGCGGTGACCTTCGACGAAGGGACCAGGGGCGCCGATATCCAGGTGGGCGAAATTCCCGCCGGGTACCTCGACGTGGCCCTCGAGTACCGGGACAAGCTCATCCAGGCGGTTTCCGACGTGGACGACCTCATCATGGAAGCCTACCTCGAAGGCCAGGACATCGACAACGGGGCCATCAGGCTGGCGCTCAAGAAAGGCGCCCTGGCCCTGAAGCTCACCCCGGTCCTCTGCGGCACCGCGTTCAAGAACAAGGGCGTCCAGCCCCTGCTGGATGCCATCGTGGACTTCCTGCCCTCCCCCCGCGAGGTGGGCGCCGTGTCCGGCAAGGACGTCAACGGCGGGGACCAGACCAGGCTCCCCAACGACGACGAGTCCCTTTCCGCCCTGGCGTTCAAGGTCATGAACGACCCCTACGTGGGCACGCTCACCTTCATCCGGGTGTATTCCGGCGTGGTGAACGTGGGCGAGGCGGTCTACAACGGCAACACCGGGAAAAAGGAGCGGATCGGCAGGCTCGTGCGCATGTTCGCCGACAAGCGCGAGGAGCTCAAGCAGATCTTCGCCGGGGACATCGCCGCGGTGCTCGGCCTGAAGAACACCGTCACGGGCCAGAGCCTCTGCGACCCCGCCAAGCCGATCATCCTCGAGTCCATGGACTTCCCCGAGCCGGTCATCTCGATCGCCATCGAGCCCAAGACCAAGGGCGACCAGGAAAGGCTCGGCATGGCGCTTTCGCGCATGTCCATGGAAGACCCCTCTTTCAAGGTGCACAACGACAAGAACACCGGCGACACCCTCATCTCCGGCATGGGCGAACTCCACCTGGAGATCATCGTGGACCGGATCAGGAGGGAGTTCGGCGTCGAGGCCAACGTGGGCAGACCGCAGGTCGCCTACACCGAGGCCATCTCCCGCGAGGCGAACGAAGAGGTCAAGTACGCGAAGCAGACGGGCGGGCACGGCCAGTTCGCGCACGTCCTCATCCGGGTCGAGCCGCTCGAGAGCGGATCGGGGCTCGAGTTCCTGGACAAGGTGGTCGGCGGCGTCATACCCCGCGAGTTCATTTCCGCGGTCAGGAAGGGTGTGGAAGAGGCCATGCAGATGGGTCCCTGCGCCGGGTATCCGGTCCAGGACGTACGCGTCACCCTGTACGACGGCTCATACCACGAGGTTGACTCCTCGGACCTGGCGTTCAAGATCGCCGGGTCCATGGCCATGAAGGGCGCGCTGAGGAAGGCCGGGCCGATGATGATGGAGCCGGTCATGGATGTGGAGGTGGTAAGCCCTTCCGAATACCTCGGAGACATCATCAACGATCTTTCTTCGAGAAGGGGGAAGGTGCTCGGCATGGACACGAGATCCGACGTACGGGTCATCGCCGGCCAGGTGCCGCTCGCCGAGATGTTCGGGTACGCCACGGCCTTGAGGTCGCTGTCGCAGGGAAGGGCGACCTTCACCATGCAGGTGTCCCATTACGAACCCGTGCCGACCAACATCTCAGAGCACGTAAAAGAGTCCAGAGGAGGACAGTTACATGGCTAAGGAGACATTCAAGAGGACGAAGCCGCACGTGAACGTGGGGACGATCG
>ERZ1645192.2621-NODE-2621-length-14826-cov-12.075012_pt1 | contig 14826 bp, 10 predicted proteins | sample MGYA00575354_ERZ1645192 | MGnify/ENA primary metagenome ERZ1645192 (study PRJEB40844, sample SAMN11349763) | freshwater sediment metagenome | isolation source: river sediment | host: Sediment | place: India: Faizupur Khadar , New Delhi | collected 2017-02-21 ... | reverse complement strand
GAACCAACGCTCTATTTAGCAACTGCTACAGAGACTCCAACCATTGAACAAACCCTCGATATCAGTTTAACCCCCGAAGAGACACCCACGATCACCCTAACCCCCTCGAGAACACCCACCCCCACTGTTTCTGGAACACCACATTTTGGCCCCCTTAGCAAAACAGATCGCTATTCAGGTGAGAAACAGGTGCCTTTTTTCCTCGGTGGTGTCGCAGTATTGCTGTTGGTCACGCTTCTGGCGATCTATATCCATAAGAAACATTGATTTTTTGACTTTTAGTTTTTATTATGCTATTCTATGCCCATTATTAAAAGGGATAGCCTGATATGTTAAAAGAACGCGTCTCAGATAATGTCTACTGGTTTCAAAGCGAAATCTATGCGCAAGTAACTGCTGGTACGATTGTGGGTCCGCAATGGGCCGTATTGATCGACACACTCATGCCTTCAGAAACTCCCCGGATCCGTAAGTTCATCGAATCGCAACTGATGGTGCCGGTTAAGTACATCATCAACACCCACCACCACGCGGATCACTCCTGGGGCAATTGCATTTTCCCGAATGCGACTATCATCGGTCATCAGCAATGCCGTGACCTGATGCTTGAAAAAAGCACTTCCGCGCTGGCAGAAGCCGGGCAGGAGAATTCCATTTTCCGCGATATCTGCATCACACCTCCCCAGGTTACCTTTAGCACTGGCACAATTACCTTACGAATCGGAAAAAAGCAGCTTCAAATCTTCACGACACCTGGGCATTCAGCTGACAGTATCTCAGTGCTACTGGAAGATGAACGTATCCTGTTCGCCGGAGATGCCTTCATGCCCGTGCCATATTTTGTAGGCGGAGACCTGGAAGGCCTGACGCAATCCATCACGCGTATTGGTAATATGGGGCTTGAGAATATCGTGCAGGGTCATGGAGACATCATTCTGCGTGGTGAGATCGAAGAAGTAAAAAATCACAACCTTGACTACTTGAGATCACTTCAGAAAATAGTGAAGACAGCCATGCGCCGCCGTAATCCGCTGGAATTCCTCTCCATGCAAGACATTGAGGATACAGGAAAACACCGCGTCAGCCTGGGTGGACTCGCACAGGATTTGCACGTTCGCAACCTGCAATGGCTTTATTACCAGGAAATTCGAAAACTTGAGGCTTAAGTCAGGCTTACAACTACAAAGAGGATGGTAAGCACACCCGCCATTATGAGCGGCTCGATCACCTTCCGTAAGGTCAGAGGTCCTTCGATGACCACCGACGCAGTCAAAACGTAAAGCACCCCGCATACCAACAAACCATATTGAACCGGTTCCAGGAATAAGTAATACATCGCGCCGGCTATTTCAGCGCACAACAACCCGCAGAAAAACACGCGCGAGAACGCGCCTTTGCCTCTTGTTCGCAAGTGGATAGTACGAAAAGCCACAAATCCTGCTGCAAACAAGATCAATAGCACCTGGACATACAAACGCAATTGCGATGCTGCTAGAGATATGGTAAATGCCAGGAATAAACCAAAAGCCAGGCTGATCAAAAGTGGAGCTACGACTTTGTAAGCTTCGCCTCCTGGTGTGAGTACCCGGTACTCGGCGTCTAATATCACGCCAATAATCAGCAAACTGATTCCAAGCGCAATCCACCATACTGGATTCCTCTCCAATTGGGTCAACATGGTGCTAGTGATCAAAGTTGCCAGGCTTGGTAAAACCACATTTGGGATTAATACCCAGGGAGTGTCTTTAAAATTTTCCTTATCAGGATGTGTCACAAATATCCAAAAGCAACCACCGGCACAAAGCAGCATCAGCACAAGGGGGAGCAATCCAGTCATACTGAAGTTAAGGATAAAACCGAATAGATTTGTACCAGGATTCAAGGGTTCCCTTGGTAATAAATAGAAAGCACCAGAAAATGTTGCCAGGGTTGCAAGCAGGATACTAAAGCGATTTATGTAACGAAGATTTTCCTGTTGTTCAATCATTTTTCGTATTCTATCACCATTGAAATGAACGGAGAAATCCTCCTTCCCTTCATTTAATGGTAAAATTGAAAGGTTATGAGAATTATGCTTCCTTTTCAAAAACAGCCTAAGATTTTTGCCGCATTTAAGGCGGGTTACGAGACCGTTTCAAGGCATTTGTACCTTGCGCTTTTTCCGATTATTCTCGACCTTTTCCTGCTCTTTGGATTTCGCATCACGTTTGTCGAATTGATGCAAAAGGCCATACAGCTCTTCACTTTACCCCCTTCAGCCACCCCAGAAATGATCACGAGTTGGGAGTTACTAAAGACGCAATCGGTCGAATTTTTCCGTTATTTTAGTCTCACCTCCTTTCTTCGCTCCTTTCCTGTTGGAGTTCCAAGCCTGTTCTCTGTAGCTGCCTTTGAACGTAATCCGATTGGAGAATATCAGTTCATCCAAGTGCAGCAGCCTGGAGCTGTCTTCGCCATCATTCTTGGGATGTCACTCATCGGTCTTCTACTTGCATACCTTCTCTACCGCCTGACAGCCAGGGCGACTTCCACTCAATCGGTTCCGGTTGACTCCTTTCTTGACACCCCATCATTGATTTCATGGCTGTTGATACCTGTCGCATCACTTATCTTCGCACTGGTGGTTGTTTTTCCCGCTGTTTTACTGATCAGTTTGATCGGAGCCTTATTTCCTTTTCTGACCTCGATCGGTTACTTTTTCTTGACAGTCAGCATGATCACATTGATCCTACCAATCTTCTTCACCCCACATCTGATCATCCTGGAAAAAATGACCTTTCCTCAGGCATTACTGAACAGTTTCCGCACTGTGCGACTTACCAACGCGAAGAGTACAACATTCATTTTTCTCGGGATCCTGGTCAGCTACCTGACCAACATGCTTTGGCGTATCCCTACTGACGATTCCTGGATGCTGATGGTCGGGGTTTTCGGACACGGCTTGATCTCTACTGTTGTTTTAGCGGCGAGTTTTCATTACATTTTGGACGCGCGGAAATCCGTCCGCGAATTTATTGATAATCAGATGTCAGAAACTAACCTGGCATAGACCTTTGGAGTAAGAATTGAACAATAAACCCGAACACTACAATGCAGGTGATATCCAGATCCTCGAAGGGCTCGAAGCTGTCCGCCGGCGACCAGGGATGTACGTTGGCGGCACCGACGTAAAAGCGCTTCATCATCTTATCTACGAAGTCGTGGATAACTCGATTGATGAAGCCCTTGCAGGTTATTGTGACCATATTTCGATCACGATCCATGCGGATGAAAGCGTCACTGTCAAAGATAACGGTCGCGGCATTCCGGTGGAAATCCATCCTGAAAAGAAAATTTCTGCGTTGCAGGTTGTTATGACTGTACTTCACGCCGGCGGTAAATTCGGCGGCGGATCTTATAAGGTCTCAGGTGGTCTGCATGGTGTTGGTGTATCAGCAGTCAATGCCCTCTCGGAATGGTGCGAGGTCACCATTCACCGCTCAAATAAGGTTTACTTCCAGCGATACGAGAGAGGCATACCAAAAGAACCTGTGAAAGCTATTGGCACCTACACTGGCGATCACACAGGAACATCTACCACATTTCGTTTTGACCGGGAAATCTTCAAAGATGAATCAACCTTCCGCTTTGAAACGCTTGTCCAGCGTTTCCGCGAGATGGCGTTCGTCACTCGCGGCGTCACCATTCAACTGGTTGACGAGCGTGAAGCCAGGGAAATGACCTTCCACTTTGAAGGTGGAATTGCCTCCTTCGCCCGATACATCAACCGTAACCGCGAGACCCTTCACCCGTTGATCTTCGGCGAGAAAGACTTCGAAGGCATCGGTGTTGAATTCGCCTTGCAGTATACCGATGCGTACTCGGAGTCCATCTATACCTTTGCCAACACGATCAATACAATCGATGGTGGTACCCATCTGACCGGTCTGCGTGCTGCCATCACGCGAAGCATCAATGATTACGCCCGCAAGGCAGGTCTCCTCAAGGATTCAGAGGCCAACTTCAGCGGTGATGACACGCGTGAAGGTCTGACTGCCATCGTCAGCATCAAGCACCCGGATCCACAGTTTGAGAGCCAAACCAAGGTCAAACTGATGAATCCCGAAGTCCAGACTTATGTGCAGGCAGTTGTGCTGGAAACAGTCTCAACCTTCCTTGACGAAAACCCTGCAACAGGTCGCGCGATTGTCCAGAAATGTCTGACGTCCGCCCGTGCCCGTGATGCCGCCAAAAAAGCCCGCGATCTTGTCATCCGCAAGTCTGCACTCGAGTCGATGACACTTCCTGGTAAGCTGGCAGACTGTTCAGAACGCAACCCTGAAAAAACCGAGATGTTCATCGTCGAAGGTGAATCGGCAGGTGGTTCTGCCAAGCAAGGTCGCGACCGCCATTTTCAGGCCATCCTGCCCCTACGAGGTAAGATCCTTAACACCGAACGCGCACGGCTTGATAAGATCCTTGGCAACCGGGAAGTGAAATCTCTTGTGTCGGCGCTTGGTACCGGAATCGGCGATTCTTTTGACCTGAAAGGTCTCAGGTATGGTCGCGTGGTTATCATGACCGATGCCGACGTGGACGGCGCGCATATCCGTACCCTGCTGCTGACTTTCTTCTTCCGCTACATGCAGCCTTTGATCGAAGAAGGGCACCTCTATATTGCTCAGCCACCGCTTTATCGTATCAGCAGCCGTAATCAGATCTATTACGCCTACAATGATGCCGAAAAAGATAAATTGATCGCAAAACTGGGCGGCGCCAACAAGGTTGGCTTATCCCGTTACAAAGGTCTTGGCGAAATGAACCCGGAGCAATTATGGGAAACAACCATGAACCCCGAGAACCGCACGCTTTTGCAGGTGGAGATCGAAGATGCAGCCGAAGCAGACCTGACTTTCGATATGTTGATGGGCTCGCTTGTTCCTCCGCGGCGGCGTTTCATCCAGACCCACGCGAAAGAAGTGCGCAACCTGGACATCTAAAGCAAGTAACTCGCCTGGAAAACAGGCGAGTTTGTTAATATGGCACGTAAGATCCTTCATCTCGACCTCGACGCGTTTTTCTGCTCCGTTGAAGAGCTGCTTGACCCATCGCTGGTGGGGAAGGCTTTTGCTGTGGGCGGTAGCCCACAGGGTCGGGGTGTGATCGCCTCCTGCTCTTACGCCGCGAGGTTAAAAGGCGTGCGCTCTGCCATGCCCGCGGGGAAAGCCATTCAGCTTTGCCCTGAGCTGCTCATGATCCATCACCGCCACCACCTCTACAGTGAGTATTCGGACCGCGTGATGTCCATCCTACATGACACGACCCCGGTGGTCGAACAGGTTTCAGTGGATGAAGCATTCATTGATGTCAGTGATCTCCCGCAACCTCTGCGAATGATTGCAGTTGGACTGCAGAAGCGTGTCGCAGATGAGACCCAATTGCCTTGTTCCCTTGGCGGCGCGACCAACAAACTGGTCGCCAAGATGGCAAATGACTACGGTAAGAAACAGGTGCGAACGGGTCGGGCCCCCCGTGCGATCACGATCATCGAACCCGGTGGAGAGCAGGCATTCATGGCCCCACTCGACATCCAGGCTCTGTGGGGATTTGGTCCAAAAACTGCCGATAAATTGCGGGAAAGAGGAATTTTCCGGATCGGGCAGCTTTACGAATTATCTGAGGTCGAATTGCGGAGTTTTTTTGGCAACCACGCGCTTGAGATACTCGACCGGGCCAAGGGTATCGACACCCGGCCTGTTTACGATAGCGAAAGCGATCCAAAATCGGTCAGCAACGAAACCACCTACTACTCAGATACCGATGACATTCAACAGATCTCGGATACCCTGCGTTGGTTGTCTGATAAGGTCGGCTATCGCTTGCGCAAACACAACCTGGCGGGAAGTTGCGTTCAGATCAAGATCCGATATTCGGATTTCTCTACCATCACCCGCCAGAAAATGCTAAAGCAGCCAACTAATCTGGACGATGAGATCTTTACTGCTGCAACCGATCTTCTGAAAAGCCACCTAACAATAGGTCGGGAAGTGAGGCTGTTGGGTGTTGCTGTCACCAAATTGGAAGAACCTGCAACCCAGCTTTCATTGTGGGATAACTCAGTTCAAAAGAAGACTCAATTGACAGAAGCAATTGACACCCTCAAGGATAAGTACGGCAAACAAATCATCATCCGCGCCAGCTCGATGAAACCAGGCAAGAAGGAACCTAATGAGTAGACTTGGCTCTGCTTTTGGGCTTGGCTGGCTATAAGAAATCCTGGTAAGGTCAGGAGCCGGTGCCTGACCTTACTTATGGAAATTTTTTCTTTCAATCAAAAATATCTGGTATAATCGCCCGCACGCCAACGTAGCTCAGTCGGTAGAGCAGACGCTTCGTAAGCGCCCGGTCGGGGGTTCAAATCCCTTCGTTGGCTTTTTTGTTTACAACAACCAGCTATATTTGTTCGTTTCCCCCAATCCAGGCTTCGCTACACAGTCTCTCCAATGGTGTAACCGCCATCCACAGGCAATATCGCGCCGGTAATGAATTCCGCCTTTGACGAACTTAAGAAAATAACGGCATTCGCAATGTCAGTGGTGGATGCGTATCTTCCCAAGGGGATCTTCCTGATCCGAACTTCTTCCTGAGCCCTCTGATCGGGATCCTGCATTCTCTCATGAACTATTTCGGTTTCTGTTGGTCCAGGGGAAACCACATTGACCCGAATTTGGTGTTTCGCCAGGTCCATCGCTGTTACCCTTGAAAGCGTATGGAGGGCTGACTTGGTTGTCGTGTAATGCAGTCTGCCCTTTTTCACCTGTAACGCGGAGGAAGAGCCGACGTTGATGATGACTCCCTTGATCTTCTTTTCGACCATAATATCAGCGGCGTTGACCATACAGAAATACGCGCTCAGGACATTGGTCTCGAATGTCTTTATCCACAGGTCATAATCGATCGCGTTCCACTCAGTTTTCTCCGAGAACGCGCCTAAGTTGTTCACCAGGACATCTATTTTCTGAAACTTCTCACGAATGAAACCAAACAGCTTATCGATTTCCGATTCAATGGATAAATCGCAAGCATAAGTGTAGATCTTGTCATCATTGCCTATTTGGTTTTTACCCAGTTCTAGTTTCTCAATGTTCCTGGCAACCATGATAACTATTGCCCCCAAGGCCGAGAATTGCTTGCAAATTTCCAGCCCAATTCCCTGGCTGGCACCTGTGACCATCACAACTTTTCCCGCGAATTCATCAGATTGCATCATCAGTTGTCCACTTCATCTTTCTTAATAAGCAATTATCCGAGCAAAAAACCAAAATAAACAATCGACAGCAAGACGTCTTACTTCACCATGATTGCTCGACTATCCAAAGATATCGCGCCCTGACCTTCCGGATAGACGATCAGCGGATTGATCTCGATCTCACTGATAGCTGGGTTGTCCAGGCTTAGCTGGCTCAATCGAGCGATGGTATCTTTGACTGCCTTGATATCTGCCTTCGCGGAGCTACGATACCCTTTGAGCAACTTGCCTGCGAGAGTGTTTTCAATCATCTCGTCGATGTCCTCGCTGGTGAGCGGAGCCACCTTGAAACTGATGTCCTTGAGCAGTTCCACCATGGTGCCACCAAGACCGAACATCATCAGCGGTCCAAAGGTTGGGTCTCTCCGCATCCCAATAATTACTTCCAAGCCCTTGGGTGCCATTTGTTCCACCATCACGCCGCGAATACGCGCGTTTGGCTCAATTTGAGCTATCCTCGCCAACATCGCGTCATATTCTACGCGCAACTGCTCAGGATTGAGAATGTTTAGTGCAATTCCTCCGGAATCGGACTTGTGCAGGATATCCTCGGAGACAATCTTCATGACTACTGGGTAGCCAGACTTATCCGCAATCATCAGCGCTTCATCAACATCCATGGCAAGATCGCCCGGAACATTTCGAATGCCATAAGCTTCGAGCATGATACGCGTCTCATACTCCCCAACTGCACGGGCACCGTTTGCCAGAGCTAACGCAGCCGCCATCTTGTTATGATCGATGTTCTTAGCCTCAATTGGTTTGAACGGTGGTTTAGAAAGGACCTGTTTGTATTGCTGCATGCCCTTCAACACCCGGCCGGCTTCGTCAGGATAAGCAAAAACCGGCACGCCCGCCATGTTCAGCCACTGCTCGGATTCGAGCGTGCTGCGTTCACCCATCAGGCAGGTCAGCAGAGTCTTGTTGGTCTGTTTCCCGATCTCAACCCAGGCTTTTGCCACTCCCAAGGTATCCACCAGCGATTGCGGCACCAAGATGGGCAGCAAAACATCCACGCTCTCATCCGCGTCCAGGTTGCCCAGGCTCCAGATGTAATCTTCCGGGCTTACCGAGCCAAGCATATCCACCGGGTTCGAGACCTGCGCGCTTGGGTTGAGTTTTGTTCGTAATTTTTGCTGAATTTCCGGAGAGATTTTCGCCAGCTCAAAGCCATTAAACGCCAGGCTGTCGGCTGCCAATGCAGCTGCGCCGCCGGCATTCGTGGTAATCGCAACGCGCTTGCCAGCTGGCAAAGGCTGTGTTCCCAAAGCCCAGGCGACGTTGAAGAGCTGGCTGATCGTCTCCACCTCGACCACGCCAGCCTGTGACAAAGCTGCCTGGTAAGCCGCATAGGAGCCCGCCAACGAGCCAGTATGTGAACTGACAGCCTTCGCACCGGCATCATTTTTCCCAGCTTTTAGAAATACGATTGGCTTCTTTTGAGATACCCTTCTTGCCACTTCCATAAATCGTGGTCCGTCCTGGATTCCCTCAACATACATCGCGATCACGTTTACATTTTCATCCTCCGCGAAGTATTCGAGCATATCAGTTTCTGTGACATCCATTTCGTTGCCCAGGCTGGCAAAATGCGAAAAACCTATCCTGGAATTGATGATCAAATCGATCACACCGCCACAAATCGCGCCGGATTGAGAAATGAAAGCGATTGGTCCCGCTTGAGGAAGCCCTTTTATAAAGGTTGAATCCAATCCAGTCCGCACATCGATGGTGCCCACGCAGTTTGGTCCAACCACCCGCATCCCATAAGACCGTGCCAATTCCTTCACAGCCAACTCCACTTTAGCGCCTTCCTCCCCCAATTCTCTGAAGCCGCCAGTGATGATGACAACCGCCTTGATCCCTCGCTCGCCAATTTCCCTCATCGTTTCCATGATCACGGTTACAGGCAGCACCACCACCGCCAATTCGACTGGATCTGGCACATCGGCAATCGAAGCGTAAGCTTTCCTGCCCAGGATCTCCGTCGCATTGGGATTCACTGGATAAACTTCGCCCTTGTAACCATAAGAAACCAGGTTCTCCAGGATACCGTAGCTGAGTTTCTTGGGATTGGTGGAAGCGCCTAAAATGGCAACACCTTTTGCATCAAAAAATGGGGTGAGTGATGATGGCATGGTTCTCTCCTGTCAGTTTGTCCTAACGATTATACCAACTCCCACAACGGGATTGCGACCTGGCAAGTCGGTAGGTGCCGCTTGATATATAATTCTGTCATGATGAACGCTAACTTGTCGCTATCAATCGGGGATTTTCAGGAACAGGTTGCAGATCTCCCTGGCAATCCGCATCTTTTCTTGAGTGGGCCTGCTTCTTCAGGCAAAACCAGCGCGGCATTACAGCGTCTGCACCAGATACTCACATCTGACACAAAATCGTCCACGCTAGTGCTTGTCCCCCAAAGAAGCCTGGCTGAGCCTTATAAAAAATACTTGCGACAAGTCAGCTTACCCTCATCCCAGCGCGTAAGCATCCAGACAATGAGCAGTATTGTCCGGAGGATGGTCGCCCTTTTTTGGCCACTCGTAGCTAGCCATAAGTTTTTTATGCATCCTTTTGAGCAGCCGCGCTTCCTGACGATTGAAACGGCACAATATTACATGGCGCAAATTGTTGATCCTTTGATTGACCGGGGTCATTTTGCCACCATCACGCTTACGAGGAACCGACTCTTCAGCCAGTTGTTGGATAACCTCAACAAATCCGCCATTGTCGGCTTTCCACACACAGAGCTGGCTCAACGGCTCAAGTCAGCCTGGACGGGTGATCAAGCCCAACTCACAGTGTACGATGACGTCCAGCTAGCCGTAAACGCGTTCCGTGCTTTCTGCTTGGAAAACAGTCTTCTGGATTTTTCGCTGCAAGTTGAGGTTTTTCTTGAGGCAGTCTGGCCAAATGAAACTTTCCAAAAGTACTTCCAAAACCAATACCAGCACCTGATCTACGACAACGCCGAGGAGGACCCTCCCTATGTGCATGACATTGTTGGTTCCTGGATCAAGAACCTTCAATCTTCTTTGATCATCCTGGATGAAGGTGGCGGGTTGCGCAGCTTCCTGGGGGCAGATCCACTTTCGGCAGAAAAACTTGCCGCTCAGTCAACATCCAAGCTCCGGTTTGAGCAAAACTATGTCAGTCCTCTCGCGATCAAAGCTCTCCTGGGTTACATGCAGACACCCCAATCAAAAAAACTGCCTTACTCCACTATCTCCCAGGCATTGATTGTGACAAACAAACAGCCACGTTTTTTCCCGGAGTTGCTCCAGGACATCAGCAAAGAGATTGCCGGCCTGATCCTTGAAGGTACTCCGGCCGAAGAGATCGTGGTGCTTTCGCCATTTGTCAGCGACCCGCTTGTTTTTGAACTCTCACGTCGTCTCTCGAAGTCCGGTATCCCGACACAAAGCCTGCGCCCATCCCTTGCGCTAAAATCAAACCCGCACACCCAGGCTATCCTCACGCTTGCATCGCTTGCCCACCCGGAATGGAGCCAACCGACTGATATTTACCGGGTTCAGTCAGCCCTCACCACTGCAATTCCAAAGCTCGATCCCCTGCGAGCCCGCTTGATCCTTGACCAGGTGGTGGTTAATAAAACTGTGACCGCACTGCCTTCCATCGAAACTCTGCCTAAAGAGGTCAAACAGCGTATTCCAGAAGAAATCCTTTTACAAGTTGAAAAGTTGCGTACATGGTTGAGTTTTGCAGACTCAAACGAACCTTTGGATTACTTTATCAGCAGGCTCTTTTCCGAGATTCTTTCACAGCCTGGTTTTGGTTTTTCTGAGAACCAGGAGGCGGGTGAAAACACTGCGCGTTTGATCCAAAGTTACCAAAAGTTCAAAAGACCACTTGCGGCTGACCAGAACGCAGACGCCTCATATCTCGGCGGTGAATATTATCGGGCGTTGGACCAAGGCTTGCTATCTGCGCTCTACCTGCCAGACGAAGAGATAATCGGCGAACCTGGAGTTCTGATTGCCCCGGTAATGACCTTCTTGATGCAAAACCGTTCTGTTAAGCATCAATTCTGGTTAAACCTGGGCAGCAAGGGTTGGTATGAGCGGCTTGAACAGCCTCTCACCCACCCCTATGTGCTCAACCGCCAGTGGAAAACAGGCAAAAAGTGGACTACTGATGACGAACTGGCTCTTGGAAAGTTCAACCTGGAGCGAACTCTGGTCGGTTTGATGCGCCGCTGCAGCGGTCAGGTTCACCTTTGCACATCAGAATATGGCGAAGCAGGGGTTGAAGATAAAGGCATGTTACTCACCTGGGCACAAAACCTTTTCCGTTCCGCTTTGAGGGAGGAGAGCCATGATTGAGCCTGTACTCCGTCAATCCCAAGCTGAGGTCCTCAAGTATCGGTCTGGCTGGATGGGCATCTCAGCTGTTCCGGGAAGCGGAAAAACCTTTACGCTCTCACATCTGGCTGCGAAGCTCCTGCTCACGGTCGATCTTCAACCTGACCAGGAAATATTGGTGGTGACCTTCGCTAATTCCGCGGTAGACAACTTCACCAACCGGATTGGGGCACTGGCTCGGGAATATGGCTTACTTGAAGGCTACGGCTACCGGGTGCGAACACTTCATGGCTTGGCGGGCGATATCATCCGCGAAAGACCTGAGCTCGCGGGGCTCGGTAACGACTTCCGCATCCTCGACGAAGAAGACGCGCGTGTCATTCTTGAAGATTTGTCCTTTGAACAATTGAAAAAACGAGAGGAATTATTTCGTCAGTTGTTAAAGCCAGATCTTGCGGACAAAAAAGCAAGTGAAATAATGGGGGATGCAAAAGGTGGAATGCCCGCCTTGCTCCTGGATCTTGCCAACAGCTTTATCAGTTCCGCGAAAAACGCCGGCCAGATGCCTTCAGACCTGGCTATTCTTCAGAAATCCCGGCCTTCCACACCTCTCTTCCAGATTTGCCTGGATATTTATAAGGCCTACCAGGAACGCCTCAAGCTACTGGGAGCTGTGGACTTTAACGATTTGATTCACCTTGCATGGAAGTGTCTCAAAACTGACCCCGGCCTCGTCCGACAACTTGCATACCGTTGGCCTTACATACTCGAAGACGAATCCCAGGACTCGAGCAAACAGCAACAAGCCATTTTGCAGATCCTGGCAGAAAAGACTGGCAACTGGGTGCGGGTTGGTGACACCAACCAGGCCATTTACCAAAGTTTCACCACCGCAGACCCACGTCTTCTCAAGGAATATCTTGCCTCCCCAAATGTTCTCGCTGTGGACTTACCCGAGTCCGGGCGTTCCTGCCAGAGAATTATCAACCTTGCGAACCGTCTCAGCGATTGGGTTCAAACAAGTCACCCAAACGAAACCGTGCGAGACTCGTTGACAAAGCCCTTCATCGTTCCCACCCAACCAGGAGATCTACAACAAAACCCGCCGTGTCATTCGAATTCGGTCGAATTGGTTACTCAACCTTTTTCCTCTGACGAAGAGCTAAATTTCATCGTCCGCCAGCTAAAGACCTGGCTGAAGGATCATCCTCAGGACACTGTCGCGGTCTTAGCAATGATGAATACCCGCGTAAACAAGATTGCCAAAGTTCTGAAAGACAGCAAGATTGAGTTCATCGATATCTTGATGAAAGTTCCCCGCGAAACTCAGGAAACGATTGGAACTGTGCTCAATCTCCTGAAGTTGATCTATCACCCGCTCGACCAAAAGGTAGCAGAGAAAGCTCTGCAGGTCTTTTACCGCCACTTTAAGACAGATGAAGCCCTCTCGGAGAGTTTATCTGCTGCCAGAAGCTGGTTCCAGGCTTTGCCGCGGCTTGAAGACTTCTTCTACCCAACAGAAGCAGATCTTTTGGAAGAATTATCCTACGACAATCCCGCCACAGCCAGTCTGTTGGCAGATTTTCGTGCGGCGGTGTTGCGCTGGCATCAGGCTGCTTACCTTCCTTTTGACCAATTGATGCTGGTGATTTCGCAGGATTTGCCTCTTGAGCCTTTTGAACTTGCCACAGTACACAAAGCTTCCTCCTTTATCAAAACCCAAATGGATAATCACCCCGAGTGGACACCTCTCGATTTGATCGAGGTGCTTACTGACATCGCCAAGAATGAACGCAACTTCTTTAGCATCACCAAAAACCAGGATGCATTCAATCCTGACCTTTACAAAGGCAAAGTGGTCCTTTGCACCTGCCACAAAGCCAAGGGACTGGAATGGGATAAGGTTTTTCTGACATCTGTCAACAATTACGACTATCCTTCGGGAGCAGATAAAGACTCATATATAAGCGAGAAGTGGTTCATTCTCGATCGGCGGAACTTGCAAGCAGAAGTCCTTTCTGAACTCGACATCCTGACTTCGGATAACTCATCTGCTGTTGCGCATCCGGGAATTGGCAGGATCGACGCCCGTAATGAACTCATTCGCGATCGCCTGCGCCTGCTCTATGTTGGCATTACCCGCGCGAAATCCTCACTGACTATCAGTTACAACACCGGACCCGATAAAACCGCGGCAGTTGCCTATCAAGCCCTGTGGCAGGAGAACGATAATGAATGAACTGCTACCGACCGGTTTCGTTTTTCATCAAAGCAACCTGCAAGCGTTCCAGAATTGCCGTTTCAGTTTCCTCTTACGGTATGTTCGGAAGCTGCCATGGCCAGCGCCGCTTTCCGCTCGAACGGACGATTTTGAAAAAGATCTGGCTGCCGGCTCCACGCTCCATGGGTTGATCCACCAGTTTTTCCTTGGCATCGATCCTGAATTACTTGTGTCTTGCGCAGCGAATTATCCTGATGCCAGGGTATCAGCTTGGTTTGCTAGTTTTCTTGCCAGCCCTTATGCTAAACAGTCTCCAAATCAGCTCACAGAGCATAGCACGCAGATCACACTCAACGATAGCTTGCTCCTGGCAAAGTTCGACCTGATCACACTCGAAGAGGATATGATCAAGATCTGCGACTGGAAGACTTCCCGAGTCTTGCCGAAGCGGCAATTCCTCGAGGAACGAATCCAAACCAAGGTCTATTCCCTGGTTGCCTCCCGGATGTCTCAGTCCGTTCGGCTGATAACAATGCATTATTGGGAAGCTGCCTTTCCTGAGCACCCTGTCATTCTTGAAATATCTGATACCCAATTGCAAAGGTATGAATTGGAGATTGCTGATTTGATCAGCAGGATCCGTTCACTCCCGGAAGCTGAATTTAAACGCACGGAAGATCCGAGAAGGTGCTCCTATTGCGAATACCAAAGTTACTGTTTACGCAACGGATCACCAGCGGATGAGGAATCTTTCCAGGATTGGTTTGAGATCGGGCTTTCTGAAATACAGGGACAAGAAAACTAAGAACAAAACGGGTTCCAAAGGACCGCATGGCTTATAATTAAACAAAAAATGGGCAGAACAGGGCTCGAACCTGCGACCTCATCTGTGTAAAAGATGCGCTCTGACCAACTGAGCTATCCGCCCGCGAAAGCATATTATAAACGAAAAATGAGAATTATTCGATTCAAGACTCAAAATACTCCCCCTC
>ERZ1645192.2620-NODE-2620-length-14830-cov-10.919391_pt1 | contig 14830 bp, 12 predicted proteins | sample MGYA00575354_ERZ1645192 | MGnify/ENA primary metagenome ERZ1645192 (study PRJEB40844, sample SAMN11349763) | freshwater sediment metagenome | isolation source: river sediment | host: Sediment | place: India: Faizupur Khadar , New Delhi | collected 2017-02-21 ... | reverse complement strand
GTGACGTAACCGGTAAGTTCAACAGGGGGTGTTTTCTCCTGTGCATTGAGGAAGGTAAAGGAGAAGGCGAGCAGGAGGGAGATGAGGATTTTTTTCATTGGGTCTGTCTTTCATCCGACACCACCCTTCCGTCCTCCAGTGTGATCACCCTGTGAGCCATCCTGACAACTCTTGGATCGTGAGTCGAAAATATGAAAGTGATCTTCTCCTCATGGTTAAGGGTCTCCATTATCTCAAGAAGAGTCGACGCAGCTTTCGAATCGAGGTTGGCTGTAGGTTCATCGGCCAGCACGAATTTCGGTCTGGATGCAAGCGCCCTGGCCACTGCAACCCTCTGCTGCTGCCCCCCGGACAGCTTCGAGGGCCGGCTGTTGATCCTGTCACCCAGTCCTACCGCGTTCAGCAGACCTATAGTCCTTTCGTCCCTCTTGTCCCGCGGCCATTTCTGAAGTGTCATGATGAATTCGACATTCTCCTTTGCAGTCAGGACCGGAATAAGGTTATAAGACTGAAAAACAAACCCGATGTTCTTAAGTCTGAAATCAATAAGCTCCGATGACTTTAGTCCCGACAGGTTTACTCCCCCTATTGTTATCTCACCCGAAGTTGGCATGTCGAGCCCTCCTATCATGTTAAGCAGGGTGGTCTTCCCCGATCCCGACGGACCCACAATAGCTGCAAATTCAGCTTCCTCAAAGTCCAGGCTCACATCCCTTACGGCATGAACCTTTACTTCGGCCGAGTTATAGATCTTGTTCACGTTTATCAACTCAAGTACTTTCATCTTTCAGCTGTATGATTTGTTTTCAGTAAATCTCAAATTTCCCTTTGCATATTTCCTGTAATAATATTCATTCCCCTTTTCATTCAGTCCTGAGCGCCTCAACAGGTATGAGCCTAAGCGCCTTGCGGGCCGGCCACAGCGACGAAAGTATCGCTGTTACAACCACCATTACGGCAGTGAAAACGATAAATTCCGGAGTGACAATAGGATAAACCGTAGCGGCAAACCCAATAGCCTCAAATCCCTCGCCCCATCCGGCCATGTGGATCCCTGTCCTGCCAAAGAATCCGGTAACAGCCCAGCCCAGGAAGATTCCGGCCGCTGCACCAACTGCAGTCAGGAATACTGTCTCAAGCATTATCATTGTAAAAACCCTTCTCCGGTTCATGCCAATAGCTATCAGCATCCCCAGCTCCTTTGTCCTTTCAAGCACCGACATAAGCATGGTGTTGATGATCCCGAAAGCAAGGGCCAGCATGATGATCCCGATGAATATAAAGTAGTAGATGACCATGAAATCATTCATAAAGGCGGCATCCGGAGCAAGTTCCTTCCAGGTTCTTACCGAATTCTCCTCTGCCAGCGGTATCAGCCTGTCCCTTACCTTTCCGGCGTCATCTATGTTGTTGAGAAGTACGGCAACTTCGTGTACAAGGATTTCCTCATCTCCATAAAGTTCAGCAAGCTCCCCGGCATTGACGAAAACAGCCATCTGGTCAAAACCAGTGTTTGTAGTCTTATAAATGCCGCAAACTCTGAAAATGGCATGGACCGGATTCCCCTCCCTGTCGGAAAGGGTCAGCTGGATCTTGTTCCTGAGCCTGTATTCAAGCGCTTCACTGCTTATTGTATTGCCATATTCATCATATTCCTTCCTGGCCAGTTCGCTGCCCAGCGATTCCCTGAAATCGGCCGGCGAACGGAACCGTATGTTTTTCATGGCTTCAAGCTTTTCCAGCACAGGCGCGGGAACAGCATCCTTTCTGAGTTTTTCAATAACGCTGTCGGTCACAATGTACTGCTTGATCTTCAGCAGTTCGGCCGTCTTGTCGCTTATAAGAATATCGCCGCTGCCGGCCGGATCGAGGTACCTTCCCCCTCCGCTTACTATTTTCTCATGGATCCTGGTAACCTGCTTTTCCCTGCCAGGATCAATTCCATAAATTATTACCCCCGTATTCGCCCACGATGTGCCGGCCAGGGCTATGATCTTCGTCCTGACAACATAACTCTTAACCTCCCCCAGCGTGTCAAGAATCGCAGAGATCCTCCCCGGATCGATTATCGTCAGGCTGGTTTCCTCATTCTTCAGATACTCATTGTTGTGGATCTGAATATGTGATACCTCGTTGTAAACGGCATCATCGAGCCGCTGTTTCGACCAGCCTTCCACAAAACCTATAATGAAGACACCGGCAATGATGCCGAGCGAAACGGCAACGATCACCACCAGGCTCCGTTTTTTGTTGCGCCATATATTCTTCCAGGCTATTGACCAGATCATGATATATCTTGTTTAACTTCTTAAAGCTTCTATTTCCTTCATTCGGGCTATCTTTCTCAGTGGATAAAGCACTGCAAGCAGTACCATCAGAAGAACTATAAGAGCCTGCCAGAAAAAATACGGCCCGACAGGCGCCGTTGGCATGACGGCTTCCCAGCCCCAGTCCTCCATCATTTTCGCGAGGTCTCCCCTGAGGATATACGGATTGACATAATACCAGGTTATCAGCGGGATGCTGGCTACCAGGCCTGCAATAAGGCCAAAGATGCCGAGAAGGATCATTTCCAGAACAACAATCCTTTGCAGCTTGCTTTTCTGCATCCCGATCGACACAAGAACACCGAATTCCCTCTTCCTCTCGGACACCATCATGAGGACTGTCCCGAAAATACCGAAGAAGATTATGAAATAAAGTATCCCCAGCATCATTTGCCCTGTCTGACTGTCACCCTGGATCTGCTGAAAAAGGACAGGATTGAGTTCATACCATGTCCTGGCTGTTGTGTTGCTTTCTCCAAGGACTGAATTGATATTCTTTTTTACAGCCTTTACTGTCCGGTTTGACCTGTCGGTAAGGTTTACAGCCAGGGCAGTAATCCTCCCGCCTGCATCATAAAACCGCTGGGCAGCAGGAATGGTCATTACCACCAGCTTGTTGTCAATCTCCGGTGAAGGCATTTTTATAATACCTCTTACCGGGTACAGACCTGACGCAGAAACACCGTGATATCCCTGCCCCATAAGGATCACCGAATCGCCTATACCAACCTTGAGAAAACCCGCGAGCCTGTCGGAAACCAGCACTCCTTCGTCATCCACGGAAAGAAAGGAGTTTGAGAACCGGGAGAATCCGAGGAGGGTATCTATAATTTCTGCATTTTCGCTGTCACCAGCTTCAAATTCCAGCCTGAAGCTGGCCTCCGAGGTCCACGACCTTCCGGCGGCTGCCCTGACTTTTTCCATAATGGGGCCGGGGATCAGTTTTGATTCCTCCATTCTTCTGACAACATCATCAGTGATCCTGTACCTCACAAGTCTGCCTTCGGTATTCGAAAAATCCTTTTCTTTCAACGGATCGATTGCTATCACTGCGACTCCCTTTGTCTGGGTGCCGCTCGAGGCAAGTGCAAAGGATTCGAGGTGCGGCGTCACCGAGACAACCCTGTCGACAGCCGAAATGGCGGCAACAAGTGAGTCATCCCATACAAATGAATTATCGATTTGGGGATCATCATGATAGTCGGCATGCTGAACCTGCAGGTGACCGGTGAATGACTCGATCAGGTTGTTGATCATCCGGTCGTAGGAGCCAAGCTGCATCGACCTCATGATAACAGCAAAGAAAACCGCGAAGAATACGGAGGCGGCCGTAATGAGTGTACGGCGCCTGTTACGCCAGAGATTCCTCCATGCTATTGTGAATTCTTCCTTCATGATATTTCTTTTGTGATATCACCGGATCCTTTTCATATTCTGCTGTGAAAACCAGCTTTCCTCAACAGGTATGTTGAACTTGATTTCGCGGATCTCAACAACCGTTCTGTTCTCCGGCTCCTCGGCCGGAACCAGTTCAATCTTTGTGGTAATGGTACGGCCGTCCATGACCTTAATCGCTGAGGCCATTTCTGTCCTGACCAGGTAGTCATCCTCGTCGTAGAGTTCAGCTTTAAGTATGAGGTAATCCTTCTTGTCGATCCACCGCACCTGCCTTCCCCACACTATCGAGGCGTCCTCTCTTGCCTTCATGCCTATTTTGTAGCACAGACGGCCGTCGATTGTCTCTTCACCAAGGATCTCGTGGGTATAATCATTAACAACAGATGATTCCCTCAGGATGTCGTCGTTTGTGTAGTCTGAACCCATCCAGCCCTGCGACATCATCGAGGGGGGAAGCTTTATGAGCCTGTTTATGGAGGGATTCCAGCTCCACATCTCGTTTTCGCGCTTAAGGAAGCTCTGTCCCGCCTCCCTGGCTGGCGCAGTGATAAGGGCAAGGGCATAATCATCGCCGAGGCTCCAGCTTTTGAATTCGATGGTCCTTGTCCATTCAGGCCTTACTATCTGCATCGCCATGACGCTGTAGCTGCTCTTTTCGCCCCGGAATTTCTCATCTGCCAGCCTTACAATTTCTGTGGCGCTGATCCCCTGGGCAGCGGCCACAGCAGGGAACAACAGCGGCAAAGCAATCAGAATGGCCGCATTGATACGTGAATTATTAACTTTGCCTGTCATTTGAACATTTCTATTATCCTGTTAATTATCTTTTCATCCTCTGCTTCTTCTTCATCACCGGCATAAATGCTGGTTATCGCATAACCCTTTACGGTCAGCAGGAAGAGTTTTGTCTCGGCTACCGGATCATAACCGGGACCCATCCGCTCACCCTTGCGAACGAAATAATCGGTGACAACCTTCATTATCTGTGCTGCCGGCATATCCGGTGCAGGATTAATACCTGAACTCTCAAGCGAACCAGCTCCCACAAACGAGCTCAGGAAATGCTCCCGGACCTCGCTCTGCATAAGGATCTGGAACAAAAGACTCCAGAAAACCCGCTTTTCCCTGAGCAGTACGCCTATCCTCCTGACAAAGAATTCAAACTCCTGCTCCGAAAGATATCCGTCGCGGTCGGTGTCAAAATAATTAAGCACCTCCTTTACCGATCTTTCTATTATTGCCTTCAGAAGCGCCTCCTTGCTTTCGAAGTAATTGTACATCAAACCCTTTGATATACCGGCATGCTTTGCGATATGGGTTATGGTGGTTGCATGATACCCCTCTCTTGCAAAGTGCTCAAGTGCGGTATCCATAATAAGGGTTCTTTTTTCCTCCCTTATCTCCTGAAACTGTTTCGAAGTCCTTGGTGACATTTCTTGTTGGTTTTTCGTTCAATACCTATATTTAAATAGTTTTGATTGAACGGTCAGTCAAATATAAAGCGGATTTTTGAGAAATGCAAATGTTTTTTTGAAAATCGGCGTGCGGTACGAGGTATGCGGTACGAGGCGTGCGGTACGAGGTACGCGGCGTTGCCCTTTGCCCTTTGCCCTGCGCCCTGCGCCCTGTGCCCGATTTCTTCCTCCCGATCAAATAATTGTGCCCACTGAACGTTATTATACAAGTTTATTTATCTTTAACCAACTGATAAAAAGAATCTGAAATGTCAAGTCTCAGGCTACTTCTTGGATTGATACCCTCTACATCAAAGATTGAACAGGCTGCAAAAGCGCTGACTGATGAGTATGAAAAGATGAAGGCTTTCGCCGGATCGGAAGTACTCGACAAATATACCAGGCTCCGCGAACTGGTAAATTCAACCGCTTTTGTTCAGAAGAAAAAAGAAATAGAATCACTTAACTACAAAAATTCCGAAGAGTTCTCCAGGGAAAAGGAATTCCTGTCGATGCAGAAGGCAAAGGACATTGTCATGTATTTCAAGACCATCTCCGGAACCATGCTGAAACGCTTTAAGGAACTCGACGGATCCGCCAAAATACGGGATTTCGAGGACCTTGAGAATTTCATAAAGTCGAATGCTTTCAGGCAGAGGCAGAAAATGAAGCCGATCACTTTCAAGGATACCGACGAATACAGAAAGTTAATTGAATACAAATCCCTCAGAAAGGACCAGGAGATTAAGGCTTTCCTCAAAGCCGGAAAGGATGTTCAGAAGACAAAGGCAATAGAAAGATTCGAAGAACTCGAAAAATTCATAAACAGTTCCGAATTCCTTTCAAAAAAGAACATGAAGCCCATTACTTTCAAGGATTCGGAGGAATATAAAAAGCTGCTTGAATACAAACGCCTAAAGGAAAGCCCCGATATAAACGATTATTTCAAATTCAAGACATCGAAGGAATATGCAAGCTTCCTGAATCTTGACGGTTCCTCACGCCTTAAAAGGTACAACGAACTCAAGGAATACCTGGCAACTCCGGAATTCAAGGAAAGGAAAAATTACCTCCTCGATTCAAAGCGCTTTGAAAAGACTCAGGAGTTCAAAGACCTTCGGGAATACCAGACACTTCAGAAGAATGAGGACATCGTGTGGTATTTCAAGGTGAAGGATTCAAACAAATTTGATGAATTGAAGAAATACGAGCTTACATTTGCCGATGATTTCAACAGCGATTCGCTCGACTCCGGAAAATGGCTGACCAATTTTTACTGGGGCGACAAACTTCTGAAGGACAACTTTTCAGTCGAAAACGACCTGCATGCCTACACCCCGGCCAATGTCGAGGTCAGGAACAGCCTTCTTAAGATCCATACAAAACCTGAAAAGACCAGCGGGAAGGTCTGGTCGTCCACATCCGGCTTCAGGATTAAGGAATTCGGCTTTACTTCAGGTATCGTTACCACAGGAAAAAGCTTCAGGCAGAAATACGGCGTCTTCTCAGCCAAAATAAAACTTGGCAACCCGGCTGCAAGAAATAATTTCTGGATGCTGTCAGACAAGATCACTCCTCATATTGACATCTGTCGTACATCAAACAATAAGGTCTGGACCGATTTTGTGGCCGATCCCGGACGATTTTCAAAATCGTCAATCGGTCCGAAATATGCCAACGACTTTTTTATCTATACACTCGAATGGACCCGCGATTCGCTGGTCTGGAAGATAAACGGCCAGGAAATTGCCCGCCAGACATCCAACGTTCCGCAGGAACCGATGTATGTCCTGCTGGCTGGAGGCGTAGAGACTCCGGTAAGCAGTATGACCACCATGGAGGTGGACTGGGTGAAGGTGTATCAGTATAGGTAGAACGGTACGCGGCGTGCGGTACGCGGCGTGCGGTACGCGGCGTGCGGTACGCGGCGTGCGGTGTGCGGCGGGAGGAACAAGTTGGCAGTTGGCAGGACAGTTGGCGGTTGGCAGGACAGTTGGCAGTTGGCAGGAGGCAGTTGGCAGTAATATTCTTATTAACTGATTTTTACGAATTTTTATCGAATAACGATAACCGGGTTATTGTTATTCGATAATTTTTTTACCTGAAACAATATGATATTTCAATTCTGCGACGCCTAAAATGATGAGTATTCGGCTTATCTTTATGTTCTTAGCCCCCCTTCAGGGGGGGTTGGGGGGCAAACAATCTTAGGGGGGTTGGGGGGCAAACAATCTTAGGGGGGTTGGGGGGCAAACAACTTTATGGGGCCTGGGGAGTAAACAATAAGGGGAACCTGACAATGATTCCACTTGCGAAGCCGTCACAACTGTTCCTGACCCTTTCCAGCATAAATAACAGCTCCTCCCGTAACTTTTCCCATCTTCATCCGTCTTTATCCTGTATTGTGTTTTATGACTGTAAAGGAATTTAACAGATCTGTCGAAGAGTATTCGGATTCCGTTTACCGGTTCATCAGGGCAAACCTGAAGGATGAGGAACGGGCTGATGATATTGTGCAGGATACCTGGGAAAAGCTGTGGAGAAACGTTACCGGAATTGAATATCCGGTTGTGAAATCATGGCTCTTTACAACCGCATACCGAACAATGGTAGACATAATAAGAAAGGAAAGCAGAATTACAAGCATTGAGAATACGGATCATCACGACTTCCTTTCGGAAACCCAGTACAGCGACCTGAATGAGATACTTCATCTTGCCCTCGAACGGCTTCCGGAACACCAGAGGTCGCTTGTGCTCCTGCGCGACTATGAAGGATACAGCTACCGCGAGATAGGCGAGATAACCGGAATGACCGAGGCACAGGTGAAGATAAACATATACAGGGGAAGAGTGGCCCTGAAAAATTTTATTGTGAAAATCGAATCAGTAATCTGAATGAGACCCGACCGTTCAAATTATGAAATATGGCTCACCGACTGGCTCGACGGCAAACTCAGCGAGCGGCAGTCAGAAGAACTTATGGCCTTCCTCGATGAAAATCCCGACCTGAAGGAGGAACTGAAAGGCCTTGATTCTGTTTCACTTAATCCTCCCCATCTGGTCTTTAATAACAAGCGTGCACTATTCAGGGCAGCTGCAGAAGCTGACGATTCACAATTCGATAATCTGTGCATCTCAAAACTTGAAAACGACATTACCCCTGAACAGGCTGCCCAACTTGACGCGATTGTGAATAATGATGATGCGAAGAGAAAGGCTTATCACCTGATGCTGAGGATGAAGCTTAGCGCTCCTTCATTGACTTACAGGCACAAGGCCCGATTAAGAAAATCAACACCTGCTTCAAAAATACTGCGGATTTCCCTTGTCACGCTCAGCGCTGCTGCCACAATCGCCGCCGTTGTTTCGCTTATGCTTAAATTCCCGCAGGGTCCTGAAATACCCGATTCACAGGCATCAGCACCCGCTTCAATAGATACGCTTACCATAGAGTCGCCCCTTCCTTTCCTTTACAGCCAGTCAGAACAAGAACCTTATATCCGCGCGGAACAGGTATTAGCGTCAGTTCCGGATGTAATTCCGGTTGTGCCCGATAAACAATCTGCGCCTGTAACTGAAGAAACTGTATCGACCGAAAATAACCCTGCAGTCTTTCTCACGGCTGAAACGGATTTTACACGGCTTCAGAGTCCGGAAAAGATTTTTGTCGGTCTCCCGGAAGATATTATTGACACGGAAATGGCTGTTTCCGGTTCCCTGATTGCATACAAACCAGATTATATACCTCCTCTTATAGAATACCGGAGCAATGTGGAACTTTTCATGGCAAAACTCTTCCATGAAAGGATCATGAAAGACAAAAACTCCGGTACGAAACCTGTTGAAACTTTTGATATTGCCAGGGCCGGTATTCTCGGACTGAACAAGCTCTTCGGCTGGGAACTCGCCCTCGACAGAAATACCGATATTAACGGGGAAACAAGATCATATTACTTCGCTTCAAGATTGGTGAAAGTGAATGCACCTGTAAGAAAAACCACAGACAATTTGTAACTAAACGGCGTATCCGACCGTCACAGCATTGAAAAGTATAAATACGATCAAGCCATGAAAACGAAACTCCTGCTGACTATCATTGCCGCTTCTTTCATCTGCCAGTCATTCACCCTCCAGTCCCGGGAAGTGACTGTGATCAGCAAGAAACGTGCTGTTGCCGACTCAATAAACACGCTCACAGTAATTATCGGTGAAGAGATCTTCAGGATCGATGGGAACGATTCACTCGTTATTATCAAGGTAGGCGACCACGGACTTAATATCCGCGATTCAGAGGAAGGAAAAAAGGTGAATGTTGAAAAGTACGACGAGCTGAGCGAACTTGAAAATGCTGCAGCAGAAAAGGAAGAAGGGAGAAATAGTGTCAGAAACACTGAAAGAACAGAGGAAAGACGATACGATTTCAGCGACCGGCAGGACCGTGACGAACCTGAGAGCTACAGGGGTGGCAGGCATTTCAGGGGACACTGGTCGGGAATGGAGGCTGGATTTAACAACTGGCTTTATGCAGAATCAATGACACTTCCTGAGGAAATTGATTACATGACTCTCCAAACCGGTAACTCCAATTGCTTTAACCTTAACTTTTCGCAGGTAAACATTGGTTTTGGCAGGTTTTCCGGACTTGTTACCGGACTTGGAGTAAGCTGGAATATCTACCGGTTCGACGGCCAGGGTTCCATCATGGTCGGTCCCGACGACTTCCTTACCGAAGCTATCCCGGGAAATATTGAAAATGTAAAGAAATCAAAATTCAATACCCTGTACCTGAATGCTCCCCTGCTCCTCGAGTTCCAGATCCCTGCAGGATACAGCAGGCTCAATATCGCAGCGGGTGTTATCGGAGGAATAAAACTCAATGCGTGGACAAAACTTGTTTTCCATGACGGTGAAAAGGTGAGAACAGGAGGCGAATACAACCTTAACCTGCTAAGGGGAGGCATTACAGCCAGGATTGGGTATGAAAACTTCATGATCTACGGGACATATTATACCACACCATGGTTCCAGGACGGCCTGGGACCTGAAAGATTCAACCTCGAACCTTTCGAAATAGGGCTTGCATTTACTTTCAACGACTGACTTGCTGCGCTTTTAATTTGAGCTATCTTTGTGTGCAACCGTCACACAAGGATGAAAGAAAGCATTCTATCGCAGCGTGAGATAAGGCGTTACGGCCGTCAGATCATGCTCCCTGAAATAGGGATCACAGGTCAGGAAAAATTAAAGAAATCGAAAGTAATTGTCGTTGGAGCCGGCGGCCTGGGATGCCCGGTGCTTCAATACCTGGCCGCCGCCGGAACAGGCAGGCTTGCAATAGCCGAATTCGACACCGTCAGCGAATCGAATCTTCAGAGGCAAATACTCTATGGCTCGGGCGACATCGGGAAACTGAAGTCGATAATAGCTGCCGGCAGGATTGAATTGCTGAATGACCTGATCGAAACCGAAAGGATCAATCTGAAAATTGACCGGACAAATTCCCTGCGGATCCTGGCTGATTTCGACATTGTGGTGGATGCCACAGATAATTATGCTGCCAGATACCTGTTGAGCGATACCTGCGTCATCCTCGGAAAACCACTGGTCCACGGAGCAATTTATAAATTCGAAGGACAGGTTTCGGTATTCAACTTCAAGGGCGGACCAACTTACAGGTGCTGGCGCCCCCGGCCCGGGGTAACGAAATCCGGTGATCCGTCTCCGGCCGAAACAGGCCTTCTGGGAGTGCTTCCGGGAATAACCGGAACAATAATGGCTAACGAGGTGATAAAGATAATTACCGGATATGGAAAGGTTCTTTCTGGAAAAGTCCTGGTTTTTAACATTAACGATTATGAATTCTCCATACTGGAGATACCGGTCAACCCCGATAATCTCAGCCGGAAGTTACTTGACGAAATATATTAAATTTGCATTTGAATAAAGTGCCGCGCGACGCACGCTGCGTACCGCACCCCGACAAAACAGCAACCAGCAACCCTCTTCACCATGAAACTCCTTCTTATAAGCAACTCCACAAATCCCGGCGAACAATACCTGGGTTATTCCAAACAGATGATCGGGGAATTCCTCGGAAAAAAGCATATCAAAGCCCTGTTCATTCCCTATGCAGCAGTTACATTCTCATATGACGACTATGAACTTAAGGTCAGGGAACGGTTCAGGAAGGTCGGACACGACGTGATCTCCATCCACCATTTCTCCGATCCGGCCGAAGCGGTAAGGAAAGCCCAGGCCATAGTGGTCGGCGGCGGAAATACCTGGATGCTGCTTAAACTGATCCGCGACAATAAGCTTGTCGGGCCGGTAAGGGAAAAGGTCCTTTCGGGAACTCCCTACATCGGATGGAGCGCGGGATCGAATGTGGCCTGCCCTACCATCCGGACAACCAACGACATGCCCGTAATAAGGCCTTCGTCTTTCGGGGCTTTCAACCTCATCCCCTTCCAGATCAATCCGCATTACCTCGATGCCAACCCTGAGGGCCATGCCGGAGAGACCAGGGAACAGCGGATAGAAGAGTTCATCGAGGTAAACCCCGACCTGTGGGTAGCCGGTCTGCGCGAGGGAACCATGTTCCTTGTGGAAGAAGAAAAGATAAGGCTGATCGGCCCTCGAAAGACAAGGATATTCAGAAAAGGACATGAGCCGCTTGAACTGGGCGAATCGGATGAATTGAGCTTTCTTCTGGGAAGACAGAAGACAGAAGTCCGGAGACAGAAGTGAAGACGACGTAAGACAAACAACTCAAAACACAAGTAATCAGCTGCATAAGATCCCCTCTCGGGAGGAGTAGGGGTGGGTCTTGGGGATGAATACCAAATGCAAATATCCTAAAGTTTGTATTTAATCAAATAATGTAACTTTGTCCCCCGTTAACAATCCGTGGGAAGGATAATTGCTTCATGTAAATGAAACTGGCGGTAAGGTTACTTAAAATAACATCCATTATAACCGGCTCCCTGCTGGTCCTTTTGTTCATCATATCCCTTGCTGTGCAGAACAAGGTCGCGGAGATTGTTCTCAACACCCTGAACAACAACTTCGCCACAAAGATATCCACTGAATCCTACAGGTTTTCGCTCATCAAAAAATTCCCGAAAGCGACCATAGAACTCAGAAATGTGCTCGTCCTGTCATCACACGGATTCGACCTCTCAGCGTTCACAGGCCTGAATACCGACACTCTTCTTGCTGCCAGGACTGCTTCAGTCGATCTGCGCACCATCGACCTGATCCGGGGCAATTATACCTTCACCAAAATTACCGTCAGGTCAGGAAGATTAAACCTTTTCACCGACAGCTCGGGCAGCAATAATTATGAATTCACTGAAAAAAAGCCTGCCAGTGAAAAAGGAAACAGCGCCAGGCTGAACCTTAACAGAATAAGCCTGCAGGACTTAAATCTCGTGTATAACGACCGCAGGGCAGACCTTAATATCGAAGGAATAGTGAAGGATGGTATGCTGAAGAGCAGGATAAGGGGCAGCAATATAGACTTCGAGGGAGACCTGAAGGTGTTTTTCAAGCTTTTCAGGCTGGACGATTTCATCATCAGGCCCGAAATAATTGCTGACCTGAAAGTCGGCCTCAACCAGAATGAAAAAGGGACATTCTTCAAAAAGAGTTCTATGAAGATAGCTTCCTGGGATTTCGTTCTTACCGGTTTCGTGGCAGCTGATAACTATCTCGACCTTACTGTAACAGCCGATAACATCGACATATCGGGGATCCCAAACCTTCTTCCTTCAAAATACAGCAAAGCACTGTCGGCATACAATCCGGAGGGAACTCTCAAATTCAGCTGGATAACCAGGGGAAAGCCGACCTCCTCGCAGGATCCTCATTACGATATCTCATTTTCTCTCAGCAATGCACTGATAGACAACAGAAAATCAAATCTTAGCATCAGCAATCTTTCGTTTAACGGAGCTTATACAAACGGCGAAGGTAACCGCCCCGAGACCAGCTCATTTAAAATTTCCGACTTCAGATCAAAGCTTGGCTCATCGGATTATTCCGGTTCATTCTCACTTTCCAATTTCAGGGATCCCTTTACGGAACTGGTGTTCAGGGGAAGGCTGCTGCCTTCGGAACTTGTCGAATTCCTGAATCTCAGCAAGACAGCGGAAGCCGGAGGTTCAATAGACCTTGACCTTAAATTCTCCGGCCGTCCCGGGAAAAAAGACAACTTCAGATTCACAGATGTCTTTAATATGGCGTCAGGCTCACGGGTCTCATTCAACTCGGTGAATCTCAACCTCAGCAACAGGCAGCTTGATGTTAAAGATGCCACAGGTACATTTATTATTAACGGAAGCACACTCACCGACAACTTCAGACTGTCACTGAACGGACAGGATATTACCTTCTCAGGCAAATTCACGAATTTCCCGGGCTGGCTTGCAGGAAATCCGGTCACGCTGAATGGCACGGCATCAGTCTCGGCATCGTCTTTCAGGCCGGAAAGCTTTATGGATACCGATGAGGGATCCGGCGGCAACACCGAACCCGAAAAGGCGCCTGTCACATTTCCTTCTGATGTGAACCTCGACGTCGACTTCAGGTTGGATACCTTGTCGTACAAGCGGTTCGAAGCAAGGCAAATCTCCGGAAATCTGAGCATAAGGCCGCGGATGCTGAATTTCAGATCTTTTTCAATGGCTTCACAGAAGGGGAAAGTTACAGGAAACGGACTGGTGGTACAGAATCCCGACAAATCCTTTGTGGGAAGGGGAAGCTTTGCGGTCGCAGGCGTTGACGTGAACGAGTCCTTCACAACTTTCAACAATTTCGGCCAGGAGTTTATCAAAGCCGAAAACCTCGAGGGATTTCTTTCAGGAAATATAACCCTGGTACTTCCTGTCGATTCACTTATGAATCCCGACATACATACAATGGCCGCCGAAGGAAGATTCATCATTACCGACGGCGCACTTGTCAATTTCGACCCCGTCGAGGCTCTTTCATCATTCATTGAACTTTCGGAACTGCAGAACATAAAGTTCGACAAACTCGAGAATGATTTCTTTATCAAGAAAAATGTTTTCTATCTCCCCCAGATGGAAATAAGGTCGTCGGCTGTGGATCTGTCGGTAAACGGGGAGCATACATTCGACAACAAATATGAATATCATGTAAAGATGCTGCTCTCCGAGATCCTAAGCAAGAAGTCGAGGAAAACCCGGAAGCCTTCTGAAGATTTCGGTGAGATCCAGGATGACGGCCTTGGAAGAACATCGGTTTTTCTCCGTATCGACGGGAACGGAGACGACGTAAAGGTCAGCTATGACATGAAGGCAGCGGGGAACCAGTTAAAGGAGAATCTGAAAAAAGAAAAAGAAACACTCAAAACAATAATTAAGGAGGAGTACGGGTTGTATAGAAGGGATTCCGGACGTGTGGATCAAAAGGAATCCCGGCCAAGGTTCAGGATATCCTGGGAAGGGACGGAGACCGCAGAAGATGAAGCAGAGGAGCCTGCGGCAGAAAAAAAAGAGGGTTTTCTTGACAGGCTTTTTAAAAAGAAGTAGTATTTTTTTAACCTGAAAAACGACAGTCACTTGAATATTTTCCGGAATCGCAACAACTGGCAGATCTTCCTTTTTCTCTTTGCCATACTGATAGG
>ERZ1645192.2617-NODE-2617-length-14838-cov-23.838125_pt1 | contig 14838 bp, 10 predicted proteins | sample MGYA00575354_ERZ1645192 | MGnify/ENA primary metagenome ERZ1645192 (study PRJEB40844, sample SAMN11349763) | freshwater sediment metagenome | isolation source: river sediment | host: Sediment | place: India: Faizupur Khadar , New Delhi | collected 2017-02-21 ... | reverse complement strand
GAAAACCGTTGTCCGGGCAACTGGACCGAGGGTTCGAATCCCTCTCTCTCCGCAAAGCACAGGAAAGCCAGGCCGTCAGTGAAGGCCTGGTTTTTGTTTTCCTTTCTGTGAACCTTATCATTTTCATATCTTCGCAGTTTAATGGGGTAATCACAAACAATACACTAATGCCATGAATGAACAAGCACAGAACCAGGAATGTTGCCCTGAATTCCAACCGGAAAAATGGGACAAAAAGACATTCGTCTGGGACAACAAGAAATTCGTCATTGATTCCATGCCAGCCCTCTTCCACATGCCTTTTCCGCCACTGATCGGAAAAAAGATCACAAGAATGTGGAAGTCAATTGAATCATCCGGATCAGCAGAACCGGAAAAAACAGACACTCTTGTGTTGTTTCATGATCCGTCAGCCTTCAGGTCTGATATCCTTATTTCAGTGGAGAAAAATGTTCCGGGTGAAAAGAATGCCACACTCTCCGGCACCTTCGTAAGCAGGACGTTCGATGGCGGCTATAACGCCGTTCCGAAGTTCATCAGGGAAATGGATCAGTACCTTTCAGAAACCGGGAAGAAGGCAAAGGACTATTATGTGCACTATGCCTACTGCCCAAACTGTGCAAAAAAATTCGGGCACAACTACATGATCCTTTTCGCCGAGGTTCAGAATAATTAGTTTCCTGATCCGGTCTTCACCCCTGCCCTGCCCCTCTGATTATTACCTTCAGATGAAGGCCGTAGTTCAACTTTATCGACGGCGCATTGTTTTAGTCTTGCACATAATTAAGTGATGACCGAAAAATCATTTGCCATAGAAGGGATGAACTGCGCATCCTGCGCAGCACACGTAGAGAAAGCCGCGGCAAAGGTTGAGGGCATAACATTTGCCAGCGTCAACCTGGCAACGGAACGGCTGACAATTTCCTACGATGAGCGAAAGGCATCACTGAGCCAGGTGGTTGACGCTGTAAGCAAGGCCGGCTATAAGGCCATCGATGACGAAAAGGAACGAAGGGCATCACGCTCCGAGGCTGAAAGGCTCAGGAAAAGACTGATCTGGTCTCTCGTCTTTACAATTCCTCTCCTCATTGTAACAATGTCGGCAATGGCCGGGGTCAGGCTGCCGGGCTTTATCTCACCAGGAACCAGTCCCCTCAGCTTTGCACTGTTGCAGTTACTGCTTACTGTACCCGTGGTGATCACCGGGCGAAGCTTTTACATCGCCGGAACAAAAACACTCATCAGGGGAAATCCCGGAATGGACACCCTGGTGGCAATGGGTACAGCTGCCGCATTTCTCTATGGAATATATGCTACAATACGTATTGCAGGAGGAGATGCTCATTATGCACACAGCCTCTATTTCGAGTCGGCTGCAACAATAATCACACTAATAACCATGGGTCGTTACCTCGAGGCAAGGTCGAAGGCGAAAGCCGGCTCTGCGATACGGGCACTACTGACACTTGCTCCGCCCCTGGCGACAGTGATACGCGACGGCAAGGAAAAGACAGTTCCGGCCTCTAAGGTGAAAACGGAAGAACTTGTTGTAGTAAGGCCCGGAGAAAGGTTCCCCACTGACGGCATTGTGACAAGCGGAGCGTCCTCAGCCGATGAATCGATGCTGACCGGAGAGAGCATCCCGGTGGAAAAAACCGAAGGATCTGAGGTCACCGGCGGCAGCATCAACCTAAACGGTTCAGTTGTTTACCGTGCCACCAGGGTAGGCAGTGAGACCACTCTCGCACGGATAGTCAAACTGATGGAGGAGGCCCAGGGATCAAAGGCACCCATAGCAAGACTGGCAGATAAAATTTCCGGTATTTTTGTGCCGGTCGTAATGAGCCTTGCATTTCTCGCAGGGGTGGCCTGGTTTGTTGGCACAGGTGATTTCCGGCTTGCATTCACGGTTCTCATATCAGTACTGATTATCGCATGCCCCTGTGCCCTGGGACTTGCGACGCCTGTTGCAGTCATGGTCGGCACAGGCCGCGGCGCACAGCAGGGTATTCTCATCAAGGGCGGAGAGGCGCTTGAGACGGCCCGCAAGGCGAGGATGGTGGTTCTGGACAAGACAGGCACAGTCACCACCGGCGTCCCGGTGGTAACGGATCTGTTGCCGGCCGACGCGACAGATAGGAATACACTGCTCACTCTAGCTGCCACAGCAGAAAGCAGGTCAGAACACCCTGTCGCCAGGGCGGTAGTCAGTTTCGCCGGGGAAAACGGCATTGCATTCTCAAGCCCTGAGCGCTTCAGCGCTTTGCCTGGTTACGGTGTGGAGGTATCAGTCAACGGCAACCATGTACTGGCAGGAAACCGGAGGCTGATGACAGAAAGAAAGGTTGACACCACCCTGTCTGACCCAGAGGCTGACAAGCTCTCGGCTCAGGGCAAGACGATCATGTATATTGCTTCAGGAGGCAAATGCCTGGGAATAATAGCCGTAGCCGACACTATCAGGCCCGGATCGGCAGCAGCGGTAGCGGAGATGAAAGCCATGGGCCTCGGGGTGATTATGATAACCGGTGACAGCATCCAGACTGCCAGGCATATTGCCGGAAAGGCAGGGATTGATGATGTGATTGCCGGTGTGCTTCCCGGAGACAAAGCCGAGGAAATACGTAAGATCCGCAACAACGGAACCAGCGTCATCATGGTCGGTGACGGTATTAATGATGCCCCTGCCCTGGTTACAGCCGACGTGGGAATAGCCATCGGATCAGGTACCGATGTAGCTATGGAGGCAGCTGACGTGGTGCTGATCAAAAACGATCTGGGTGATGTGGTACGCACGCTCAAACTGAGCCACAGCACAATCCGTAATATAAAACAGAATCTCTTCTGGGCATTCTTTTACAATATTCTTGGTATACCCGTGGCCATGGGTCTGTTGCACCTCTTCGGCGGACCGTTGCTCAACCCTATGATTGCCGCTGCCGCGATGAGTTTCAGCTCGGTTTCTGTCGTCTGGAACGCACTGAGACTCAGAAATGTCAGACTCTGACTTACCTGAATCATTTTTTTTACAATGCGATTAAACTTTTACCGTAATCTCTCATCTGAGTAATTGTACACGGTGAACAAATACAAATAACAATAACTAAAAACGATTACTCATGAAAACAAGACTATTCCTGACAGTGGCGGCTTTCGCAGCCATGACGGCAATTGCCGCGGCACAGACAACAGAGACAACCACCGGCCAGACCGGTAAGGGTCGTGCAGCAGGTAACACCTTTGTTGATGCTGACAATGACGGCGTATGTGACAATTTTACGAACGGAACTATGCCTGCCAGAAGGGCATATTCCGCCGGAGAAAACCAGGCAGCCGGCAACCGTGGCCCTGGCAAGGGTCAGGGCCTCGCACATGGCAAAAGAAACGGACAGGGCCACAGTACGGGAGCGGTAGCCGGCAGAGGTGCAGGCCGCGGCGCAGGGCAGCGACATGGAGCAGCTCACGTCAAAGGCATGCATAACGGCCAGGGTCCGGCATTTATTGATGCCAACAAAGACGGTGTTTGCGACAACCTTGCCATAGCCCCTGAAAAGAAATAACAACCAGCTACAGTTGAATGCTGAAAGAGATCCGAACGGGTCTCTTTTTTTTACAATGCTGAATGGTCTACGACCAACCTCTTTGTGTTATCTCTTGTACTACAATGCTTTATGCGCTACGCGCAAGAATTGGCCGTAGGCCATTAAGCGATGTAATCCCCATTGCCCTCTCGGATATGAGTGCTAACTTTAACCACAAACCTGAAAACAACCACCTTGTACCTCACAATCATCATCCCGATGTACAACGAATCCGGCGTCATCACCACGACACTGGAGCGGTTGCGCGCCATTGAGATGCCCTGTTTTGTGAAGAAGATCGAGGTAATAGTCGTTGACGACTGTTCAACCGATACCCCTGTTGACCTGGCCGGGATTATCAGCCGGGTATTCCCCGGTACAAGGGTGATCAGGCTGCCTGTCAACTCTGGTAAGGGAGCTGCAGTGGCAGCCGGGGTGCAGGAGGCGAAAGGTGACACAATCATCGTCCAGGATGCCGACCTCGAGCTTGATCCCTCAGACATCCCGGCACTCCTGGAGAGAATGAACACCCGGAATCTTGACCTGGTAAGCGGCACAAGGTTCAGGTCAGGCACAAAATACCCGGGTCATGCAATTGCTGCAGTCACGCTTAACAGGCTCCTCTCAGCCATCGCAACGAATTCAACCGGCAGGAAAATCACCGACCTGACCTGCGGATACAAACTGATCCGGAAGGAACTGTTCGAAAGACTGGATCTTCGCGAGCCGCGCTTTGGCTTTGAGACCGAACTGATGTTCAAGGCATTACGCTTAAGAACAACCGGTTTCGCAGAGGAGAATGTCAGTTACTCACCCCGTAAAAAAAGCGAGGGCAAAAAAATCAGAATCCGGGACGGCCTTGGAATATCCGTCATAACCCTGAAATTCAGCCTGGCAGGCAGGAAATGGATTTCTGCCCTGACATTGACCCTCCTGGTTGCCTTCATGACCGGCACCATGCTGTCAGAGAAGCACTGGATGGAGGAACAGCGGATAATAGAGCATGATGCCATCTCTTATTATGCCTACCTCCCGGCAACGTTCATCTTCCACGATCTTTCGCTGACCTTTGCAGACACTTACAAGGGACCTCACAAGTTCATCGTCTGGCCTGAAAAAGGACCCGGGGACAAGTACGTAATCAAAACCAGCATGGGTCTTTCTCTGCTCTGGACTCCATTCTTTCTTGCAGGACATGTCACTGCGCTCATCTCCGGGGCCGATGCAGGCGGCTATTCCCCTCCCTATAAGTTCTTCCTGCTTGTTTCAGCACTGTTTTTTCTTACAATCGGACTTGTTTATCTGAGAAGAATCCTCCTCCGGAATGCATCTGACAATATCACCGCACTGGTCCTGACGGCCTTTGTCATCGGCACGAATCTCTACTGGTACACTCTTTACCAGGGGACAATGTCACATGTATATTCATTTGCCCTTATCAGCGCATTCATGTGGTATTCGATGAAATGGCATGAAGGCAGTCACACAGTTACAAGCAAGGTCAGGGTATGGCCCGCTGTGAGGCTCGGCCTGATCCTGGGTTTTATCACCCTTATAAGACCGACCAATATTATCATTGTAATCTTCTTTCTTTTATATGGTGTAACATCGGTGCGACAACTGCTGACAAGAGCCGCAGACCTGTTTTCAGACTACAAAGACCTTGCAGTGATTGCACTCTTGGCTCTGATCATATGGATTCCTCAGATGCTCTACTGGAAGGAGATGACGGGCCAGTGGCTATATTTCTCCTACGGCAGCAACGAAAGATTCTTCTTCGATGATCCGGCAATAATAAAGGGACTCTTCAGCTGGCGGAAGGGGCTCTTTGTCTATACCCCTCTGATGATCTTCGCCTTTGCAGGCATCATCGCCCTCTGGAAGCGCCGCTCACCACACGCCCTGCCGGTGACGGTCTTCGTTCCGCTGAATGTTTACATAATCTTTTCCTGGTGGTGCTGGTGGTACGGCGGAGGATTCGGACAGAGGGCATTCATTGACAGTTATGCCCTGATGGCAGTGGCAACTGCCGCGCTGCTGACCCCGGGAATAGTCACCGGGCCTGCCGGCCCAAGACGGTGGTTTCAGAAACTGACCCTGGCAGCTTTTCTCCTGCTCACCTCGCTGGGCATAATGCAGAATATCCAGTACTACAATGGTGCCATTCATTGGGACTCCATGACGAAAGAAGCCTTTTCAGACTCCTTCGGACGTTTCAAACCCTCTGCGGAATTCCACGAACTGCTGGAGGCACCCGACTATGACCGTGCAAGAGAGGGCCTTGACAGGTAATGCCCCGCCAAAGCCCTCCGAACCAATTGACATAAAATCCTTTAGTAAATCTGACCGGCTCAAATTCTTTCGGAAGCCACTCTGCTGTCAATAACCTGTGGCTGTAAATTACCGAGCCTTGTTTATGCTCGCGATGACAGCCTCCTTCGACTTCACTCCTATTATTCTCTCCACCTCTTTGCCGTCCTTGAAAAGAATCATCGTCGGGATGCTCCGGATTCCGTACTGTGCAGCAACCTGCTGCTGCTCATCAACGTTGAGTTTGTAGATTGTTGCACTGCCCTCAGTAGCCTCGGCCACCTCGTTGAGTATGGGAGCCATCATCTTACACGGCATGCACCAGTCAGCCCAGAAATCAACCAGCACAACTCCCGTCTTCGTCTTGTGTGTAAAGTTCTGAGCTGTGAGATGCTCTATAAGCTCGCTGTCGGCCACTGCCGGCGCATTCTTCATCTTGTTGTATGAGCGTACGAGAAGTATTGCAACCACGGCAATAACAACCAAAGCTATAATCAGTCCTTTCATTTTCATATCTCCTTATTTTCTTTTTTGTGAATGCAGGTAATCAGCTGCAGCAAGTGCTGCTATGGTTCCGTCGGCAACGGCAGTTGTCACCTGCCTGTAACGTTTGGCGTTTGCATCACCTGCTGAAAAAACGCCTTCGACATTTGTTGACATATCGGCTCCGACAATGATTTCATCTCTTTCGTTCATGTTCACGCGCCCCCTGAGCCACTCGGTGTTGGGCACATAACCAATGAAGATGAAAACGCCATCAGTCCTGAAATCCGTCTCTCCGCCTGTGGCCAGATTTTTTATTTTCACACCCTCCAGCTTCTCCTGTCCGTAAAACGAAGCTATTGTTGATGACATAACGAAGCTGATTTTCGGATTGGCTTTTGCCTCATCCACCGCATACTGAAATGCCTGGAAGTGATCAAACTGGTGAACGACGGTCACCCTGGTGGCATATTTTGTCAGTGAGACTGCCTCCTCGAGGGCCGAGTTGCCTCCTCCGACTACAACTATTTCCTTGCCTGTGAAGAAATCTCCGTCGCAGGTGGCACAGTAGGATATGCCCCGTCCCTTGAAAGTGTCTTCTCCGGGCACACCCAGTGTGCGAGACCGGCCTCCGGTTGCCAGTATGATGGCATCGGCAGTGTATACCTGCCCGTCACCTGTGGTAACACTTTTGATCTCACCTTCAAGGCTGAACGAGCTGATCTCCGTGTTGCCCTTAACCACGGCACCAAAGGCGGTTGCCTGTTTCTTCATCACCGAGCCGAGCATATACCCGTTTATCTTTTCGATGCCTGGATAGTTGGCAATCTCGTGGGTAAGAGTCATCTGACCTCCGGGAGTGCCCTCCGTGAGAAGCAGGGTTTTAAGCCTGGCGCGTGAGAGATAAATTGCAGCCGTCAGGCCTGCCGGTCCCCCTCCGAGAATTATTACATCGTAATGACTTGCGTTCTCCATTGCCTATGCTTTGGGCTGACCAAACTCACTGTCGAGGATTGTCTTCACCTGTTGCATTGTCTGGATGCTGGAGGTTGCCTTCACCATCTTGCCATTCCTGTAATAGACGGTGTATGGCAGCCCCATGAATCCGCGGGTGAGCGGCGCGTTGCGGATCACCTGTGCCTCAGGATTGTCAAACTCCATATCGAAGAATCTTACATGGCTGTAAACCGGCTCGAGTTCCTCCATTATTCCATATACCGGGATACACATCGGACCCATCCTGCCACAGCAGACCATTACATTTTCATTCTCACTGATAACCTTTTCGAGCTGCGCAGCAGACTCAACATGATTCAAATTCGTGTAAAGCATATTTTTCTGTTTTATAGATTACTTACTCCTGACCTTCAGACCTTCAGACTCTCAGACTTTCAGACTCTCAGACCTTCAGACTCTCAGACCTTCAGACCTTCAGACTATTTTGACTTCGTGCGTCATCTCTATCCCTGCCTTCCGGTAAACGGCTGACACGCCGCAATACCGCTCCATTGAGAGGCTGATCGCTTTCTCAATTTTCTCCATCTCTAATTCTTTTCCCCTGAACTCATAGATAATGTGCATTTTAATGTATGCGTTGGGGTGCTCTTCCTCGGTATCACCCTCGACAACCACATTGAAGTACTCAACCTCCTGCCTCATTTTTTTGAGGATCGAGATCACATCCATCCCCGTGCATCCTGCCAGGGCTGCCAGCATGAGAGGTTTCGGTCGGGGCCCGCTGTTATCGCCGCTTTCACCCGCATGGTCCATATAAAAATGATGACCGTTGACTTCAGTATCAAACTTCATTTTGCCTTTCCAGGCAGATTCTATCCTGTGTTTCATTGATTCGATTTGTTTGCTGCAAAAGTACATCCTCACAGGACTACCCTGACCCCGGAAACTGCCATGCAGATCATGACAATAATTGAAATGCGACAACCAGAAAATTGCCGAACATCAACCTCTTCGGGTCAAGTGACTGATTATTATTAAATTGACCCCATACCACAATAATGGCGGTAATTCTTAAATTTGCACGACATTCAATTGCAATGAAAACCATCACAAATACCGACAGGGAATTTGTCTGTGATATAACCCTGCCCTGTTTCTCTGCCCTTACGCCTGAAGAAACTGAACTCGTTCGGGAGAGCCGGGTACAGGTTGTCTTTCGCCGTGGCGAGAACCTGGCAAAACAGGGGGCTTTCGCCTCTTACGTCATCTTCATCGTAAGCGGATTCTCAAGGCAATATATCGAGTGCAGCAATGAGCGAGACTATAACCTCCGGATAATCCGACCGGGCGAGATGGTAGGTCTGTCGGCAGTCTTTAACCGCAATACATTTGGTTATTCGGTTGTGGCGGTTACTGAGACCACGGGCTTCCTGATCGAGAAGGAGGCCATCACAGCGCTGGTGAAGCAGAACGGGGCATTTGCATTCAGCATCATCAGGCGGTACTGTGAGCACAACTCGCTGCTCTATACATCATTGGACAATGTGCTGCATCAGCAGACCAACGGGCGCATGGCGACTGTTTTACTCAGCCTTGCCCCGGAAAACTTCAATGGTGAGGATCTCTTCAGGTATCTTTCACGGCGTGAGCTGGCAGATTTTGCCGGCATCTCGACCGAAGGAGCAGTGAAGGTTCTCAAGAGCTTCGAGAAAGACGAGCTTATTAAACTCTCAGATAAAAGCATCATACTGCTTGATCAGCATAGGCTGGAGGAGATCAGCCGCAAGGGTTGAATGCCGTGGCCTGGCCTGCCGAAGAGTTGTAATTAAAGCCTGATCACCGCCGGCTGCAGGTTGAATCCCTCAAGATGCAGAAGCAAAGGAGTGTTTCGCTCATCTGAACTGACACTGGTGACATCAACCTGGACAGTCTTCTTCTCACCCGGCAGCAACACAATGTAGTTATCATCAAAAAAAACCGGTGCCAGCATTACCCCGTCAGAGGCACGTATCACCTTCATCCGGACGAAAAAGGCAGCAACGCTTCCACTGTTGGCAAGATCAATTGTGTATTTGCCATTGCTTCCCTTCATCATCTGACCTACGATCCTGGCCTCGGGCAACGTTGTCAGATTCTTCCGCTCTCCACCTTTCGGGAACCAGTAGGTGTTGTCATCCAGCGGGAGACCTGTCGAAACATATGTTATGCGTGTCTTCAGGAACCGGACCGTTGCCGGATTGTTTTCAAGTTCAGGCTCCCAGACCTTCACAACGGTGTTGCCGTCTACAGTCCTTTCTTCAGCCTTCTTCCATATTTCCTTCCCGTACTCGTCGGTCAGCCTCGCTTCAAGTCTCAATCCCTTGCGCTCCTTGGGTGTGGAATTGACTACATAAATTGCAGAATCGACTGGACTAAAAAACATGTGTAACGGAGCAGCACCATGCCTGAAACCGTAAAAACCGGCATTCTGATCAAGATACCAGTCGTAAAACTGCCCCTTGAGAGCCGGCCATGGATTCTGACTCTTCCATACCAGGAAACCGGTGTACCAGTCCCACATATGCGAAGTGTACCCTTCAACAAGTGCCCGGTACTGCTCATAGTTCAGCAACTGTGCTTTCCTGACGAAATCGGTAAGGTCAGCCGGTTCTCCAAGCTTCTCAATCATTCCTCCGTAGTCCATATATTTATGGTACCGCCAGACCTCGTTAATATCTTTACCTGAAGGTATCACAAGATCCTTCTCATCCATCATTTTCCCGAGGCTTTCGATGTTGGGTAAACCAACTGATCCTATCTCCGGATTGAATGGATGCCATTTCTGAGTGAAATACCACAATGGTTCCCTGATGTTGTAAGGTCCGTCAGCCGTACCACCTATTGTATTGCGGAGCAGATCCTCCGAGGTGGACTCTTCAAGCCAGATCCGCGTACCGTCAATCTCCTCCAGGCGCTTAAGTACCAGTGTGTCAAGCCCCACCGGCAGCGGGAACTCATTCCCGCCGCATATCACGTAAAGCGAAGGATGATTACGGAGCATTACAATCTGGTCCTCGACTGATCTCAGGAAAAGCGAGTCGTCATCCGGATACTGCCGTCTGACCTCCTGGCTGTCCGCCTTCCTGACCGTGTCAGGCCACCTTCCGTTGCAGTCGCCTGTGATCCACAGGTCCTGCCAAACCAGTATCCCGTTACGGTCACAGGCATCATAGAATTCCGGTCTCTCAGTGATTGATCCGCCCCAGACACGTATCATGTTCATGTTCATCGCGGCATGCATTTTCACCTCGGCCTCATATCTTTCAGGATTAAGCCGGAGCAGTCCGTCGGAGGCAATCCAGTTGGCGCCACGGACCAAAAGTTTCTGACCGTTTATTGTAAATATCCTTGCCCCTGTTGAGTCATCGAAGTAGCTGTCAGCCTCCCGGAATCCAAACATGAGATCTTCCCTGTCAAGAGTATTGCCCTTTTTGTCACTGAATGTAATCACCGCAGGATACAGTGAGGGCTGACCCAGACCATTGGGCCACCATATCCTCGGGTCAGTCTGTTTCTGCTCCGGAAAGACATATGTTACCGTACTGTGAGGCTCAAGCTTCATCTTCTTTTTATCAGTCGATCCCATATATGATACGGCTATCTCCCCTTCCACAAGCCTGTCGGTGGGATTAACCAGATCAGCGGAGAAAGTCACGAAAGCAGGATCCTGCAGCTCGCCCGGGAGCCTTGCTCCCGGTACCCTGGTCCGGGCAAAACCATTTCTTATATCAATTCCACCGGTGACTTCAATCGTTACTTCGTCCCATATCCCCGTGTTCCTGTCTCTGACCGGCTGAATCCAGTCCCAACCAGCCGTAAACTGCATTGTGACATCACGACCGATTCTGCCGTCTCCCCCCTGACCACCGTTGGGTTTTCCCGGATTCAGCGGAGGCTCAACCCTGACAGCCAGGCGGTTATGACCATCAGTATTAAGAATATCAGTGACATTGTACTTCCTGCGGAGAAACATACCGTCAATGATGCTGTCACTTATAAGCCTGCCGTTGAGCCAAACCTCAGCCCGATAGTTAATCCCCCTGAAATTGAGCCATACCTGGCGGGTTGAGTCAAGTTCAGGTATGGAAAATCTTGTAAAAAACCAGTATGTGTAATAATCCCTGCCCGCATCCCATATATCAGGTATCTCCTCGTTATTCATACCGAACCAGGGATCAGGCATCAGGCCATTATTTACAAGAGTGGTCAGCACCGTTCCCGGTACAGTGGCATTGATCCATCCTTCCGGAGAAGGATCCTCTGTTGTCAACACCCCACCGTCCACAGATACTTCTGACGCCCTTATTGCCCTCCACCCGGTTGTAATAGATGTCTCCTGTGATGAGACAAGGACTGTCAAACTCAATAATAGACTGATTAATATGACTCTTTTCATCTGTTGTTCCCTAATAAACAAGTACGGAAAGATATTAAAATAATCCTTTCGCCCGGCCACAGCCAAGGAACAAAAGCCGTATAAGACTCATAATCAAATTATTTAACCCGGGATGTTGCGAAAATACTGAACGGTGTAAAGAAAAAAATTATTTAACACCAGCTATTTGAATTTACCCCGGGAATTTCAAAATTGCATGTTTATTTCTTTTACAGATGCAGCCCCCCATCGTAGCAGCCCGAGAAAGACTGTTTGCACTGATACTGACCCAGCACCGCAAATGGGGTACCGTACTGATGCCCTATATGCTTGAGAAGATGCCGGGACGTGAGTACTATTCTCCTGCAGAAGCTCTTTCACCCTTCCCGAATAACTTCACCCTTTCAGGGCTCGATAACGAGGAAAAGGAGGTGGTTCGGCTTGTCAACGAATACTCGGACCGCAATCTTTTCAAGCTTTTCTCAAAACACCGGAATGTCAAGGAGTTCCTGGAGAATGTTGCGGAGAAGGAGTTCGGCGAGCTGATTAAGCCTTTCATGGAGTCAAGGATAGTACAATGCCTCCAGATAGCCCTGAAGGAGGAGATACCGCTATTCCTCCAGAAACAGGGAGTTAATACCCTGCATCATGAAGACAGACTGAAAATAAATCCCGTTTTTGCAGATCCTGTATTCAGGTTTGACCGCATCCCTGGAGAAACCAGGTACAGTCTGAGCGTTGAGTCAGCAGGTAAACCGGTTAATCTTCGCGGCCAGCTGATAGAGATCTTGTCAAACAAACCTTGCATCATCAGATCGGGACATACAATACATTTCATAGCTGAAATTGAAGGGAACAAGATCAAACCCTTTCTGACCAGGGACAAAATTATAATACCTGAAAACACAGCAGAAAAATACTTTTCGACGTTTGTGCTCCAGGTGATCAACAGTCACCGCGTGACTGGTACAGGATTCTCCGTTGAGCACTCAGTGCCTGAGAAGAATGCATTTCTTACAATCGAACGTACAATCACCGGGGTGCCGGCAGCCATACTGAAGTTTCGCTATGACACCCGGGATATTCACTATCCTGACGAAATTACCCATTTCACAGCCTTCAGGAACGAGAACGGCAATTTCATCTTTCTGAGGAAGGAGCGGGACCTGGCATGGGAAATGAGTTGCCTTAATGCCCTTGACGAAGCGGGACTGACGAGTGATGACAGCATTAACTTCATCGCCCCGGGCGCCCGGGAAAATGAAGGGGAGGCTTTGTATAACCTGATCGAGACGGTTTCCTATAACCGGAAAAGGCTCGAAGATGCCGGGCTGATAATCCGTACGGGCAGCCTTGACCGGCCGTACTCGTTGCACAGAGCTGACATAAGTATCAGTCACCAGGTAATAAATGACTGGTTCGACCTGAAAGCAATAGTGACAATCGGTCCCTTCACAATTCCTTTCACAAGATTCAGGAGAAATATCCTTGAAGGAAATCGTGAATATATCCTCCCGGACGGCACTGTAGCTCTCCTCCCGGAGGAATGGTTCGCCAGGTACCGCGGACTGTTCGAGATGGGAAAGGACAGCAATGACGACCTGTTGCTGCACAAGCAGCACTTCGGCATCTTCAGCGAAGCAGTCTCGGCCGGTGAGTGTGATACGTGCACAGGGCTGGAGAAGCTCGTAATGCCTGATAAGCTTGAGATACTGCCTGCACCGGAAGGACTGAACGCAGAGCTGCGGCCTTACCAGCTGGAGGGAATGAGCTGGCTTCATTTCCTTCAGTCAAACAATCTCGGAGGATGCCTCGCTGACGACATGGGCCTCGGCAAGACCCTGCAGACACTGGCATTGCTGATGTTCAACAGGGAAAGGATGAAAGTCCGGAGTGAGGGCACAACATGCCCGGAGCCGGACAATGACAATAATGATCAGAAGCAGCTTACCCTTTTTGGCAGGGAAACCCCGCCGGCCACCTCCCTTATAATAGTTCCGGCATCGCTCTGCCATAACTGGCACAATGAGATAAAACGTTTCTGCCCTTCATTGAAGACTCTAATCCACTACGGTGCAACCCGGCACAGGTCAGCAGCTCACTTCACAAGTTTCGATATCGTGCTGTCAAGTTACCATACTGTGCGGCAAGACATTGACCTCTTCACCCGGGTATGCTTCTTTTACGTGGTGCTCGATGAAAGCCAGCATATTAAAAACCCCTCCTCCCACCTTTACAGGTCAGTCATGAGGCTCAGGGCAGAACACAGGCTGGTGCTGACAGGCACTCCTGTAGAGAACTCCCTGACTGATCTGTGGACACAGCTGAACTTTGTAAATCCTGGCTTACTGGGATCACTGGCATTTTTCAGAAGGGAGTTTGCAAGACCCATCGAAAAGAACTACGAGGAAGAAAAGGAGAACAGACTCAGGAAGATAATCCAGCCATTTATAATGAGACGCACCAAAGAGATGGTGGTCAGCGAGTTGCCTCCAGTGACAGAGCAGGTCATACAGTGTGATATGTCTGACGAACAGGCTGCCGTATATGAAAAGGAAAAATCTGCAGTACGCAATACTATCCTTGAAAACATAGAGTCATTAGGCATTGATAAATCAGCGATCATCGTTCTCCAGGGACTGATGAGGCTGCGGCAGCTTGCCAACCATCCGGTTCTGACAGATGAAGATTACAGGGGAGGTTCAGGCAAGTTCGATGCCGTGACCCATAACATCGCGAACGTGGTGGCGGAAGGACACCGGATACTGATATTCTCATCATTTGTCAAGCACCTGGATTTGTTCCCGGGCTGGCTGGAAAAGAACGGTATAGAATACACCATGCTCACCGGGTCTACCAGGGAAAGGGGGAAGGTGATAGGCAATTTCCGTAGCAATGAAAACATCAAGGTCTTCCTGATTTCGCTAAAAGCCGGGGGCGTAGGGCTTAACCTTACAGAGGCTGATTACGTATTCATCCTCGACCCGTGGTGGAACCCTGCGTCGGAGATTCAGGCGCTCAGCAGGGCGCACAGGATCGGCCAGGAGAAAAGGGTCTTTGTTTACAGGTATATCTCCGGTAACACAATCGAGG
>ERZ1645192.2615-NODE-2615-length-14843-cov-41.893630_pt1 | contig 14843 bp, 14 predicted proteins | sample MGYA00575354_ERZ1645192 | MGnify/ENA primary metagenome ERZ1645192 (study PRJEB40844, sample SAMN11349763) | freshwater sediment metagenome | isolation source: river sediment | host: Sediment | place: India: Faizupur Khadar , New Delhi | collected 2017-02-21 ... | reverse complement strand
GGAGGATCCATGGGCAGGAACATCGATCACCTTTTCATTCACCCGGGAATGCCTGCGGACGAGGAGTCCGCGAGCGTGGCGAGGCTCGTCAGGCAGTGGGCGGACAGGGAGATCGTCACCCGGCGCATGGAGTACCGGGAGGGCTATCACCAGCTCTTCGCCGAAAAGAGGAGAAAGCTCTGCATCGACATCGGCCTCCAGAAGCTCACCATCCCTGCTGAGCTTGGCGGCTTCGGGTGGAACAGCCCCTCCCGTGCCCCTGCCCTGCTCTCGCTGGCCTGCGAGACCGGCCGTGCCGACGCCTCCACGGGCGTCCTGATGGCGTCAGCCTGGGCCCTGTTCCTCCTTCTCGCCGGCAGAAGCGATTTCCCCGAAGAGCCCTGCCGCTCACTGGCCGGGCTCTACTCGGGCGAAGAGGTCAGGACGCCCGCTTTCGTTTTGACCGGTCCCGGCACGGTGGGCGTGGAGACGCCCCTCTTCCTCGGCAGGTCCATCCCTGCCCTGGTGCGGGGGGCGAAAACCGGCTTCACCCTGAGCGGCACCGGCATCCGCCCCCTCATCGCGGGCGGGATGGCCGACCTCTTCTGCGTGGTGTGCGCCGACGGGAACGGCACGCCCCGCGTCGCCCTCGTGCCTGCCGACGCAGAGGGGGTGATGCGCGGTTCGTCGGTCCTCATGACCGGACTCAACGCCTGCGGGAACGCCCCGATAGACCTCTTCGCCGCCCCGATACCCGGGGCAAACCTGCTGGATCGGGAGGGCGCCGTCGAAGAGCTCTACACCTGGCTCAACCTGCTCCTGGGCGGGGTGAGCGCCGGCGCCGGGGTGAACTTCTTCGAGATCCTGGCGGACTGGAGCGACAGCCGGGTCATCAAGGGGGGCGGAACCCTGAAGGAGAACCCCCTGTGCGCCTCGGTGCTGGCCGACGTCGCGGGAGAGGTCGCCCTGGCGAGGCTCCTCCTGGGCGAGCTCGCGGGGATCGTGGCAGCCCGGGGCGAAGGGGCCCCCGGGGATGTCCGGCGCACCTACACCTACGCCGGGATGATCGGGCAGCGGGTGCAGGAGGGGGTCATGCGCGCCATGAACCGGGGCCTGGAGCTCATGGGCTCGGCGGGCTACGCCAGGGAGTGGCACGTGGAAAAGCACTGGAGGGACGTGAAGACCATCCAGTCGATCCTGTGCGGGGTGGGCGCCGAGGCGCCGGTGAAGATGGACACGGCCAGGTTCTTCTACGACTGCCGCGAGATCTGAGGAGGAAGCGACGCCATGATGGATATCGATCGGTTCTCCCGGCCCGAAGAGTACATATCGCCCTTCGACAGGCACTTCAGGCGCCTGATCAGGAGCACCCTCGAAGAGGCGGTCATGCCCCACCGGCGGCGCTACGACGAGGACTGGAAGGACCACCGCCTCATCGAACCGGCCTTCGACAGGCTCATGGCCGGGCTCGGCCTCCAGAAGGGCCTGTTCCCGCTGAAATACGGCGGCATGGGCATGGGCGGCTCCGACTACTTCTTCAGGCTGGGCTACATGGTCTGCGAGGAGCTGGGCAGGGCCGACACCGGCTTTGCCGTGGCCCTGGCGGTCACCTACTGGCCCCTGCTGGTGATCTCGGTGGAGCCGTACGTGAACGAGCGCCTCATCGCCCAGTTCGCCCCGATGTTCTGCGACACGGACAAGGCCGTGTTCGCGGCCAACGCCATGACCGAGCCCCAGGGCGGGTCCGACATCGAGAACTTGAACCTGCTCGGGGGGAAAACCATCCGCACCACCGCCCGCCTCGAGGGCGACCAGTGGGTGATCAACGGCCACAAGCTCTGGCCCACGAACTCCGGCGGGGTCGCGAAGCTCTTCGGCGTGCCCTGCACGACGAAGCCCGGCTCGAACGACCCGGAGGACTTCGCTTTCATCTATGTCCCGGCCGACCTGCCCGGCGTGACCCAGGGCGGCCCCTACGAAAAGGCGGGCATGGCGGCGGACAAGAACGGCGACATCTGGTTCGAGGACGTCCGCGTGCCCTCGTGGTACCGTGCCCACGGGCCGGGAAAGGACGCCGAGGCCTTCTACCAGCTCATCTCCTTCGGCCAGGTCATGAGCTGCGCCTTCCTCACCGGGGCCCTCATGAACCTCTACGAAAAGCTCTCGGAGTTCGTTTCCACCCGCACGTACCACAACCGGCCCCTCAAGGAGAACGACGCCGTGGCGGGCATCATCGGCCGCATCGCCGGCGACATCGACATCTGCCGGATCCTGGGCTACGAGGCCGCCATGATCGGCGACCGCCGGAACAAGCCCTACGGCAGGCCGCTCATTTCCGAGGACGTGGTGGGCAGGGTCAGGAACATCAAGGACTTCGTGTCGGACAAGGCCATCGACTGCTTCGGCAAGGCCATGGACGTGCTCGGCCTCCACGGCGCCGACCGCGACTGGGACATCGAGAAGCACTGGCGCGACATCAAGATGGTCCAGCTCTGGATGGGCGGCAAGCAGCTCTGCCAGATGGAGGCCGCCCGGTACTTCTTCAACTGCGAAACCCTCTGAGGTGAGGCCATGGACGCCAGAACCGATACAGGCATGATCGAGAGCAGGAGAAAGGCCGCCGAGGAGCTGCTGGCAAGCACCACATTCAAGGACGGCCTTCGCCTGTTCCTCAAAAATATCGACCCCGATTCGGCCCCCGGGTTCGTCCGCACCTTCATGGGCACGGACGCGGAGGTACCCCTGGCATTGATGAGCGCCTTCCCGGCGGTGGCGAACTGTCTCATCAGGGCCGCCATGGAGTTCCTGACGCTGCTCCGCCAGTACCCGGCGCCGCTGTTCACGGGCATGGTCGAGTCCCTGCTCCAGGACATCGATACGGAAACCCTTTCGAGGCTGATCGGAGAGGCGAGGGATCTCGGCAGGGACCTGTCCCCTGTCCTGAGCGCCTTTGCGCAGGCCGTCGCAGACCGGTCTTCCGGGGAAGAGGAGCTCTCATGACAGGAACCGGATCACGCGCACAGGCCCGACCGGACATCCTGAAAGCGCTCCTGTCCTCCAGCCTGGTCAAGGACCTCATCAGGCTCAAGATGAGCTCGCTCCGCCCGGACTCCGGCAGGAACGCCGTCCAGACCCTCATGGGCGGGGACCCCGAGGTCCTCTTCGGGATCATTGGAAGCGTTCCCGTCTTCATCAACGGCGTGATGGGCGCGTTGACCGAACTCGCCATCCTGCTGAGGAACAACCACCCCCCCGAACTCCTCAAGTCGTTCACGAAGAGCCTTGCCTGCGACATCGACAGGGAGGCCGCCAGGGAGTGCGCGCAGGCCTGGGCAGAACTCGCCTCCACGATGCTCGAATCCTCCCCCGAATTCCGGGCACACGCCGTCAAGGCCCTCCTCACCGAGGGGCCCAAGCTCAAGGCGGGCGCGATCAACGCTTTTTCCCGGTTCGTGAACGGCATCACCCGGGACGATCCGGGGGCTCTCAGCAGGTTCGTGTCCGGGGTGATCAGAGGCGTGGATAGAGCAGAGATGGGAAAGGCCTCAGCCGCCATAACCAACGCCTTCCTCGACCAGAAGTGGGGTCTGGTGTCCTGGACATGGTCGCTGGTGAAGGGCCGGGTAAAGAGGAACTTCGGCAGGTAGAAAAACAAGGGAGAGTGGCATGAAAGAGCTTCTCGAAAAGAAGAAGCAGGTCATCCGGGACACGATCATCGAGGCCGCCGAGGAGCTGTTCAGCAAACGGGGCTACCACAACACCCAGGTCATGGACATCGTCAAGGCCGTGGGCATGTCGGCGGGCACGTTCTACAACTACTTCAAGGACAAGCGCGACCTCTTCGGTCAGATCACCGGCCACAACCTCGAGCAGCTGCGCCTGCGCGTCAAGAAGATCAGGGAGGCCGTGAACATCTGGGACCGCGGCGACCGGGTGGACAAGCTCAACCAGAGCTTCGGCGCCTACTTCGACTACATCTTCGCCCACCGCCAGCAGATGCTCATGGTGCTGCGGGGGGGCTACGGCGTGGACGAGGAAATGGACGTCGCCGTCTGGAAGCACTACAGCGGCATCGCCCAGGACCTGGCCGCGGACATCCAGAGCTGGCTGGACCAGGGGGTCATCGAGGGCGTGAACCCCATCACCATGGCGTACGCCGTGGTGGGCATGACCATGCACCTCGGCCACAGCCTGCTCATGGAGGAAAGGTTCACCCGCGAGGAGGCCATCGAGACCCTCACCGCCATGAGCCACCTCATGTTCGAGACGCACCTGACACAGGCCGGGAGAAAGGCCCTGGAAGAGATGCGGAAAACAGAGGCGGAGGTTCCCGAATGAACGCCGCCGACCATCAGGCAGCCGTCAACCGAACCCTGGCCCGCATCATCGGCAGGCGTCTGCGGTCCGGGGCTTCGAAGGCGCTCCTTTCCGAGGTCCTCAAGGATGCCATACGCGCGTGGGCCGGCGAGGGCAGGATCAGGAAGAGGCTTGCCGCCCCCGCCCTGTGGGCCGCTTCCCGGCTGGGCAGGACCGGCCCGGAGAAAGAGGACGGGGGCATGGGGGCGGATGTGGGGACGCTCCTGACCGCGCTGGCCAGGAAGGCCAACGCCACGGGCGGACCGTGCCCTGAGGGCTCCCGGGGAGAGGCCATCGACGCCTTCCTGAAGAACGCCGATTTCGGGGAGATCCTGGAGATGGTCGAAGGGGCCGGCCCCCGCCTGATCGAAGGCATGCGGACCTTCAACGAACAGTTCTGGAAGTACCCGGCAAAGGCGGGGGCGCTCACTGCGGCCGCGAACTCCCTCCTGAACACCTCCATCGAGGCCTCCCGGGAGATCCTTCGCCCCATCGACGAGCAGTTCAGCCCCGATCTCCTGGCGGACATCCTGCTCTCGACGGTGAGCGAGATCAAAGGCGCCGGCGTGGCCGGGCTCGTCAACACCGTGTGCGAGCTCATCCGCAGGGTGCACACCGGGAGCCTCAGGCTCGGCACCGGCGGCAGGCCCCTGTTCCAGGCCTATCTCACCGACTTCTTCACCGCCTGCCTCCCCGGGCTCAAGCCCGAGCTCCTGAAAAAGGCCCGGGTCGCCCTGGCCGAGGACGGGGAGGCCTGGGCGAACGCTTTTGCCGACGCCCTGAGGGCAAACCCCGCCATCCTCCTGTCCTTCCTGTCCTCCGCAGGCTCGGTGGCAAGCTCGCGGGCGCGGGCCCTGTCCCGGAAGCTCTCGTCCGTGGAAGAGGACGGCCGGGAAGGTGTAAACGCCGCCATCTCCGAGAGCGTTTCGGACCTGGACACCTACGCGGTCGCCGGGCTGATCAACGCCCTGCTCGGCGTCGTCGAGAGGGTCCACGACGCCCGGCCCGACATCGTGGCCACCCTGGCGGGCGGGATCGCGGACTCGATCGATGAGGAGAAGGCCGGGCGGATCTGCCGGTGGCTGGTCCCGGACCTCCTGGACGCCCTCGGCCCCCTTGCAGGGGTGGTCATGCAGGAGATCGCCAACAGGCCCGGCCGGTCGCCTGCCGCCGGGTATGCGACGGGGAGCCCCTCGGGCCCTGCAGCGGGGGGTGGGGAATGATCGATGCCATGAGAGAAGCGGCAACCACCCTGGAGAACCGCTTTGTCAGGGAGTGGAAAGAGGCCGGGGGCAAGGTCGTGGGGTACTCCTGCACCTTCATTCCCGAGGAGATCCTCCATGCCGCGGGGCTCCTGCCCTTCAGGCTGCGCGGCATCGGCACCACGTCGCTCTCCATCGGGGACTCCTACTATGGCGCAGTGAACTGCAGCGTGCCCAAGTGCATCCTGCAGCTCGCCGGCCAGGGGTCGTACGGGTTCCTCGACGGCTCCATCGTCACGAACGGCTGCGACTCCATGCGCAGGCTCGACGAGTGCTGGAGAACCGCGGGCAGGGACTACCCGGGCACCCTGCCCGGATACCACGGGTACTTCGCGGTCCCCCACAAGTCCGTGGACTACTCCGTGGCGTTCTACGAAGAAGAGCTGAAGCGCATGAAGGAAGCTTTGGAGGGGCATTTCGGGGTGACGGTTTCCGATCGGGCCCTGAGGGCTTCCATCAGCCTCTACAACGAGGGGAGAAAGGCGCTCCAGAAGCTCGACGGGCTGAGGTTGCGCAGGGAAACGGCCATCTCGGGGGAAGACGCCATGGCGGTCCTCATCGCCGCCCATGCCATGCCCCTGGACCGGTTCATCCGCAGTCTCGAGGAGCTCACCGCGAAGCTCGAGCGCTCCCCTTCCCTGTCAAACGGGAAAAAGCGCCTCCTGCTCATGGGCAGCGCCAGCGACGACCTCGACTTCATCCGCGTCATCGAGGAGTCCGGGGCCATCGTGGTGGCCGACACCGTGTGCTACGGGTCGCGCACCTACGGCTCCCTGGTGGACGAGCAGGCGGACCCCCTTCACGCCCTGTCCTCCCACTACCTGGGCAACAGCATCTGCCCGCGCATGCTGGGATACTACGGGAGCAGGCGCTCTTTCGTGAGCGGGGTGATCGAAAAAGGGGCGGTGGATGGCGTGATCCTCCAGAACGTGCGGTTCTGCGACCTCCACGGGTCGGAAAACAGCATCTTCGAGCGGGACCTCGAGGCCCGGGGCATCCCCTGCATGAGGATCGAGCGGGAGTACGGGCCCCTGTCCGAGACCGGCAGGATCAGGATGCGCATCGACGCCTTCATGGAGAGGATTTCGCAGGCGGCATCGACGCCGGCGGTGTGAGAAAGGGGCGGACATGAAAAAAGAGACGAGCGAGTACCCCTTCGACTGGATGCTCTGGTCGAGCGTCATGTCGGGCAGCAAGGTCCTGGACGGGACGAGGAAGGAGTATGAGGCCCTGCTCCGGGTCATCCCCCACTTCAGGGGGGTCATCGATCTCCTCCTGAGCCAGGGGGAGACGGGCAGGCTTTTCATGAGGATGGGCGCGGAATACCTCGACGACATCAAGACCGTGCGCGAAAAGGGCAAAAAGCTCTGCTTCGGCACCTTCGTCGCCGCCAAGACCCTGTTCTTCGCCTTCGACAACGTCGTGCCGGTGTGGGCCGAGGTCATGACCGTGTTCGCCTCCATCCTGTTCCGGAAGGGGACCGCCGAGTACATGGACTACTGCTGCGAGGCGGGTTTCACCGAGACCTCGTGCTCCGCCCAGCGGGGCTCGGTGGGGGCCTACCTGGCGGGCCTGGCGGAAAGGCCGGACTTCCTCGTCTGCGGGGCGTCGGGCATCTGCGACACCAACGCCAACGCCATGCAGTTCATGTCCGAGTACCTCGGCATCCCCCTCTTCCAGCTCACCTTCCCCTCGAAGCTCACGGGCAGGGAGATCGACGAGTACCAGCGCAGGGACTACCGGGCGCTCATCTCCTTCGTGGAGGAGCACGCCGGCACCCGTCTGGACGAGGGCAGGCTCAAGTCCGTCCTCGAGGAGCACCGGCGCCAGGACGAGCTCATCAACGAGATCCACGACCTCGCGAGGCTGAAGCCCTGCCCCATGCCGCCCATCCACAACCTGTTCCTCTACGCGGGCAAGCTCCAGATGCCGGGGAGGAAATCCTTCACCGCGGTGCTCGAGTCCATGCTGCACGACGTGCGCAAAAACGCCGAAGCGGGCCGGGCCGGGACGTCGTCGGGCCGGGAGCGGGCGCGGCTCCTCATGTGCTACATCGACCACTACACCACGGACGGGCGCTTCTGGGAGTGGATGGACGCCAACGACATAAGCCTCCTTCCCACGCTCATCTTCACCTTCTTCAACAAGGGCGCCCCCTATGCCCGGGGCCGGGAGGACCAGACCTACGGGATCGACACCTCCACCATGGACGCCATGCTCGACTCCCTGGCGGACATCAACGCCCACATGCCCATGGTCAAGCAGCTCCGGGGACCGTACGATGCCGCGGGGCAGTGGCGCGAGGACCTCTTCCAGATGACCGGGCTCATGCAGCCGGACCTCACGGTCTACCTGGGCAGCATGGGGTGCCGCAACAGCTACGGCGCCAACAAGCTCATCGAGCGCGACGCGGAGCGCTCCGGCCTGCCCGCCCTGCTCCTGTTCGCCGACGCCTTCGACGACCGGGTCGCCTCCTGGGAGTTCTGCCAGGACAAGATCAGCGAGTTCATGCACGTGCGGGGGATCCTGTCATGATCACGGCCGGATGCGACGTGGGCTCGCTCACCACCAAGGCGGTCGTCCTGAACGGCGGGCGCGTGCTCGGCCATGCCCTCGTCAGGTCGTCCTTCGACCCGGAGAAGTCGGCCGCCGAGGTGATGGACAAGGCCCTTCAGGCCGCCGGGGTCACCATGGACGACCTGGGCTTCTGCGTGGGCACGGGCTACGGCAGGGAGCGCATCAAGTTCGTGAAGAAAACATTCTCCGAGATCACCTGCCACGCGAAGGGCGTCCACTTCCTGCACCCGACCATCCGCACCGTCATCGACGTGGGCGGCCAGGACTGCAAGGCCATCCGCCTGGACGCGAAAGGCGAGATCGAGAAGTTCCTCACGAACGACAAGTGCGCCTCGGGCACGGGCAGGTTCCTGGAGGTCATGGCACAGCTCCTGGGCGTGGACCTGGAGGACCTGGGCAGGATGGCTGCCCGGGCGACCGCCCCCGTCACCCTTGCGGGCGCGTGCACGGTGTGGGCCCAGGCGGAAGTGGTGGTGCACCTCAATGCCGGCAGGCCGATGCCGGACCTGGCGGCGGGCGTCAACGAGGCCATGGCGTCCCGGATCGCCATCCTGGCCAGGGCCGTGGGGATCGAAAAGGACGTGTGCATGTCCGGCGGCGTGGCAAAGAACGCAGGCGTGGTGGCCGCCATGGAGAAGGGGCTGGGTATGCCCCTGCGCAGGCTCAAGGTCGACCCCCAGCTCATGGGGGCCCTGGGCGCCGCGGTCATTGCCCGGGAAAAGGCGGGGGGAAACCGATGCTGACGGCAGGATGCGACATCGGATCGTTGAGCGCCAAGGCGGTCATCATGGAGGACGGCGTCCTCGTCGCCTCCCACGTCATCTTCGCGAGGCCCGAGCCCGAAGAATCGGCGCGGGCGGTCATGGCCGGCGCCCTGAGCAGTGCCGGGGCATCCCTGGAGGACATCGCCTGCTGCGTGGGCACGGGCTACGGCAGGAACTCGGTCCCCTTTGCCCGGGCCGTTGAGTCCGAGATCACCTGCCACGGCAAGGCGGCCCAGTGGCTGAACCCCGGGGTCCGCACCGTGATCGACATAGGCGGGCAGGACGCCAAGGCCATCAGGGTCGACCCGGCGGGCACGGTCGTCCGCTACGCCTACAACGACCGGTGCGCCTCGGGCACGGGCAGGTTCCTGGAGGTCATGGCCGGCGCCATGGGCATCGGGGTCGACGACCTGGGCTCTCTTGCCGCGCAGGCGCAGGACCCGGTCAAGCTCTCGAACCAGTGCGTGGTCTTCGCCGAGACCGAGATCATCTCGCTCATCAACGCGGGCAGAAACGTTCCCGACATCGTGGGGGGCCTCCACCGGGCCCTGGCCCACCGGGTGGCGTCCCTGGCCCGGAGCGTCGACCTTGCGCAAGAGGTCACCATGACCGGCGGCGTGGCGAAGAACCCGGGCATGTTCCAGGCCCTGGAAGAGGCCCTCGGGGTGAAGCTGGTGCGCGTGGACACGGACCCCCAGATCGTCGGCGCCGTGGGGGCTGCGCTCCTGGCCTGGCAGATGGCGGGAGGGACCGCGTGACAGGGCGCATCGAGCTCTTCACGGAGGTCATTTCCCGCGTGCGCGCCTTTGTCTCGAGGGCGTCGGGCGGCCGGTCCTGGCCTGCGCACCGGGAGCCTTCCTGGCCCGCCGGGGGGGGGAGGAACATCGTGCTGAAGGACGACCTGGGGCTCGAGCTGGGCAGCCCGGAGAGGGAGTCACTGTCCTGCCTCCTGTGGACCCACGACCTCTCCGCCATCGAGGACGGCCGGGTCACCCTCGTCGGCCCCGACTTCCCCGAGAGCTCCGGCATGAGCCTCCCCTTCGGCAGGGTGGTGCTGGCCGGGGTGGAGGGCTTCACGGCGGACAATGCCTACGACCGGCACAAGGACCTGGACTTCCTCCGGTACGGCATCGACCTGAAGGGCTTCATGCTGAGGTCCGCGTCCCAGTACCGCAGGGAGTGGTGCCGGGTCGGCACCGCCGCCCTGAAGGACGGCTTTTCCGCACGCCACCTGGGCTCGGCCCTCATGGGGCTCTTGCGCACGAAGCCATACCTGAAGGCTGTGGAGGTGATCTACCTCACCTCGAGCCCGGCTGACGTGATCGAACTCAGGGAGATCACCTCCCCCGCGGAGAGGATCATCGGGGCCATGAACAAGATGGCCTCCGAGATGGACTTCGACTGCGAGACCTGCGACTACCAGCCCGTGTGCGACGACGCATCCGCACTCAAGGCCATGCGGGACAGCCTCAGGGAGAAATCGGTAAAGGAGGCAGTGCACAATGCCTGACACGAGGATAGTGGCCCTGTGCGGCAAGGGGGGCGTGGGCAAGACGTCCGTCTCCGCGCTCATGGTCAAAGAGCTCGCCCGCAGGGAGTGCGGAAAGATCCTCGCCATCGACGCGGACCCCGCCGTGGGCCTCGCGACCTCGCTGGGGATCACCGTCCGGAAGACCGTGGACGACATCAGGAAGGGCCTTGTCGGCACGCTCCGGGAAGGGGGCGCGCCCGGGGGCAGGGAGACGCTCGAGCTCCTCGACTACGAGGTGTTCGACGCCCTGGAGGAGCGCGACGGATTCGCCCTGCTGGCCATCGGAAGGCCCGAGGACGAGGGGTGCTTCTGCCGGGTGAACAGCCTGCTCAAGGACATCATCGCCGACCTTTCCCACCGGTTCGACCTCGTGCTCATCGACGGCGAGGCCGGCATCGAGCAGATCAACCGCAGGGTCATGAAGACCGTGGACCACCTGGTCCTGGTCTCGGACACCTCGGCGAAGGGCATCGGCGTGGCCAACACCATCGCCCTGGTGGCGGGCGACAGAAAGGCCGTTGACTACAGGAACGTCGGGCTCGTGCTCAACCGGGTGAGGAGCGAGGCCGAGGCCCGGGACATCGGGGAGAGGACCGGCCTGGAAGTCTACGGGTGGCTCGCCGACGACGAGGCCATCAGGGACTTCGATTTCCGGGGCGCCCCCCTCACGGGCCTCCCCGAAACCTCCCCCTCCCCGTCCACGGTGGGGGCCATCCTGAAGAAAATGGGCCTCGTGGCATGACAGGACAGGAGAAGGGTGACATGCCCCCGCACACGCACACGATACGGGTGTTCGAAGAGCTCCTGGAGAGCCCGCGGAACCGCCTCGTGGAGCAGGCGGCAGAGGCCGGGCGCATACCCATCGGGTATTCCTGCTCATATGTGCCCGAGGCCCTGCTCATGGCTGACCGGCTCTTTCCCGTGCGCCTCCACGCCCACGGCATCGCCGGGACCGAGCTCGCCGACAACTACCTCTCCAGCCTGGTCTGCTCGTACACCCGCAGCCTCCTGGAGTTCGCCCTGGACGACCGGTACGACCACGTCAAGGGGTGGGTCTTCGTCCCCTCCTGCGCCCACATGCAGCGCCTCGTCGACAACCTGCACTACCTCAGGAAGCCCGCTTTCAGCCACGTCCTCGACGTGCCCCGCAAGGTGAGCAGGGCCACCCTGGACTGGCTGGAAGAAGAGCTCCGCATGCTCTCGGACAGGCTTTCTTCGCATTTCGGCGTGGACATGACAGACGCCTCGCTCACACAGGCCATCGGGGAGTGGAACCGGTTCACCCAGGCCGTCCGGGCAATCGGAGACCTGCGCAAGAGGCCCGACCCGCCCCTCACCGGCGCCCAGTATCACGCCATGGTCATGGCCTGCCTCGCCTCGCCCAAGGACCTGGTCCTCCCGTACGTGGAAAAGCTGCGCAAGGAGCTTCAGGTCCGGGATGGCGCACGGGGCACCCGCGCCCGGCTCATGGTGGTGGGGGGGCACCTCCACGACCCCGGATTCATCTCCATCATCGAGTCCCAGGGCGCCCTGGTGGTGGCGGACCGGTTCTGCACCGGCTCGCTGCCGGGCCTCACGCCCGTCCGCGTTGACGGCGACCCCATCAGGGCCCTGGCCGTGCACTCCTTCGAGAAGACCCTCTGCCCCCGCATGATGGAGGACTTCGACCGCAGGCTCGGTTTCATCCGGGACACGGTGCGGGAATACCGGGTGGACGGCGTGGTGCTGGAAACCATCAAGTTCTGCGACCTGTGGGGGGTGGACTCCATGACCCTGGTGAACGCCCTGCGCGCGGAAGGGATCCCGGTGCTGAAGCTGGAGCGGGAATACCGGACAAGCGGCGAAGGCCAGCTGCGCACCCGGGTGCAGGCCTTCATCGAGAGCATGGGGGCATGACGATGCGGGGAGGAGGACCCATGGTCGAACGGCTGCGGACCCGGCTCAGATCCCTGGCGGCGAACCTGGCCGAGACCGGAAGGAAGCTCTGGCAGGACTCCCTGGCGGAGTATCTCCTCCACGAAAAAGACCCCGGGGCCGCCCTGATCTACCTGAAATACTGGGGGCTCAACTACTCCCGGATCGTGCTGTTCGGCGTCGAGGCGCCCTTCAGGCTCGGTCCCGCGGGCGTCGTCCGGATGCTCGTCCACAATCCCTGGATCTTCACCCTGCTGAAGGTGAACAGGCTCATGCGGAGGTACGGGCGGGGAAGGACCGGGCCGTACCTCGAGTCCGTCTGCCTGGCCTTGAACAGCGTCGTCAGGGGCAACGTCGACATGCTTCGGCAGATGTTCTACCGCCCCGAACGCATGGTCATCAGCGAGGACCTGGTGCCCATCGACATCGTCCATGCCATGGGCTTGGACGCCTATCTCATCGAGGGCATCGGGATCATGCTGCCCATCCTGGATTCGGAGGCGTGCCTGCAGTACATCGACGAGGCGGAAAACGAGGGCATGAACCCCGACGCCTGCAGCCTGCCCAAGACCACCGTGGGCATGGTCATCAGGGACCACCTGCCCAAAGGCGTCGCCATCGTGAGCTCCAACCTGCCCTGCGACGCGGGGGCCGCCTCGTACTCCTTCATCGAGCGCGCCTACGGGCTGCCCACCTACCGCCTCGACGTCCCGTACAACTTCCACAGCGAGCGGGCGGAGAACCTGTTCACGGAAGACGTGAAGGGCATGATCGCCTGGCTGGAGGAGCACACGCCCGGCCGCATGGACTGGGACCGCTTCCGGGAGATCTGCGTCAACCGCAACCGCATCCTGGAGCTGGAGCTCGAGCTGTGGGACATGCTGCGCGTCCGGCCCGCCCCCCTGGCCTCGGAGGCGGTGTGGCTGAGCCACCTCTGGAACGTCAACGTCACCCCTGACTGCCGGGAGTCGGTCTCGCACTTTCAGAAGATCGTCTCACTGGCCAGGAAAAACCTCGAAGACGGGCTCCCGGCCACCCAAAACGAGCGGTACCGGACCCTCGTGTGGAACCCGCCCTTCCTCCATTTCACCCACATCTTCAACTGGGCCGAGCGGACCTACGGCCTGACGCTCCTGAACGACAGCATGACCTACCACCATCACCGGCCCATCGACACCTCAACGCCCGACACCATGCTGCGCGGCTGGGGCAGGGTCGTCATGCAGGGCCCCATGGTCCGCCACACCCGGGGCCCGGCGGAAAACTACCTGGACGACATCTTCCGCATGGTGAAGCAGTTCGACCTGGACATGGTCTGGGTCGCCAACCACGTGGGCTGCAAGGGCGGCCAGGCCATGAACGGCATCCTGCGGGAGAAGTGCCGGGAAAAGGGGATACCGCTGCTCATCCTCGACTACGACCTGAGCGACCCGAGGATCGTGTCCCACGACAACATGAAGCGGCAGGTGGAGCATTTCATGGACAACGTCATGAAGGCCCCGCGGCTGGACGGGTGAGGTGAAGAAAATGAACGTGCAAGGCCGCGGGTCCGCCTGTCGGCAAAGGAGACCGGCATGAAAAAGACATATTTCGGCGGGTGCGACGTGGGATCGACCACGGGCAAGGCGGTCATCATCGACGAAAGCGGCGCCCTGGTCGCCTCCGCCATCGTACCCAGCGAGATCGACCCCGAGCGGACCTCTGTCCTCGCCCTGGGAAAGGCGTGCGGACAGGTCCCGGAACTCGGCGGGTACCGCGACCTGGGCTACCTCATCGGCACGGGGTACGGCAGGAACGAGGTCCCCTTTGCCGCCGAGAACATCTCGGAGATCAGCTGCCACGCCATGGGCACGTTCTCCTTGAGGCCGGAGATCAGGACCATCGTGGACATCGGCGGGCAGGACGTGAAGGCCATCGCCCTGGACGAGCGGGGTTCGGTCCTGGAGTTCGCCATGAACGACAAGTGCGCGGCGGGCACGGGCCGGTTCTTCGAGGCCATGAGCAGGGTGTTCCGCATGGACCTCGACGCGTTCTCCGCGCTCTCCCTCGAGGCGGGCCGGGTCATCCCGGTGACGGCGCAGTGCAGCGTCTTCGCCGAGAGCGAGGTCATCAGCCTCCTCGCCCGGAGGAACCCGCCGGCTGACGTCGCGGCCGGCATCCAGACCGCCGTCTCGAAGCGGTGCTTCACCCTGCTCAAGCGCATCGGCACGCGCCCTGGGGTGACGGTCACGGGCGGCTGCGCCAAGAACAGGGGCCTCATCAAGGCGCTCGCGAAGGTCCTGAACATGGAAGTGACCGGACTGCCGGTGGACCCCCAGATCATCGGCGCGCTGGGGGCGGCGGTGTACGCCCGGCAGAAGGGAAACGGACGGTTCGCCTGACGGAGAAAGGCCACGGATGGGCGGGACCGGGCAGGCGCTTCTTCGGATTCCCGGGGCTGGTTCCCCGGGCCGGGCTCCA
>ERZ1645192.2614-NODE-2614-length-14844-cov-10.502739_pt1 | contig 14844 bp, 10 predicted proteins | sample MGYA00575354_ERZ1645192 | MGnify/ENA primary metagenome ERZ1645192 (study PRJEB40844, sample SAMN11349763) | freshwater sediment metagenome | isolation source: river sediment | host: Sediment | place: India: Faizupur Khadar , New Delhi | collected 2017-02-21 ... | reverse complement strand
AAACCATTTAACCTGTACAACCTGTCTGATGAGGAGACGATGTTCTTCGCGAAAATGATAAATTGTTTTACCGATTGCGATGAATCAAATATCTGGATAGGAACAGAAGAGGGCGGTCTTTTCTTTTTCAACAGGCACACGAGGAAGTTCAGGCAATATAAACCCGAAGCCGGCAATAAGAATTCCCTTGCCGGGGTGAACGTAAAAACACTGGCCAGGGAATCGAACGGAAATCTCTGGATTGGGTATTATAATTCAGGCCTTGATTATATGGACACCGGCACCGGAAAGATAATACATTACGGTGCGGACAGAAACCGTCAGACGGCTCTCTCCAGCAACCTAATAAGAACTGTAATCCTCGACAAGGAGGAAAACCTGTGGATCGGTACCGACAGAGGCGTCGATTTCCTGAAAAAAGGGACAAAGGAATTTTTGCATTACAGTCTTAATATAGAAGTATTAAAACTATACAGGGACAAAGATGATAATATATGGGCAGGCACTGCCGGTGATGGCATATACCGGTTTGACCCGGCCACAGGTCAATTCGCTAAAATATATAACGAATACTTCTCCACAACGATCAAAGATATCTACCGTGATTCAAAGGGTAATCTCTGGGTCGGGACCAATAAAGGGCTTTATTATGTCGATCAGAGAACCGATTCACTCATTTATACAGGTACAGACCAGGGACTGCCTGCAAACGCCATTCTCGGGATACTTGAAGATAACAGCAGGAACATATGGGTCAGCACGGGTGCCGGGCTTGTAAAATGCAGAGGCGCTGTTGATAATCCTCAATCATTCGGTATCCTGAAGTTCAGCAGCCGTGACGGACTGCAGGGTGAGCATTTCCGGGAATTTGCATCTTATAAGAATGAATCAGGAGAGTTTTACTTCGGCGGAGTACAGGGCTTCAACATTTTTATTCCTGATTCTATAAGAAGTAATCCTTATCCACCCAGGATAGCCTTCACCTCCCTGAAGATATTCAACAAGGAAGTTGTGCCAGGGGAGAAGATAAAGGAAAGGATAGTTCTTGATAAGGCTATCAATGAAACCGGAATGCTTACCTTATCATATAAGCACAGTCCTGTTTCACTTGAATTTGCCGCTCTTCACTTTTCAGATCCCAAAAGCAATCTCTTCAGATTCAAGCTCGTGCCTGCTGAAGAGGAATGGAATTATTCGTCTGGTATCAGAAACTTCGCCACCTATTTTAACCTGAACGGGGGCGATTATGAGTTTGTTGTTGAGGCTGCCAATGTTGATGGATTATGGAATCCCGAACCACGGACTTTAAAAATTAAAGTAATTCCTCCCTTCTGGACTACCTGGTGGTTTTTCGCAATCATCATTTTTGTTCTTTCTGCGGCGGCCATGGCTTATTATTTTCACAGGATAACATTACTTGAACGCTATAATGCCGAGCTTGGTAAAAAAGTTGACGAACGCACTCATGAATTAAAGGAGAGTCTTGCCCAGGTTCTTGAGAATCAAATTTTTATTGAAAAGCAATCTGAAATTCTAAACCAGCAGAAAGATCAGCTTCAACAGCTTAACTCGACAAAGGACAGGTTCTTCTCAATAATTGCACATGACCTGAGAGGTCCGTTCCAGTCATTACTGGGAATCTCAGAATTACTTGCCGAGAAAACCAGAAACGACTCTGATCCTGACCTGAGGTTTTACTCACAAACAATCTTTGAATCCTCAAAACATATTCATGATCTCGTGGAAAACCTGCTCACCTGGTCACGTACCCAAAGGGAAAAAATAACTTATGAACCGCAGGAGCTGGACATTTCCTGCATCATTGACAATACAATAAATATCCTGGGATCGCTTATTGGTCAGAAAAATATATCTGTAGTGAAGCAGTTACAAACAGGTAAAAGAGGATATGCCGACAGGAATATGATTGAGATGGTGATGCGCAACCTGGTCACAAATGCGATCAAATTCACTCATGATAACGGCCATATTCTGATTTCATTAAGTGAAAATGATAATGCCTTACAGACAGAAGTTTCTGACAATGGAACCGGGATAAGTCCTGCTGATCAGTTAAAACTTTTCAAGATAGATTCCAACTTAAGCAATAAAGGGACTAAAGGAGAAAAAGGCACCGGGCTGGGCTTAATAATCTGCAAGGAATTTATTGAAAAGAATCACGGCAGGATATGGTTTACCAGCAAACCCGGTGAAGGAAGTTCTTTCTTCTTTACAATACCTCTTAGTCAGAATCCCTGATAACCTCCAGCCAGGCTTCGGCCATCAGCTGAGCGCCCGGAAGCGCTGCATGAACACCGTCGCCGGTCCAATAGGCTGCAGGGGCTCTTTTTATTGCTTCATCATATACCTTCTGGAAAGGAACAAAGAGCGCTCCGAATTTCACAGCAATTTCAAGTGCCGCCTTCTGGTATTCAGGGAATTCGGGATACCACTTCTCGGTAACGGCTTTTACACCCGGGACAGCATAGGGTTCACAGATCACCAGTTTTACCTGGGGCAGCGCTTTGAGTGTTCTCTCGAGCAGGGCGGTGAGATCGTTACGGTAAATTTCGATCGTCCCGTTGTAATTACCGTTGAACTTATGCCAGAAATCGTTCACACCTATCAGAATGCTCAGAACATCAGGTTTCAGTTCAAGGCAATCTTTTTCCCATCTCTCTGCCAGCTGGTAAACCTTATTACCTGATATACCTTTATTATATATCTTCAGGTTCAGCCCGGCATTTTCCTCCAGGAGCTGTGCCCCGGCAAGCAGAGCATAGCCTGTTCCCAAAGCCCTTGGATTGTTATAGCCTGTCTCCTCGCGGTTCCTTCCTGCATCGGTAATGGAATCGCCCTGGAACAAGATGGTCTGATCTTTCAGTAGCTGAATCTTTCCTTTCTTCTTTTTGGGTATGGATGCTGAAATAATTTCCGGAATGCTGACGGCGGCGAGTGTGCCGAGTGCTGCCTTCCTGAGAAAGCTGCGGCGTGAGTTGAATTGTTTTTCCATAAGATTAAATATTATTTTGTTGTATTGATTTTCTCCAGACAAATTCTTCATCAATAAAAATAATGCTTTGTTTCCGTTTCCCTGGAGATTCGATCTCCTTTACAAGCAGTTTAGCAGCTTCAGCTCCCAATTTTCTTGGATCCTGGTCTATAACTGTTAACTGTGGATCGAAAGTATCGGTTATCTCACTGAAGCCATATCCAAATATACCAATATCTTCCGGAATCTTTATGCCAGCTTCACGTGCAGCTTTATAGGCTCCAAGTGCGACCCTGTCATTCACTGTAAAGAACACTTCGGGGAGGACTCCGGAGCTATATAGCTTTTTGAAAGACTCATATCCGTCTTTCATTTCAAAGCCACCCTCGATTATCCACTCTTTATGTACCTTAATTTTGTGTTCCAAAAGAGTCTTCCGGAATCCTTCACTTCTCTTTTTACCAATATTTGTATTTGAATAGCCTGCAAGATGACCAATCCTGGTATATCCCATCTTTATTATTTTGGAAAGAGCATCTGAAGCGCCTTGTTTATCATTGAACACCACACGTGAGAATTTCAGTTCTTCGAATGCCCTGTCAAAGAAGACCAGGGGGATCTTCATCTTTTCGACTGTGGTAAATATCTGTTTATCTGTTGTTTCCTGCGAGAGACATACAAGCAGGCCGTCTACGCGCATACCGATGAGATTATGAATATTTTGTCTTTCTATGCTTTCCTTCTCGCGTGAAACAGTGAGGATAACATAATAATTTTGCTCAGTTGCATAATCGATCATGCTGTCAGCAACATACGAGAAGAAGCTGTTTTCGAGATCCGGTATAACGACCCCGATGGTAAAAGTACGTTTCGAATTCAGCTGGCGGGCGATCAGATTAGGTACATATCCCATTTTTCCGGCAGTATCAGCTATTTTCTTTTTCATCAGGGCTGAAATATCCGGGTGATTGCGGAGTCCTTTGGAGACAGTAACCCTGGAGACGCCGAGCTTCCTGGCAATATCGGATTGTCTTACGTTTACCACTTTTTCTGATAGTCTATTTCCTGAACTCAATCTTGAAACCAATTACCTGCCATGAAGGTAATTTCGACGGTTTCCTGATTATCAAACCGGATGGAGTCTGCGAATATTTCAACTTAACGTCGCTTCCGAGCATTTTAACTGATATAACAGGACTCGAGTTATATTTTGAATTTTCAGCCAGCGATTTTATAACGATATCTTCGGAAGGAGTTCCAAGGCAGAATGCATAAAGTATCCCTTCTTTTGTAGTAAAACGGATATCTTTTGAGTTGAATTTATAGTTTTCGTTGAATCTTCCGGGCTTTACAGCTTTGGATTCTGCTGATCTCTCACCAAAAGTCTTCCAGGGGCGTGTACCATAAATTCCTTCCCCGTTGGCGGCTGTCCAGGTACCTATCTCTTCGAGTATCTGGAGCATATCCGGTTCGAGGTCGCCTTCAGGAGTCTGAACCACATTTATAAGAAGGTTTCCGTTCTTACTTACAATATCGACAAGCATCTGGATCACTTCATTAGCCGTTTTGTATTTCTGGCCGGTGCGGTAATACCAGTCGCCGATAGAGGTATCGGTCTGCCAGGGGTAAACGCTGGCAGTATCGAGTACACCCCGTTCAACATCCTGAACCCATTTACCTCCTGACTGCTGCTTGCAGGTATAAACGACATCTGTGATTCCGTTATTTATTGTAGTATTCTGGTTATAATAATGAGCTACCAGGCTTCGTCCGACATCTTCAAAAGGCATCTGGCTGTCGGAATAAAGAAGATCGGGGTGATAATTATCTATAAGTTCTTTTATACAGCTGAACCATTCTACCTGGAAAACAAGGTTATTTGTAAGCCATGCCTTGTCATCAGGAGTGGTGGGTGAATGATAAAGGCCGCTGAATGCAGGGTTTGCACCATCGTACGGGATCCCTGCCCTGGGCCCTTCCTTATCGGATAAATGAGCTGCCTGGAACCATGTAAAGCTGGCGCCCAGATGTTCCGAAACACCAAATTTCAGGCCCTGTTTTTTTGCAGCCTGCTGCCAGATACCCACAACATCTTTCTTTGGTCCCATCTTCACGGAATTCCACTCATGGATCTTTGAATCCCACAGGAAGAAATTATCATGATGGGTACCCATGCTGACAAAATACTTTGCTCCAGCCTTTTTATAAAGCTCCATCAATTTGTCAGGATCCCACTTCTCTGCTTTCCACAATGGTATGATGTCTTTATACCCGAAGAGTGACGGATGCCCGTAATACTCCACGTGATACTTATACGCTGCATCTTTTTCCTGGTACATTCTTTTGGCATACCAGTCGCCCTGGCGCGGAACAGCCTGTGGGCCCCAGTGCGACCAGATGCCGAATTTGGCATCGCGAAACCATTCAGGATACTGATATTGAGTTAACGACTCATCGGAAGGTTTATAAGGCCCTTCGGCGATCGGTAGTTTGCCTTTCTGTGCAGAAAGGGCCAATGACAGACCCAGAGTCATAAAGCTTATTATGCTAATCTGTCTGAGAAAGTTTTTTTTCATAGGTCTTAATTTTTTACCCTGATTGATAAATCTTATGTCAATTGATCATTCAATGCCTGACTTTTACTTTTATAGCATTCTCAACCGGCTTTTCTGAAACTACAATTATATATCCTCCACCACTTCCGGAGGTTATTGCACCGGGATAGTCAGGAAAATAGTTATTTTCCATTTCCTTCAGGATATCGTCAGGGACTGTCAGTGGCAAAATCTTCTTCCACAAAATGAAAGTATCTGTCATCGCTTTGCCAAGGCCGGCAACATCTTTTTTAAGAATGCTTTCCCAGCACAGGTTACCTGCTTCACCCAGCTCTTTGATAAATGATCTCTCGAGATGCATTTCTTTCAGTGGGTCGTAACCCACAGGCCTGGGTTTTAACTTAACCAGCCAGATTATCTCTGAGAGCCATTGACAGGTTCCGCTGCTTATTTCTGACTCGATCTTTTCGGGCCAGTATCCGCCATTATAATAAAGCCGGTTTATTCCCGGCATCAGTAATCCGAGATGATCCTGTGATCCTGAGATATACTCGCTTCCGGGGGGATTTTCTGCACCAAATAACAATCTGGCGTTTTCCAGAGGGTCACCTTCCGGATACCTGTCGCCCCATAACCTTATACCCACCTCACGCGAGCTGGTAGCCAGTCCTGACCTGTTGTCGAAATCTGTTGTCGGCAATATCTGTGCTACTACCACTGATCCGGGATATATTTTTGATATCCAGGGCTGGTCGATCCAGCCCCCTGCGAGGCAGAGACGATATGGGAACCGGAGGTCTCTTTTGGTGCCAGAACTTGAACGGGCCGGAAGTCCGGGTTCCGGGATTCTCTCCAGGACGATATATTCTATTCCCAGTTGATTACATAGCTTTTCCTTATCTGGCGTATGGCCATCATTATTAACCAGGAAGATATCGGGATTAACTCTTTTCAGGTCAGGTTCAAAGTCTAACATTCCCATTCCTGTTGCCAGGAAAGCATCGTGAACATATCTGATTGACTTTACTAAAAACAGGCGTTCCTCTTCAGAGAAGACAGGTTTTTTCCCTTTCAGGAGAAGAAGATTTTCATCACGTCCGACGCTTACATACAAATCTCCATACGATGAAGCCGTCTTAAAGAAAGCTATATGCCCGCCGTGAATCAGGTCGTAACAGCCGCTGACAAATACCTTTTTGTTTTTCATTAACCGGCAAGGTTATTTATTGAAGCGGTTATTTCCCTTTTTTTCAATTGCTTCATTTTCCATCTCACTCTTTATCCAGTCGTATGTTTTCTTCATACCTTTCTTAAGAGGAATAGAAGGCTCCCAGCCAAGCAGCTTTCTGATAAGGGAGTTTTCGCTATTACGGCCGCGGACACCTTTAGGGGCGTCCAGGTCATATCTGCGTTCCATTTTGTAGTCTGCAATTTCTTCGACGATATCAACAAGCTGGTTTATGGAGACCATTTCACTGCTTCCGAGATTGACAGGTTCATTTATGTTGCTGTACATAATGTCCTGTATTCCTTTTATGCAGTCATCAATAAACATGAAGCTTCTGGTCTGATGTCCGTCTCCCCAGATTATGATCTCTTTTTTCCCGGTCATCCGGGCATCGATGACTTTACGGCAGATCGCTGCCGGCGCTTTTTCCCTGCCACCGTCGTATGTACCGTGCGGACCGTAGACATTATGGAACCTGGCTACTCGTGTTATTATGCCGTAATCTTCAGAGAAGTGCCGGCACATCCTTTCGCTGAATAGCTTTTCCCATCCATAACCGTCCTCTGCCAATGCAGGATAGGCGTCGGATTCCCTGAGCCCCGGATTATCCGGATCAGTTTGTTTATCGCCATTATAAACACATGCAGATGATGCATAGAAAAATCTGTCGATTCCACACTCTTTTGCAGCGATAAGAAGGTGAGTATTAATAAGTACGCTGATCATGCAGGCGGCTTTATTATTTTCTATGAAGCCCATCCCTCCCATGTCGGCGGCCAGGTTAAAAACCTCGTTACAGCCATTTACTGCTGTAAAACAATTTTCCTTCAGGCGAAGGTCGAGGACCAGGTTATCGGCATCTTCGGAAATCTGGTACCATTCGTTCAGTGGTTTGATATCGACAGCTCTGACAAAATTTCCTTTTTTAACCAGCTCTTTTACAAGGTGTCCGCCGATAAAACCACCTGCTCCTGCAACAACGATCCTTTTCATAATTATATCTTTTCTGCAAATTACTTACACGATAACTTTCGCGATTACTTTAAAGAATAAAAGTAGTAATATTTCTTTCCGGTAAGCCTGTTTTGTAAATAATTAATCACTATTGACTGGATAAAATGTGATATGATAATGAGATTCTTCGCTTCACTTCGTTTCGCTCAGAATGACAGATTGTTATGTTTATACTACTTTCATGACAGACTCTTTTATTGTATCCGTGTCTGCCCGTCGGTCCGGTTTACGGGAAGTGAATATTTTTCAAAAGCATGAATGATCGGTTGTACTTTCCGGCCCTCATCAAAATAACCTCTTCCCCTGCTCATTGGCTCCCACCAGAATACTCCCTTGCCCAATCCATCAGGCGTTCCCATAACTATCTCATTTACAGCCTCAAGCCAATCTCTCTGTCCCTGCGGGGTCTCAGGAACCGGTGGTTTCGCATTCCTGAAATAATTTCCCGGTCTCCAATAATATCCTGTTTCAACAACAATAATCTCCCTTCCGTATTCTTTTGCGGCAAACCTCAGGTTATCCCTCAGGTCAAGCAGCGTGCCATGTGACCAGGGATAGAATGAAAAACCAATAACATCGTAATCGACTTTATATTCACGCATCTTGTTGAAAAAAGTCTTTGTCATTTCAATGTCTCCGCCATGATCGACATGAAGCATGATCTTTACATATTTTTCTTTCCCGGAAACTTCGCGTATTGCTTTTGCCCCGGCAGCCAGATACTCTGCGACATTCTTCCATTTACTGTGTTCCAGGCTGTCGTACCTGATACGTCCGTCGGGCCAGAGGAAACCGTTCCCGATCTCATTTCCTATCTGAACCATGTCGGGCATTACACCTGCATCTTTCAGGGCAGTCATCGTCTCTTTAACATATTGATAAACAGCTTTTACCTTTTCAGGATGTGCCATGTTCTTCCATAAAGAAGGAACAGGCTGAACCATCGGATTGGCCCACCCGTTGGACATCATATAATCGAGAAGGAATCTGTAGCCGTACTTTTTGAGATCCTGTGCTGCAGAAACCACATATTCAGTATCCTGGACAAGGCGGCCGGAGACAGGTTCATTGCAGATCATGATCCTTCCCCAGTTGTATCCATGTTCCCTGAATATCTGCAGACATGGCTTTACTGTGCTGTCGGTATCCATGAACTTATTTCCGTTGTCTTCCTGCTGCTTTACAAATGAAACGTCGAGGCCAAAGGCGTATGAGTTGTTATAAGGCAGATCCTGTGCCAGGATAATTGCAGGAAGAAACAGGAGTGGAAACAATCTGATTATTCTTCTAATCATAATTACATTAACTTAATTTATATTTAAAATAAACACACTATCTCTGTTCCGGGTCATTTTCTCCCCTCCTTCAACAGAATTAGCGGGAAGGAAACGGCTGGCATCGAAATCAGTATATCCTGTACAATCCTGCTCCGTGTCTTTTAATGACCCTTGTGAATGAGCCATTGAATTTTCCGAGTTTTTTCCCTGTCCACAGATCGGTGACCCTGAATGAACCTGATATTCCAAGTTGCCCGGATCTCACAGTGATTTCCGCTTCTTCCGGCATTTCTGAAATATTGAAAAGTGCCAGGTAAATGTCGCCGGTTCCAGGGTCCTCGGCTCTCCAGGCGATCAGGTCATTCTCCCTGAACAACTGTTTCGGATTTACAGAATGCTGATTTACCCGCAGAATATTTTTATTTGTGATCAGGGAGAGTGTGAACTCGTCATTATCGGGGAGGTTTCCACCGAACATAAGAGGCGATCTGAATATTGAGAAGAGAGTCATCAGGGTTACCTGTTCATCTTTTGTAAAACCGCTCATCCTGGGTTTTCCCCTTTCTGCCCTTACTCCTATTCTGCCCAGTGGCAGCATATCTGCATCGGGATAACCACGGTTTATTCCTGCATCGACCCATTTTGCACAAACATCAAACTGCTCCTTCAGATCGCGCCAGTTATCCCAGAAATCGTTTACTGTCCGCCACATATTTGCTTTGCTGCTTATGTGTCCGGCTTTTTCAACAGGTGTCGGCCCGGGAGAGGTGCTGAGGACTATTTCCCTGCCGGTACGATCGATAGCCTTCCTTATCATTTCTATTTCTTCTGTATGATAAGGTGAAGAGAGATCATCTATTTTAAGGAAGTCAACACCCCATGAAGCATAGAGGTCCATTAACGAATTATAATATTCCTGTGCGCCTTCTTTGGCTGCATCGATGGTGTACATGTCCTTCAGCCACCGGCATTGACCTTCAGGAGAGTAAATTTCTGATGCTTTTCTGCCGGTTCCATAGACAGGGGTTTCATTTTTAACAGCAATAACCGGTACACCGCGCATAACATGTATTCCGAACTTCAGACCTTTACCATGGATATAATCGGCAAGCGGTTTAAAACCTTTTCCGCCGGCTGATGATGGGAAGCGGTTCAGGGCAGGCATGAAACGGCCATAATCGTCGATGACATATTTCGGATCTGTCTGATTATATCCTCCCGATTTATCATTTTCGATATACCATCTTATATCTACAACGATATATTCCCAGCCGTATTTCAACAGGTACTTTGCCATATAATCGGCATTTGCCATGACCTCTGCTTCTACGACTGTGGGGCCAAAACAGTCCCAGCTGTTCCATCCCATGGGTGGAGTTGAAGCCCATTCGTGAAATAAGAGACCTGTCTCCTGGGAGCGTACTTCCTGACCGGCATTAAGGAGCAGTAACGCAAGAGAAGCAATAAATATTTTTCTTTTTATCGGATACATGATTCTTCTTTTAAACAGGAAGCTTATACCATTTTACGGCATTTGTAAAATATATTTTGTCGACGACTTTCTTTGGAAGCTTCAGTCCTGTGAAATTCCCGTCAAATCTTGTGGAGGTCATTTCTTCATCACTGACCAGGTAATTCCAGTCATCAAGCCACTGTTCGTGCATTCTTTTCTTAAAGGCATCCGGATTATTGCTTCCCGAGTAACCAACATCTGTTCCATACAGAAGGCGGTCCTGGTATTTAATACAGAAATTTCTTACACGTTCGCGATTCTCCATCGACTGGAACTGCAGATGTGCTATCCGTGCCGAAATATCTACTGCCATATTCGGGAAACGGTCGAGTCTTGAAGCCAGAGAATCGACATTCCATTCGATGCTTCCCAGGTGACAGCCTATAAAGACCATGTCGGGGTGTCGTGCCACAAAATTGTCGCGTGCAACTATCTGATCGTTGTATGAAGGGTATTCAGGATGAAGGTACATATGATATTCGGGGTGCTGCTCATAGTAATTCCTGTTGCTCCTTATATTCATTTCCCCGAGAGGCATCCAGCAGTTCAGTGGTTCCCCGAGGTGGCCTGTAACCGGCAGGTTTCTTCCTTTTATATAGCTGATCACCTGATCGAGGGCAGGGTCGTCAACCATTATGAATTTCCCATTTCTGTCGCGCAGAACCATGCCGATATTCTTCCATATCTTCACACCTACTGCACCTGGTTCGGCAAGGTCCTTTCCTAGCTGTTCTATAATGTTTTCTGACCACCCGGGTTTTCCATAGCCTGCCGTGTCGAACCAGAAAGAAGGTTCAAAGAAAACACGTGACGGGTATTTCCTGGCCGAGGCTGAGGCAAATGCCTGTTGTATCCTCAGATCGGCTGAATCGCCATGATCGACATTTGGTGATATCAGGATGAAATTATCACTGGCGGCAATATCTTCAAAGGTGCCATCATCGCTCCTGATGTGAACGTGAGAATCGATTTTCAGGGCAGACTGAAAATCCGCCTTGGTATAATACTGATCACCGCATCCATATAACACCGTGAATACCAGTATTATAGACCAATATCTTTTTTTCATACTTTTTATATTTACCTGAATAAAGATTTTTCCGGTTTGTTGCTCATTTCAAACTTCAGGATACCTCCACCCATAATTTCTTCCCAGGTGATATATGACCTGTTGATAACTGTTCCGTTAAGGGTGACTTCGTGTATATATTTATTTTCTGCAGAGGCTTTCGGGGCTTGTATTGTGAAATACTTTCCGGGTGAAATTTCAATCTGTGCTTCAGTGACCAGGGGTGATCCGAACTGGTATTTCAGGTCGCACGGATTTACAGGATAAAATCCCAGTGCGCTGAAAATATACCATGCCGACATCTGGCCGCAGTCTTCATTTCCGCATAATCCTTCGGGCGTATTCAGGTACATTGTAGTCTGTATCTGTCTGTTCAGTTCCTGGGAACGCCAAGGTCTGTCTGCATAATTAAAGAGGAAAGTGGTATGATGACCCGGTTCGTTGCCATGGGCATAGGCGCCTATTAGTCCTGATATATCTGCTGAAGCCTCTTCACCTTTTACTCCCTCTTCAACTTTAAAAAGCTGGTCGAGTTTATCTGCAAACTTTTCCTTCCCTCCCAGGAGATCTATTAGTCCATACACATCATGAGGAGCAAGCCACAGGTATTGCCATGCATTTCCCTCGGTATAATCGCTGCCCTCATGTTTTGAGAAAGAAGGATCAAAAGGTGTTGTCCACTCTCCCGTGCTCAGTCTCCCCCGCATGAAGCCTGTTTCACTGTCGAAGTATGACCTGTAGTTTTTTGAACGGTTAGTGAAATAGGAAGCTTCGGCTCCGCGATCGAGTTTATTAGCAGCTGCAGAGAGGCACCAGTCGTCGATGGCTACCTCCTGTGATTTTGCTACCGACTGCTGAACCAGGTCAGCAGGCATATAACCAAGAGAGTCGTATAAACCCATGCCGTCCCGGTTGAACATTGATGTCACAATCATTGCCTGTAAAGCCCCGGAACGGTCGAAATCACCTATATCCTTAAGAATTGCCTCAGCAATAACAGGAATTGAATGGTTCCCCACCATGCAGAATGTTTCATTTCCCTGGAGCTCCCATACTGGCAGTAATTCTGCCTGGCTGTAATGATCGAGCATCGATTTGACCATATCGTTCACTCTTTGAGGCTGGGTGATCGTCAGCAGCGGATGCAGGGCACGATATGTGTCCCAGAGTGAGAAGACTGTATATCGTTTATAGCCTTCTGCCCTTTGTTTATCGCCTTTAACTCCTTTAAACTCTCCGTTCTGATCGGAGAAGAGCGCAGGTGCGATCATTGTATGATAGAGGGCTGTGTAGAAAACCACCTTGCTGTCGTGGTCGGGAGTCTTTACCCTGATCGCGGATAGTTCTTTCTCCCAGGCATCGGAGGCAGCTTTTCTTGTTGCATCAAAATCCCATCCCGGGAGGGAGGCGTCGAGATTTTCAATTGCATTCTCAACGCTCACCGACGATATCCCGACTTTTGCCAGAAGCTTCGTGCCTGAGAAGCTGAAACACCCTACTGTTCTCCCCTCACCACCTATATCGGTAACCGCCGATGCTATTACCGGCTGGGAGAATCTCACGGCAAACCATACATGCTGGTCGGATGCCCAGCCATGAGATAATCTGTAACCTGTAACAAGGCAGCTGTCGACAACTGAAAGACCTGTTCTGTAAGGTTTGTCCCAGTTTATTGCAAAGCCAAGGTTAACAATAATGTTTTTTGGTCCTCCTTCCGGGAAGGTGTACCTGTGCAGGCCTGCCCGTTCGGTAACGGTCATCTCGGCTTTTATGCCGTTGTTTTTCAGCACAACAGAATAATAACCCGGCTCTGCAGTCTCATCCTTGTGGGAATATCTTCCGGCATATCTTGAGACAAAAGAACTGTTTGATTCACCTGCGTTAAAGATGATGTCAGTACCGACAGGAAGGAAAGAAATATCGGCAAGGTCGCCAATACCTGTCCCGCTCAGATGCAGATGGCTGAATCCTGCCAGCGTAGAGTCTGAATAATGGTACCCTGAGCACCAGTCCCATCCCTGTGTTCCATTGTCGGGGCTCAGCTGTATCTGTCCGAAAGGCCATGCGGCACCCGGAAAAGTATGTCCATGGAAACCGGTACCGATGAAAGGATTCACATATTGTGTAAGCCTCTCACCGGTGTCAGTCAACGATTGTTCCTTACATCCTGCCAGGATAATGAGCAGGAGTAACGGGCAAAATAAATATTTATGCATTCAGGTTATTTTATTTTCTTAACGTTCAGGCATTTTAACATACTCAGCAGCATTGAGAAACTCCATACTTTTTGCACAGCTGGTAAACTGGTCGAAGTTATATTTCTCAACCTCCACAACGCCATACTTCATTCCTGATACTCCGGCGGCTGCCCAGATGGCTTCAAAGTTCATCATTCCGCTGGCTCCTATTTCCTCTTTATCTTTTATGTGCCACGATTCGAACCTGCCCGGGTATTTATTGAAATAGTCAACAGGATTTGCACCACCCACAACGCACCAGTACAGGTCGATCTGGAACATGACCTTTGAAGGGTCGGTATTCTGTAGCATGAAGTCGTACATTATGGTATCGCCATGGAGTGTTGAGAATTCCTTGTCGTGGTTGTGATACCCGAAACGTATTCCTTTGGCATTGCATTTTTCTCCTACCTCATTGAAGTAGTCGCACCATTTTTTCAGGTTTGCAATACTTTCATAAGCCGATCTTCCCATCGAAGGCTGGACAATATATTTTGCCCCTGCGGCAATATGTGAATCGATACACTTGTCCCACCATGCCATTGTCTCGTCATAATTTGAAGAATCAGGAAGCTGGCGGCTGGTGTGTGAGCTAAGTACATGCATACCGTTCTTCTCGCAGAGGGCTTTGAACTCAACAGGATCCATCCCATAGAATTTACCGTCGGCATAACCGGCAGGTTCCACAAAAGTATATCCCATCGTGCTGACCTTTTCAATAGCGGCCGGTACATTTTTTCGTATCGAATCGCGAATTGAATAAAGTTGAAGACCTATATCCTTCTTAGGTGTACAGGAAATGAATAGGGCGCTGAAGACAGAGCTTACAGCCAGGATCATCAGGAGTGAAACGAGATTATTTCTTTTCATTGTCTAAGGATTTTTATTTTTCGAAATATAAGAAAAAGGGTGTAATGGTGCAATGGTACAATGGTACAATGGTGCGGTGGTGCGGTGGG
>ERZ1645192.2613-NODE-2613-length-14845-cov-12.019675_pt1 | contig 14845 bp, 13 predicted proteins | sample MGYA00575354_ERZ1645192 | MGnify/ENA primary metagenome ERZ1645192 (study PRJEB40844, sample SAMN11349763) | freshwater sediment metagenome | isolation source: river sediment | host: Sediment | place: India: Faizupur Khadar , New Delhi | collected 2017-02-21 ... | reverse complement strand
GCTCGCCGCCGGCCATGAGCCCGTAGAGGTACGCCCGGCCCACGAGGCAGGCGCGGGCGCCGAGCGCCCCCGCGGCCACGACGTCCGCCCCGTCGAGGATCCCCCCGTCGAGGTAGACCTCGGCCCGGTCGCCCCCCGTCTCGCCCCCGAACCGCCGGCGCCGTCCGCCACTCCGGCCGCTCCGGCCGCGCCCGCCGCACCGAAGCCGGCTGCCGCCGCACCGGTGACGACGGCCTCGGCGCCGGTCGCCATCGCTCCGCCGCCGCCGGCCTCGGGTGGTGGCGACTACATGGTCCAGATCTCGGCCTCGGGCACCGATGCCGCGGCGCGAGCCTCCTTCGCCGCCGCCCAGCGCAAACATTCCGGCCTCGCCGGCAAGGCGGTCGACGTCCAACGCGCCGACCTCGGCGCCAAGGGAGTGTTCTACCGTGCCCGCGTCGCCGGCGGATCGCGCGAACAGGCCGCGGCACTGTGCTCTCAGATCCAGTCGCAGGGCGGCCAGTGCATGGTGGTCAAGCGCTGAGCCGGCGTTCGCTTCTCGTGCGGCCGGTCGTGGTCCAGCCTCGACCGGCCGTTCGCGTCTTCCGACCTCGTCCCCGCCCTCCGGAACCTCTCCATGACCGCTTCCGCCTTCATCTGTGGCTCCTCCGGGCCAGTGCTCACCACCGACGAGATCGCCTTCTATCGCGACGCCGATCCGTGGGGTTTCATCCTCTTCCGCCGCAATTGCGAGACGCCGGCGCAGATCCGAGCTCTCACCGCGGCGATGCGCGAGGCGGTCGGCCGTGACGCGCCGGTGCTGATCGACCAGGAGGGTGGCCGCGTCCAACGGCTCGGGCCGCCGCAGTGGCCGGCCTACCCGACCGGCCGCACCTACGGCGACGTCTTCGCCCGGTCGCCCGCCGACGGTCTCGCCGCCGCCCGGCTCGGCGCCCGCCTGATCGCCGCCGATCTCCGCGCCCTCGGCATCGACGTCGACTGCCTGCCGGTCCTCGACGTGCCGGTCGAGGGCGCCCACGACGTCATCGGCCACCGCGCCTACGGCGTGACCCCGGACGTCGTCTCCGAACTCGGCCGCGCCGCGGCGGAAGGACTGCTCGCCGGCGGCGTCCTGCCGGTGATCAAGCACATCCCCGGCCATGGCCGCGCCGGCGTCGACAGCCACCACCATCTGCCGGTCGTCGACACGCCCCGCGCCGAGTTGGAGGCGACCGACTTCCCACCCTTCCGTGACGGCGCCGGACTGCCGCTCGCCATGACCGCCCACGTCGTCTACACCGCCCTCGATGCCGAGCGGCCGGCGACGACCTCGAAAACGGTGATCGACGAGGTGATCCGCGATTTCATCGGCTTCGACGGCTGCCTGATGTCGGACGACGTGTCGATGCAGGCGCTCTCCGGCACGATCGGCGAACGTACCGCCGCCGCACTCGCCGCCGGCTGCGATCTCGCCCTCCACTGCAACGGCGACCTCGCCGAGATGCGGGCGGTCGCCGCTGCGGCCGTGCCGCTCGCCGGTCGTGCCGCCGAACGCGCCGCCCGGGCACTGGCCTGCCGGCGTGCGCCCGAACCACTCGACGAAGCCGCGGCGAGAGCGCAGTTCGCCCGATTGACGGGAACGCCTTCCGTCTGACACACCTCTCCCCGGGGGGCCGGGGAGACGACGACGTGGTGGCGAGCGAGGCCGAGACTTCGCCGGAGACGAGGGACACGCAGGCGGTGTTGCCGTTGCCGCCGGGTGGACGCGTCGACGCGCCGGCCGAAGACTGGAGCACGCCACCGCGCACCGCCGACCCCGACGATACCCTGATCGTCGACGTCGCCGGCTTCGAAGGTCCGCTCGACCTCCTCCTGACCCTCGCCCGCAATCAGAAGGTCGATCTCGCCCGCATCTCGATCCTGGCCCTCGTCGACCAGTACCTCACCTTCGTCGAGCGCGTCCGCGCCCGCCGCCTCGAACTCGCCGCCGACTATCTGGTGATGGCCGCCTGGCTCGCCTACCTGAAATCGCGCCTGCTGCTGCCGGCGCCCCCGCAGGACGACGAGCCGACCGGCGAGGAACTCGCCGCGGCGCTTGCCTTCCGCCTGCGCCGGCTGGAGGCGATGCGCGCCGCCGCTGCTCGACTGATGGCCCGCCACCGCCTCGGCCGCGACGTCTTCCCGCGCGGCGCCCCCGAGACGACGACGGCGACGGTGCGGGCCGAATGGCAGGCGAGCCTCTACGACCTCCTCGCCGCCTATGCGGTGCAGCGCCAACGCTACATGATCACCTCGGTCAGGGTGGTGGCCCGCGCCGTGTGGGGTCTCGCCGACGCCCGCGACATCCTCGAGCGACTGATCGGCCGCACCGCCGACTGGACGCCGATCGAGAGCCTCGTCGCCGACTTCCTGACCCCGGAAATGCGCGCCACCGTCATCGCCTCGACCTTCTCGGCGAGCCTCGAACTGGTGCGCGAGGGGCGCATGGAACTGCGCCAGACCGATGCTTTCGCACCGCTGCACGCCCGCGCCCGCAGCGCGCGCGACGACGAGCCGACCGACATCGACGACACCAGGGAGGATCTCCGGTGAGCGATCTCTTCGACGACGACCGCGACGACGACGCGATCGACGACGATTTCGACGCCCTCGAGCGCGACGCCGCCGCTCGCCGTCTGGTCGAGGCGCTGATCTTCGCCTCGGCCGATCCGGTCGGCGAGGACGATCTCGCCGCCGAGTTGCCCGCCGACGTCGATCTCGCCGCCGTCCTCGCCCGGCTCGAGGCCGATTACGCCGGCCGCGGCGTCGAACTGGTGCGGGTCGCCGGCAGATGGCAGTTCCGCACCGCCGCCGACCTCGCCGCGCGCCTCGGCCGCGACACGGTGGAGCAGAAGAAGCTCGGCCGCGCTGCGCTGGAGACGCTCGCCATCATCGCCTATCACCAGCCGGTGACCCGCGCCGAGATCGAGCAGATCCGCGGCGTCTCCATGTCCAAGGGCACACTCGACGTGCTGTTCGAGGCCGGCTGGATCCGGATGCGCGGCCGCCGGCGCACCCCCGGCCGACCGGTGACCTGGGGCACCACCGAGGCCTTCCTCGTCCACTTCGGCCTCGAATCGATCCAGGACCTGCCCGGTCTCGAGGAATTGAAGGGCGCCGGCCTGCTCGAGGGCCAGATCCCCGCCGGCTTCGCCGTGCCGCTGCCCAGCGACGACTCGGCCCTCACCCCCGACGAAGACCCGCTCGACGCGGCGGATCTCCTGGAGATGGCCGAGACCGAACCGACCGACCCCGACGAGGACGATCGCGAACGCACCGCCGATTGACCCTCGTCGCCCACCGGTGCCGGCGATCCGCGCCTCGCGGCCACTGTTGCGGGGGGATACCCTTTTTGCCATAGTGCGGCGCACCGCCCGGGGGGCTTCGCGATGATCGCCGGAAACGGCCGCAGGAGACGTCTGTAATGGGTTCCATGAGTATCTGGCACTGGTTGATCGTCGTGGTCGTGGTGCTGCTCTTGTTCGGCAAGGGCAAGGTGTCCGACCTGATGGGCGACCTCGCCAAGGGCATCAAGAGCTTCAAGAAGGGCATGGCCGAGGACGACACCGCCGCCGCCACGCCGCCGGCTCCGCCCAAGACCATCGACGCCAAGCCCGGCGAGACCGTCGCCGCCACCGACCCGACCAAGTCGGCGCACTGACGCCGATCGGAGCGGCCCGTCCGTTCCGAGGCGATTCCCGGAGGCCCCGCTCGGGGCCTCTTTTCTCGAGGGAGACGGCGCGGCGCGCCCAGGCGCTCGGCGTTCCGTCCCGAATGGCGAACGACATGCTCGACGTCGGTTGGAGCGAACTGGTGATCATCGGCGTGGTGGCGCTGGTGGTCGTCGGCCCCAAGGAACTGCCCTCCCTGCTGCGCACCGTCGGCCAGTGGGCCGGCAAGGCGCGCCGTATGGCGGCCGAATTCCAGGGCCAGATCAACGACGCCATCCGCGAGGCCGAGCTCGAGGACGTCAAGAAGAGCGTCGACGACCTGCGTTCACTCAGCCCCACCAAACTGGTCACCGACCAGCTCGCCTCGATCGGCGACGAGGTCAAGCGCGTCGGCAGCGCGGTCGACGCCGACTGGGCCGGCGGCGCGCCCTTCGCCACGCCGAACTTCGGTGGCTCCGGCGAGGCCGGGTCCGCCATGTCCGCCTTCACCGTCGCCGACGAGGCACCGGCGATCTCGGAAGCCGCCGCCGAGAAGCTCATCGACGATGCCGCCATGCCGACCGAGGACTTCGAACCGGTGATGGATCTGACCCCGGCACCGATGCCGGCACTCGCCGCCGCGCCGAGTCCGGTCGAGATCGCCGCGACGCCCGCCACGCCCGCACCCGAGGGTGAGAAGAAGGCGACCGGCGCATGAGCGACGCGGACGACATCGAAGCTTCACGCGCCCCGTTGATCGAACACCTGATCGAGCTCAGGGTCCGCCTGATCCGTGCCCTACTCGCGCTGGTCGTCGCCTTCGTCGTCTGCTTCGCCTTCGCCAAGCAGATCTACAACTTCCTGGTCTGGCCCTACGACTACGTCATCCGCTCGATGACCGGCAAACCGGCGACGATGATCTTCACCGCGCCGCAGGAGTTCTTCATCACCCAGATCAAGGTCGCCTTCTACGGCGCCCTGATCATCGCCTTCCCGATCATCGCGGCGCAGATCTACAAGTTCGTCGCCCCCGGCCTCTACCGCCACGAGCGCAAGGCCTTCCTGCCCTATCTGATCGCCACGCCGGTGTTCTTCCTGCTCGGCGCGGCGCTGGTCTACTTCATGCTGCCGATGGTGCTCGGCTTCTTCGCCGGGATGCAGCAGACCGAGGGCGACGGCATCAAGATCGAGCTGCTGCCCAAGGTCTCCGAGTACCTGTCGCTGATCATGGGGCTGACCTTCGCCTTCGGTCTGGTCTTCCAGATGCCGGTGGTGCTGACGCTGCTCGGCCGCATCGGCATCATCGACGCGCAGACCCTGCGCGAGAAGCGACGCTGGGCGATCCTCCTCGCCTTCATCGTCGCTGCGGTGCTCACTCCGCCCGACCCGCTGTCGCAGTTGTCGCTTGCCCTGCCTTCCATCCTTCTCTACGAACTCACCATCTTCTCGGTGAAGTGGGTCGAGCGGAAGACGGACGAAGACGACGCGGACGACGGCGCCTGAGCCTCAACGACCTCCCCGCCTCTCGGCTCGCCCCCTTTCCAGCCGACGGACCCGCGCCGTCACCGCGTTCGTTTCCGAGGACGTCCCCATGCACGACATCAAGTGGATCCGTGAGAACCCGGAAGCCTTCGACGCCGGGCTGACCAGACGTGGCAAAGAGCCGATGGCCGCCACCGTCCTCGCCCTCGACACCGACCGCCGCGCTCACCTGACGACGCTGCAGGAGTTGCAGGCCAAGGCCAACGCCGCCTCCAAGCAGATCGGCGCCGCCATGGGCCGCAAGGACCTCGCCGAGGCCGAGCGCCTCAAGGCCGAAGTCGCGACGATCAAGGCGACGATCCAGCAGGGCGAGGCCGAAGAGCGCGAACTCGACCGGAAGATCACCGATCTCCTCGCCGGCATCCCCAACACGCCGGCCGCCGACGTGCCGCTCGGCGCCGGCGAGCACGACAACGTCGAGGTCGCCCGCTGGGGCACCCCGCGCGCCTTCGACTTCACGCCGAAGCAGCACTTCGACATCGGCGAAGCCCTGGGGATGATGGACTTCGACACCGCCGCCAAGATCTCCGGCGCCCGGTTCGTCCTGCTCAAGGGCAGGCTCGCCCGGCTGGAGCGCGCCCTCGCCCAGTTCATGCTCGACCTCCACACCGAGGAGCACGGCTGCACCGAGGTGAACCCGCCCTTCCTGGTGAAGAGCGAGTCGGCCTACGGCACCGGCAACCTGCCGAAGTTCGCCGAGGATCTGTTCCGCACCGAGAACGGCTACTGGCTGATCCCGACGGCCGAAGTGCCGGTCACCAACATCGTCCGCGAGGAGATCGTCGAGGAGGCCGCCCTCCCCTACCGCTTCACCGCCTGGACGCCGTGCTTCCGCTCGGAAGCGGGCTCCGCCGGTCGCGACACCCGCGGCATGATCCGCGTCCACCAGTTCCACAAGGTGGAGATGGTCACCATCTCGACGCCCGAGACCTCGGCCGACGAGCACGAGCGCATGACCCGCAACGCCGAGCGCGTGCTGGAGAAGCTCGGCCTGCCCTATCGCCGCATCGTCCTGTGCACCGGCGACATGGGCTTTTCCTCGCAGAAGACCTACGACCTCGAGGTCTGGCTGCCGGGTCAGAACGCCTATCGCGAGATCTCGTCCTGCTCCAACTGCGGCGACTTCCAGGCCCGCCGCATGAACGCCCGCTACCGCTCGAACGACTTCAAGGGCACCCGCTACGTCCACACCCTCAACGGCTCCGGCGTCGCCGTCGGCCGCTGTCTGGTGGCGGTGCTCGAGAACTACCAGAACGCCGACGGCTCGGTGACCGTACCCGAAGCCCTGCGCCCCTACATGGGCGGGCTGGAGCGTATCGAGAAGGCGTGACGGCCGGGGCGAACGTCGACCGCGTGCCCCGACGTTGCCGGATGATACCGAGTTCACGAAGTTTCGACCTGTTCGAAACTTCGTGAACGAAGGCGAGCCCGAACGGGCGTCGGCCGGTCGGGCCGTACCGCTCATGAAATTCGGACGAGTCCGAATTTCCTGAGCCCGGTATGACGCGGCGAAACCCGCCCCCTTTCGCGAACCACCGTCGTGATCGGCGGGCCGGTCCGATGAGTCGGGTGCGAACCGGATGTACCCGCGCCGGAACGTGTTCGAGGGGTGTGCGCCGGCCGGGCGATCGGGTCTCGAAGTTCATCTCGCGCGACCTCGACCTCACGCGCCCGAGGAGCCCGGCTCGGTTGGGTCGAAAGACCGTGTTCACCACCCGCGACGTCGCTGGCCGTGCCTTTCGCCGAAGTTCATCTCAGAATTTCGTGGTGATCGAAGCTTTGAAGCCGACGGTCCAGAGATACTGAGTGCGGAAAGCGATCGCATCGATCGAAAGATCACTCCGGCCTGCCGGGTCGAGAAGCAATCCCCGGAAGGGAGCGCTTTCATACTTCACGCTCATCAGCGGTTCCAAGCGGTCCTGAACGTCTCTCGCATGAATGTCGAAAAAGGCCGATTTGACGTCCAGGCTCGTGATGGACCGATAGGCGATCGCCCCACCGCCCAGCCAGAGTTTGTTTCCGCCGCCTTCGCCCCATTCCAGCACCGGTATCGAGACTTCTCCGGCTGCACCGAAGAAGAGCGCGCGGGCATCCAATCTGGCCGGATCGACGAACACGCCGACACCGTGAGGCGCGAAGAAATCGACCCCGTTGTCGCCGGCCATCACATGGGCGACGAATCGAACCGGGCGCTGACGACCGGCGAACGACAGGTTCGTTCGCATCCCGACGGAAAAGTCGAAACCGGTACGTCCGCTGTATCGATAGCTCAGGTTCTTGGGAATACGACCATTCGGAAATAGAGCGGAGGCGTTGAATCCCCCATTTCCGGTCGACCCGGAGCCGGAGCCTCCTCCTCCGCCCCAGAGTGCCCTCCATGCCGATGCCAGTTCCGGTGCGATGTATCGGTCGTAGGCTCCGACATGTGATGTCATCATCGGACCGAACGAGAACTCGATGCTTCGGTCATGGGCGATCGCCTCACCGCGAACGAGTTCGCTCTGTGCGACGGCGCTCGGTATCGAAAAGCCGATACCGAGCGCCATCCACAGCGGTGAGATGGCACAGACTGTCCGAATTACCGGCATGTTTCCGCCCTTGCGGTCCATGCTGCGCCGTAGGGACTCGGGGACGGACGTGGATGCCCGTCCCCAACCCACCCGGCTCCCGCAAGGCCGGCGGCCCGATCTCTCACCCGATGAGCACACCGTTCTGCGCGGTCCAACCGGTCCCGGCCTGAGCGGACGTGAAGCCCGATCCGACGACGTACGTCCCATCCATCATCCAGGCATAGGTGGCACCCGTCGAGGTCTGTTGCCACAGGATGTCGGACTTGCTGTCGCCGTCGAAGTCACCGATCGTCGCCAACTGCCAATCCTCGCCGACCTGCCACTGTGTCGGCGCGCCCGACGTCACCGTCGTGCCATCCATGAAGCCGACATAGGTGAGCCCGTTCAGCGGGTCGGATGCGTTCGCCGCATTGTGATAGCGGAACAGGATGTCCGCCGCACCGTTGCCGTCGAAGTCACCGGTACCCGCCACCTGCCAATCACCGGAGGCCTGCTGCGACAGCAGTCCCGACCCGACCACGTTGGTCCCGTTCATCGTCCATTCGTAGAGCGTGCCGTTGAGACCGTCGGAGGCATCGGCCGCATTGGAATAGCGCCAGAGCACATCGGCCATGCCATCGCCGTCGAAATCGTCGACCGCCGCCACCGTCCAGTTCGTGTCGGTGACCTGCGCCGATGTGAAGCCCGACGTGCTCCAATCGATGTCGGAACCGTACATGACGTCGAGATAGGTCTGACCGGTCGTGTCCGAGCGGTAGAGGACGTCCGACTTCCCGTCACCCGTGAAATCGGCGACGCCGACGATCGACCAGCCGGTGAGCTGTTGCACCACACCGCCACCGGTATCGACGGCGCCGTTCTGGAACGACACGTAGGAGATGCCGTTGAAACCGTCGCCGGCATCCGCGGCATTCTCATAGAGCCACAGGATGTCGGAGGTGCCGTTGCCGTCGAAATCGCCGATCCCCTCGATCTGCCAGTTGTTGCCGACCTGGACGGTCGTGGTGGTTCCCGCCGACACCGTCGCTCCGTTCATCGACCACAAATAGGTCACGCCGGTCTCGTTGCGCAGCAGCACGTCGGAGGTACCCGATCCATCGAAGTCGCACGAAATCTGCGCATTGCCGATGTAGATCTTCTTGTCGGTGAAGATAAATTTTTCAAAATTCTTGAATTCCCCAGTCCAATTATAGAATACCTCCGCACCATTACTGTATCCGAGGCTGGACTGACCCGAAATCGTATAGGAGTCATCTCCGTTTTTCACGAATCCGTAATTGTTGAAAGGCCCGAGGAACTGGAGCGTATCCCTACCGCTGCCCCCATCGATGACGGCCGCACTACCGTTGACGATGGGTGAACCACCGGCGACACTGAGATAATCATCGCCGCCCGCGAGGTCGATCGACGTCTTCGCAACCGGCGTCCAGGTGAAGACGTCATCTGCTGCGTCGGTCAGGATGAAGTTTTCGATATTCTTGCCAAAGGTCTGAGAGAACACCCCATTCAGGGATGTCCCGAAATACGACTCCTGAAAAGTCTCGAGGCCGTTGTAGCTGTACCCTGCGAAGATGTCACCCAACACACCCTGGCTGAATCCCTTCAGTGACAAGGTATCGTACCCGTCGCCGCCATCGACGAAGGGTCCGGGCGCCCACAGGTTGATCGTGTCATCACCATTTCTTGCGAAGATGGAAAGTTTGTCATTGTGGCTGTCGATCACATCGGCAGCATCGGTTCCTCTACTGAGAATCACCGTCGCCGCATCGGCGAGCGACAGTACCGGACCGGTGTAACTCATGATGGCGGAACCGGTGGACGTCTGCGTAAGAGACAGATCGACCACACTGAACCCCGCGGCGAAGGCACCTCCCGGATCCAACACGACGCCGGCGATCTGCGCCAGATTGGTCGGCAGGGTGCCCGTGACGCTCGCGACGAAGTCACCGGCCGTGATGGTGATGCCGGTGGAGGTCCAATGCATCGCGACGTCGACGCTGCCGGACGTACTGACGGTGATGTCGGTGATCCCGAAACTCGCGAGCGACGACGTCGCGGCATCGAACGAGGAACGGAACTGCCCCGTCGCCGGATCTATGATCTCGTTGATGGCGTTTGCCACCTGCGTGAAGTTGGTCGGCAGATTCCCCGTGATCGTCATCACGTCGGCACCGCTCGTGATGGTCCAGGACGTCGGCGAAAGGACGACTTCCGCGAGCGTGCTTCCCGACCCCGTGTCGGTCAGCGCGATGCGCGACAACGTCGCATGGAAATTGGGGTCCAACGTCATGACCATATGCACGAAATCGGAAAAGGCCTGGCCGACGTCGACCGATGTGATCGGGCCGAAATTCGAACCCTCGATGGAGACCGTCACTCCACTCGGCGAGGAAAACCGGATCAGGCTGGCGCTCACGACCAAGGGTGTCACCTGGCCGAGATCGAAGGCGGTGAAGAACGACCTCAAGGCCGAAAGATTGGTCAACGCCAATCCCGCCGGGTTGGGCAGCCCGAAGAACGACTCCAGCGCTGCCGTGGAATTGATTACGATATGAGCCATGGGAATCCCCAACGGTGTTGTCGACTGAACAACTGTCGATAGCATCATATCCGAGAGCCGAGGCAGGATCGATCCGGACATCCGCATAAGCACCAATGCTTATTGCGCGCGACCGAACGATCGGCGCTCGCGCATGTAACGACGGTGGACCGCCTGCGTCGGAAGCGAGCCGAACGACCGCATCGGACGAGGCGGCGTCACCGGATGGGTCGAGGGTCGTGGCGGACCGCGCAGAGGCACGATCGATGAACACGTCTGCCCTGCCGCCCGGCAGATCCGGATGGATCCGGCCGTTCGATCGGCGCGACGCGATCCGATACACGGCGCTCTGCAGATGTCCGGCGGTTTCGAAGTCCCGAGAGACGCGACGCTCGGCCGCTCCGGCGTGACGGAGGAAGGCTTCACCCGGCGCGTTCGCCGCCCTGCGCTTCCTCGCTCCGCCTTGCCGCAGGCGGTACGGCATCCTACCTTCGGGGCGACGACAGGGAACCGACGGGACGCCGGCCGAAAGCGGCCGCCCCGACGCGAATCGGGAGACGATCGCCATGACCGACGAGCCCAAGGCCCCCGGCCGCCCCGCCTATCCGCCGGGATACGACCCCGTCACCCACACCTACACCCCGCCGATCGGCCCCGACGGCGTACCGATCTACCCCGAGGGCTACGACCCGGTCACCCACCGCTTCACCCCACCGAAGCCGGCGGGCCCGCCGGTCGCGAGCGGCGGTGCAGCGGCCGGCGATCCGGCGAAGTGCCCGGTCGACCACGGCCATCACCCCTATCACTCCGCCGAGCCGTCCTATGCCGCCGACGGCTCGCGCCGCACCATGCTGGTGACCGGGGCGAGCCGTGGCATCGGCCATTCGATCGTCCGCAAGTTCGCCGATCAGGGCTGGCGCATCATCACCATCTCGCGCCACGCCTTCGAGCGCTCGCGCTGCCCCTGGGAGGCGGGACCGGAGGACCACGTCCAGTGCGACCTCGCCGACCGCGAGCAGGTGCCGCTCGCCATCGTCGACATCAAGGCGCGCATCGGCGGCGGACCGCTCCACGCGCTGGTCAACAACGCCGGCATCTCGCCCAAGGGCCCGGCCGGCGAACGGCTGAACTCGATCACCACGCCGATGTACACCTGGATGCAGGTGTTCCACGTCAACATGCTGGCGCCGATCCTGCTCGCCCGCGGCCTGTTCGACGAGCTGAAACGCGGCCAGGGCTCGATCGTCAACATCACCTCGGTGGTCGGCCACCGCGTCCATCCCTTCGCCGGGACGGCCTATGCCACCTCGAAGGCGGCGCTGACCTCGCTCACCCGCGAGATGGCCGCCGACTTCGCTCCCCACGGCATCCGGGTGAACGCCATCGCGCCGGGCGAGATCATCACCGACATCCTGTCGCCCGGCACCGAAGAGAAGTTCCTGCCGCTGATCCCGATGCGCCGGCTGGGGCGCCCGGAAGAGGTGGCCGAGCTCGTCCACTTCCTCTGCTCCGAGGCCTCCTCCTACATCACCGGCGAAGAGATCAACATCAACGGCGGCCAGTTGCTGTGAACCGGAGGGGCGGGGCTCACCGCCCGAACGTCAGCGTCTCGCCGATCGCCATCACCCGCGCGTCGAGGCGACCGCGACCGGCTTCGACGAAACGACGCGACGCCTCCGCCGGGCTCTCCGGGCCGAGGGCGAAGGTGCCCCAGTGATGACCGATCGCCCGGCGCGCCCTCAGGTCGACGGCGATCGCCACCGCCTCTTCCGGCGTGGCGTGCATCCCGCCGAAGAAGGCCCGCGGCTCGTAGGCGCCGATCGGCACCAGTGCCAGATCGAACCGGCCGTAACGCGCGCCGATGGCGCGGAACGCCGGGCCGTAGCCGGTGTCGCCGGAATGGAAGATCCGCCGCCCGCCGCCCTCGATCACCCAGCCGACCGCCGGCGTCGGCGCAAGGCCGATCATGTCGCGGCGGCCGTGGTGATAGGCCGGTGTCGCGGTGAGCCGCAGCCCGCCGAGATCGACGGTCCGGCCTTCCTCCGTCGCGATCGTCGCGGCGAAACCGAGGTCGGCGGCTCTCGCGTCCATTCCGGCCGGGATCACCAGCCGCGCCGCGGGGAAGCGCGCGGCGAGGCGGCGTAGCGTCGGTCGATCGTAGTGATCGTGGTCGGCGTGGCTGATCACCACCGCGTCGAGCCGATCGATCGCGGTGATCGGCGGGGGCGGTGTCATCCGGCGGGGCGCGAGCGGTACCGGCAGGCCGAGCCTCTCGGAAAGCATCGGATCGACCAGGATCGACCGCCCACCGAGGCCGATCCGAAAACCGGCGTGGCCGAGCCAGGTGACCGCACCCTCACCGTTCGCACGCCACGCCGCGACCGGCCGCACCACCGGTGCGCCGTCGCCGCGATAGAGATGCAGCGCCGATCCGACCCCGAGCGCCATCACCCCGACGGCGCGGATCGGTGCCGGTGCCAGCCCGTCGACCTGCGCGCCGTGGTTCGGGGCGCTACAGCCGAGGAGTGCCGCGACCGCGACGGCCATCCCTACCGTCACGGCGAGATCCCTCGCGACTGCATACGCGCGGCCGACCATCGTCGCCTCTCGGAAACGGATCAGACACCCGGAACCGCATCCCTGCAATCCGGCCAAGACCGGAGCACGACACCACGGGGTGACCCCGCGTCCGTCGCCCGCTATCTTCGCCGGAACCATCAGCCGAGCGAGTCCCCATGAAGTTCGCCACGTGGAACATCAACGGCATCAAGGCCCGCATCGACACGGCTCTGGCCTGGCTCGAGGAGACGCGGCCCGACGTCGTCGTCCTCCAGGAAATCAAGAGCGTCGACGAGGGTTTTCCCTTCGCCCCGTTCGAGCGGCTCGGCTACCACGTCGCCACTCACGGCCAGAAGAGCTTCAACGGCGTCGCCATCCTGTCGAAACATCGGCTCGAAGACGTCTCCCGCGGCCTGCCCGGCGACCCCGACGACGTCCAGGCGCGCTTCATCGAGGCGGTGATCTCGGTGCCCTGTGGAGTCGTCCGCGTCGCCGGCCTCTATCTGCCCAACGGCAACCCGATCGGCACCGACAAGTTCGCCTACAAGCTCGCCTGGATGCGCCGGCTCGAGGCCCATGCGAAAGCCCGTCTGGCGCTCGAGGAGCCCTACCTCATGATGGGCGACTACAATGTCATCCCCGATCCGATCGACGCCAAGACACCGCAGAACTGGCTCGGCGATGCGCTCTTCCAACCGGAGAGCCGCGAAGCTTTCCGCCGCCTCCTCGGCCTCGGCTTCACCGACTGCCTGCGCGCCTCGACCGACACCCAGGTCTTCACCTTCTGGGATTATCAGGCCGGTTGCTGGCCGCGGAACGAGGGCATCCGTATCGACCACGTGCTGGCGAGCCCACAGGCGGCCGATCGGCTGAAGGGCGTCGGCATCGACCGCCACGTCCGCGGCTGGGACAAGCCGTCCGACCACGTGCCGGTGTGGATCGACCTCGACGTCGGGTGAGGAGATCGCGATGGCGGCGGAGCGGATCGAAGGCGGATGCCTGTGCGGCGCGGTGCGCTACACCCTGGCCACGCCGCCCGACGACGTCGCCCACTGCCACTGCCGCATCTGCCGCCGTGCCGCGGGCGCCCCCGTCGTCACCTGGGCGACGGTCGCGCGCTCCGATCTCGACGTCACCGGCGAGGTCCGCTGGTTCCGTTCGTCGACCCTGGCGAAGCGTGGCTCCTGCCCGATCTGCGGCACCCAACTGTTCTTCGCGCAGGAGATCGCCGCCGCGGTCGGCGCCACCGCCCTCCCCCTCGCCGATGCCCCACCGGCGTCACCGGCCGGTGCCGTGACCATCGACGTCACCGTCGCCTCGCTCGACGACCCCGATGCGGCGCGGCCGACCCGCAACATCTGGGTCGGCTCCCGCCTCGCTTTTCTCCACGGCTTCGACGCGAGCCTGCCGGACCATCCGGACGAAGGCGGCTGACCGCCCGTCGAGCACGACCGCCGCGCCCCCCGAAACGCATCGAACCGGAGGTGATGCCCCCGGTTCCACAAGATCCGCTCGTCGTGATCCGTGCGTCCCGATCGGTGCGTAGAGGCGACGCCGAGCGGCCTTCGCCTCACTGATTGCCCGACTTGGCGATCCAGTCCTGCGCCTGGGCGACGCCGAGGCGGCGTTCCTGCTCGCTCGCCACCGAGAAGGCCTGCTCCTGCGCGTCGCGGATCCAGTCCTCGTTGGTGGCGTTGGCATTGGCGCGTGCCACCGTGAGCCACATCAGCCCCTGAGCCGGACGACGCGGCACATCGTCGTCCCCGGTGAACAGCAGTTGCCCGAGCAGCGCCTGAGCGCCGACGTGGCCCTTCTTCGCCGCCACGCGCAGCCAGCGCGCCGCCTGCTTGGGATCGCGCTCGCTCGAGTCGGCGTCGAGGTAGAGCCGCCCGAGGTTGAACTGGGCGTCGGCGTCGCCGAAGTAGGAGGCGGCGTAGGTGTAGATCTCCCGCGCCTTCTGCACGTTC
>ERZ1645192.2612-NODE-2612-length-14859-cov-15.170630_pt1 | contig 14859 bp, 16 predicted proteins | sample MGYA00575354_ERZ1645192 | MGnify/ENA primary metagenome ERZ1645192 (study PRJEB40844, sample SAMN11349763) | freshwater sediment metagenome | isolation source: river sediment | host: Sediment | place: India: Faizupur Khadar , New Delhi | collected 2017-02-21 ... | reverse complement strand
CTGCAAGAATGGCAGCCGAGCAAACCGTGAAGACCGCCCAACAGATGGGTCTTCAAGAAGTTGAACTGTTCGTCAAGGGCCCTGGTCCTGGTCGGGAAGCTGCAATTCGTGCAGTCCAATCCCTGGGCATTCGTGTGCGCATGATCACAGATCTGACTCCTGTGCCCCATAATGGCTGCCGACCTCCCAAGAAACGCCGCGTGTAATTTAGAAAAAGGAAATTATTAAAATGGCAAGATATACAGATGCAGTTTGTCGCTTATGCCGCCGGGAAGGCGAGAAGTTGTTCCTCAAGGGAGAGCGCTGTTACACTCCTAAATGCGCCTTTGAGAAACGCGCTTATGCCCCTGGCATGCATGGAAAAATGAACGCCGGCCGCCCTGGTCGCGAATCTGACTATGGCAAGCAATTGCGCGCCAAGCAGAAAGTCCGCCGGGTATACGGGATCTACGAACGCCAGTTCCGCCGTTTTTACGGGCAGGCGCTGCGCATGCGTGGACAGACAGGTCCTAACCTGTTGACCATCCTCGAAACCCGCCTGGGAAACGTTGTTTATCGTCTTGGTTTTGCAGCCAGCCGTGCCCAGGCACGGATCCTGGTGAGCCACGGTCACTTTTTGGTGAACGGTCAGCGCGCTGATATCCCTTCTTATGGTGTCAACGTGGATGACGTCATCACCGTGAACGAAAAATCCAAGGAAACGGTCTATTTCAAGAACTTGCGCGAAGAAGCCGAAGGTCGCACTGTACCAACCTGGTTGGCACGTGACCTGACCAATCTTTCCGGACGGATGCTGCGCAACCCCGAACGTTCAGAAATTGATGGCAATCTCAACGAGCAGTTGGTTGTTGAGTACTACTCACGCTAATCTGAGGACTAGTTCAGTCTTACTTAATCGTTAGACTGGTTAGGGGTAACCGTGACAGGAAATATGGAAATGGTAACACCAAAAATTGAGCGGACTGAAGAGTCCCGCGACTATGGAAAATTTACGATCAGCCCGCTTGATCGCGGCTTCGGTGTCACCCTGGGTAACGCGCTGCGCAGGACATTGCTCTCTTCTCTGAAGGGTGCGGCAGTCAGCTCCGTGCGGATCACCGATGTGATGCACGAGTTCAGCACCATCAAGGGCGTTCGCGAAGATGTCATCCAGGTTATGCTGCAGATCAAACTGCTGCGCTTCAAACTCCACAACGTGGAAAGCGCAACCATCAGCCTGGACGTCAAAGGCGAAGGCGAAATCACCGCGGCAGATCTGCGCTGTCCTCCTGAGGTTGAAATTGTCAATCCTGATCTCTACCTGTTCAGCATCAATGAAAAAGATGCCCATGTTGAGATGGATATGACAATCGATACCGGCAGAGGCTATCTGCCTGCTGGAGACCGCGCGGACCGGCTGCCTATCGGTGTGCTGCCCGTGGATGCGATCTTCTCGCCGGTGCGGCGCGTGAACTGGGGCGTGACCAATGCTCGCGTTGGTCAGAGCACCAATTACGACCGCCTGCAGCTCGAGATCTGGACCGATGGCACCCTCTCCCCGGAGAAGGCGCTGATCGAATCCTCCCAGCTATTGATGGAGCAATTGCGCATCATCAGCGGCACCGCTGAAGATTCACTCGTGAAACCTGTGGTTCAGGCTGAGGTTGAGACGCCGTTTGTTAGCAAAGACGTCATCGAAACCCCGATCGAAGCCCTGGATCTGACTGTGCGCGTTTTCAACGCTTTGAAGCGCACCGGTATCACCACCGTGGGTGACGTGCTTGAACTGCTGGACAAAGGCGAAAGCGCCATGCTGTCCATCCGAAATTTCGGTGACAAAAGTTTGACAGAGCTGAAAGCGGCCATGGTCGAAAAAGGCTATCTGGAAAAAGAAGAAGAAGTGGAGTAAGAGGATATGCGGCATCAAGTTAAAGGATACCGGCTCAACAGAACGATGGGTCATCGCACTTCCATGCGCAAGACCATGATCAAGCAGCTGTTCGAGCATGAGAAAATACAGACCACCCTGGCGAAGGCAAAGTCCATTCAGCCAGATGCTGAAAAGTTGATCACACTGGCACGCAACGCCCAAAAAGGCGACGACATCCTGAAGATCAACGCACGCCGCCAGGCTGCAGCCAGCCTCGGCAACAACAGCAATGAAATTGTTAAGAAATTATTCGATGACATCGCTCCGCGTTTCTCGACCCGCAAGGGCGGCTATACGCGTCTGCTCAAACTTGGTCCCAGGCTTGGCGATAACGCTGAGATGGTTCTGCTTGAGCTGGTGAGCGAATAGGCAGCAGAATAGTTATTTAGGCCTTTCACAAGAAAGCGAAAGGCATGGCACATTACAAACTTATCCTCGCTTACGACGGCACGAATTACAACGGCTTTCAGCGGCAGGCAATCAAGACCAGCGTCCAGGCTACCTTTGAGGAAGCCCTGAGGCGGCTGGGCTGGCAAGGCAGGGCAATCATGCCCTCGGGGCGCACCGACAGCGGTGTGCATGCCAAAGGGCAGGTGGTCAGTTTCAACCTGGACTGGAACCACCCCGATTACGCCTTGCAGAACGCCTTGAATGCCTTCCTTCCGGCAGATATCGCGGTGCAGAGCGTACAGCAAGTAGACCCGGATTTCCATCCCCGCTACGACGCTCTCAGCCGCCAGTATCGCTATCAGCTCTACTGGCAATCGGCACGCGATCCCCTGCGCGACAGGTACGCCTGGCGTCTCGAACGGAAGCCGGAGCTCTCAATGATGCAGGCGGCAGCAAACGACCTGCTTGGAGAGCACAATTTCATTGCCTTCGGTAAAGCGCTGAAGGAAGATGGCACCACCATCCGGCGGATCTACTCGGCGGACTGGGTGGAAGAGGAAGATGGCATGAGCTTCACAATCATTGGGAATGCCTTCCTCTACCACATGGTGCGGCGGATTGTGTACGTTTTGGTCAGAATCGGGCTTGGTGAGCTACCTGTGGAAACTGTGCGGATTGGGCTCGAGAACCTGAGCACAGGTATCGTCAGCCTGGCGCCAGCGCGCGGTCTTACTTTGGAAGCAGTGACCTTTAGCGAGGATAAATAAAAGATTGTTTGCCCAGCCTGCAAGGCCGGGTATGTATTTTGAAAACGGAGAAGTAAAAGTGGAAAAAACATACATTCCTAAAGGAAATGTGGCTGGAGAATGGTATCTGGTGGATGCCGCCGGTCAGACCCTTGGTCGCCTTGCGACCAAAATTGCAGCGCTGTTAATCGGCAAACATCGCCCGGATTACACCCCCGGTGTGGTTCTTGAAGATCACGTGGTCGTCATCAACGCCGCCCAGATCAATGTGAACCCGACCCGCGCCGAAGAAAAGAAATATTATCGCCACTCCGGTTATCCGGGTGGTCTGCACGAAGTAAATTATCAGCGCCAGTTGGAAATCCATCCGGACCGCATTATTCGGTTCGCGGTGCGCGGCATGCTGCCCAAGAATCGTCTGACAGCGCGTTATCTTGACAATCTGAAAATTTATGCTGGAACTGAACACCCCCACCAGGGTCAGAATCCCCAGCCTATTATTGAAAAGTAGTAAAGAGGAATCATGACACAATACATCGAAGCAGTTGGACGACGCAAGGAAAGCACTGCCCGTGTGCGGGTTTACCCCGGCACCGGCACTTTCACTGTCAATGACAAACCCCTGGCGGATTATTTTACTCGTGCTGGTGATGCGCCTGCGATCCTGAACGCGATCGAAGCGACCGGCAAGAGCGTAGCCGCATTTGACGTAACCGTCAAAGTGCAGGGTGGCGGCGTTAGCGGTCAGCGCGACGCGGTCAAACTCGGTTTGGCACGCGCCCTCGTTTCAGAAGACGAGAGTGTGCGCACTGCTTTGCGCGCCGAGGGTCTTCTGACACGCGACGCCCGTGTTAAGGAACGCAAGAAGCCAGGTCTCAAGCGCGCCCGCAAGGCCCCGACCTACACCAAGCGTTAGTCTGGGTTCCCACCTGCCAGTTTTCTGGCATGTTGGAATCGGGTAATGTTACAATTAAAAGGCTGCCCAGCTTAACTTGGGCAGCCTTTGCATGTTTATGAAGGATGCTGAACTAATGACAGGACGAGGAATTACAATTGTTGGATTAGGACCCGCGGGGGCAGAATACCTGACCCGTGAAGCATGGGCTCACCTTGAGCAATGCGATGAAATCTGGCTGCGAACCAAGTTCCACCCGGCGGTAGCCGGCTTACCGGAAGGTGTGCAGGTACGCAGCTTTGACGAGGTTTACGATTCCAGCGATGATATTGGCTCGGTACTCGAGACGATCGTTCAACAAGTGTTGGAGCTGGGAAAACGCGAGCAAGGCGTGACCTACGGCGTGCCCGGCAGCCCGTTCGTGGCAGAGGAGACCGTCAGCGAGGTCATGAAAGCAGTGGCAGGCAGCGGATTACCCATCCGTTTGATCGACGGCGTCAGCTTCATCGAGCCGGTTTGTTCCGCGCTTGGGATCGACCTGCACCCGCAGATGGTCCTGGCAGACGCGCTTCACATCGCTCAGCTTGAGGTACCCTCTTTTCCTCCTACCATACCAGCCCTCATTTCTCAGCTGGACAGCAGCTTTGAAGCCAGCGAGCTCAAGTTGACCCTGATGGCAAATTATCCCCTGGAGCATCCCGTGATGCTGGTGCACAATGCCGGCACCTCTGATGAGATCATTGAGAAATTAGCGCTTTATGAAATCGACCAATCCGTCCACCTGGGCATGCTGACTTGCCTTTACGTCCCGGCATTGAGCCAGGGAACCTCTTTTGAGGACTTTCAGCAGATTATCGCCCGCCTGCGGCGCTATGATGGCTGCCCTTGGGACCGCGAACAGACCCATCTGAGCCTGCGCCCCTACCTTTTGGAAGAGGCATACGAGGTCCTGGAAGCCCTGGACCAGGAAGACAGCCAACATTTGCGCGAGGAGTTGGGCGATCTGATGCTGCAGATCGGTTTGCACACCCAAATCGCGACCGAGGATGAAGACTTCCTCATGAGTGACGTGCTGCAGGGCATTAATTCCAAGCTGATCCGCCGCCACCCGCACGTGTTTTCCGATATCGACGTCGATTCAGTCGATAACGTGCTCACCAATTGGGAAAAGATCAAGGCGGATGAACGCAAGACCAACGGTGAGAGCCACAAGGGCATGCTCGAAGGCATCCCTCTCAGCCTGCCGGCGCTTACACAGGCGGATCAAATCCAGCGGCGGGCAAAACGCGTGGGTTTTGACTGGCATACGATTGAACCGGTGATTGCCAAGGTCCACGAGGAACTGGGTGAACTGCGCGACGCCCAAACCGATGAAGAGCGGCAGGCTGAAGCCGGCGATGTGCTCTTCGCGGTGGTGAATTTGGTGCGTTGGCTCAAGGTGGACCCCGAGATCGCCCTGCGCGAGACCAACCTGCGCTTTCGCAAGCGCTTTGGCTTTATCGAGAAGAAGGCCGCGGAGCAAGGGAAGAGCGTCGACCAGTTGAGCTTTGAGGAAATGGACCAGCTTTGGGAGGCCGCCAAAATCGCTTTCAAACAGGAAGCAGATGAGGAATCCGATCGTGGATAATCCCGAAGTCCTGCCAAAGCAGGTGGATGCAAGCAGCTCCGGGAGCGCCCAGGCAGGGCGGCAGATCGCCCGCGCGGCTGGAATCGTGATGATCGCGTACGTGCTCAGCACCCTGGTAGGTGTGGTGCGCGGCATGGTCGTCTCGCACGCTTTTGGCACCAGCGTTTCCCTGGATTCGTTCAACGCTGCCAATCGTGTGACCGAACTGCTCTTCAACCTGACGGCTGGAGGGGCTCTCGGTTCAGCATTCATCCCGATGTTCACCGGCTACCTGACCCGCAAGGACCAAAAAGGCGCCTGGCGGTTGGCTTCGGGGGTGGTCAACTCGGTCTTGATCGTCCTGATCCTGGTTTCGACATTGATGTGGATCTTTGCTCCCTTCCTGGTGGAACGCGGTTTATTCGCGTTGGTGCCGGATTCGAGCCCAGTTCAGGTGGCTGAGACGGCTCGCCTGCTGCGGATCATGCTGCCAACTGTGATCATCTTTGGCATCAGCGGATTGGTGATGGGCATGCTGAACGCGCACCAGGTGTTCCTGTGGCCGGCGCTGGCACCCGCGGCTTACTCTTTGGGCATCATTTTGGGTGTTCTACTGCTGCCAGAAGCGTGGGGGATCACCCGCCTGGCAATCGGCGCTGTGATTGGCGCAGGCGGGCATCTGCTACTGCAATTGCCAGCCCTGTTCCGTTTGCCTGCCCGGAAATACGAGCTCGCGGCAGGTTTCAGGGATGCACCTGTGCGCAGAGTGCTGCGATTGATGCTGCCGCGTATTTTTGGCGCTGGCATTGTTCAGCTAAACTTCGTGGCGAACACCATCATCAGCCTATCGCTTGGAGCTGGCTCGGCGAGCGCGCTCACCTGGGCATTCACCCTGATGCTGATGCCCCAGGCAGCCATTGCCCAGTCGGCTGGCACTGCCTCCCTTCCGACCCTTTCGGCGCAGGTGGAGCTGGGAAAATCTGATGATTTTCGTCAGACACTCTCCAGTATCGTTCGGGTGATGCTTTTGCTGGCGCTACCCGCGACGATCGGGCTAGCTTTGCTGCGCGTGCCACTGGTGCGGGTTTTGTATGAACGTGGCAGTTTCGATGCCACCTCCACTCAAATGGTAGCCTGGGCGCTGCTCTGGTATGCCCTGGGTCTCACCGGGCACAGCCTGGTGGAAGTGCTGAGCCGCGCATTCTATGCCATGCACGACACCAAAACACCAGTGCTGGTGGGCGTCGTGGCGATGACCGGCAACATTCTGCTCTCGTTCGTCTTCTCACGGCTCTTCAGCCAGATCGGTTGGCTGCCGCTGGGAGGGCTGGCGCTGGCGAATACCACGGCAACCGCGGTGGAAAGCCTGGCACTGATGGCGATCATGCGCCGGCGTTTGAACGGCGTGGGCGGCATGCAAATCCTCAGGACGGGAATTTCAGCTTTGGCAGCCAGCACGGCGATGGGTTTGGCGCTGTTCGCGTGGATGTCCTTGTTTGGAGATATTAACAAATTCCTGGTGCTGGCTGTAGGCGTGGCGCTGGGTGTTCTGGTATATGGCGCGATGCTGTGGCTGTTGAAAGTGCCTGAAGCAAGCACGATCGTTCGGCGCGTCAAGGGCAAACTTGCCCAAAAAGGCTGAAAATATTGCAAGATCTGACCAGGTGGTCAGTATTCCTAGAAATATAGCTGAACAATTATGGTTTACATAGTATTTGCGGTGAGCCTTTATTTTTATCTTTCAAGCAGGTTTTCTTGTACTCTGAAAGCTACCCTTTGTAAGCCGTTTAAACGGGTAATCACGGGGGATTACCCCTACCCCTTGGGGTTTGGGGGAGAGTTGATTTTCGTAGCGGCAGACCCCCGTGTCTGCCCAATAATCTGTAAGCAATTAACCTTGTCCAGATAGAATGGCTGAACTTCCTCTTTCTTTCATTCAAGAATTAAGTGCTCTTGCGTTTGACGAGCAGGCTGAGTCCCTGGTGGCAGGTTACGCTCAGCGTTACCTAAAGCATATGCCATTTCTTGCTGACGATGCTTATGCGGGTGAGGGGCACGACTTCCCCATCTGCTGTTTGCATCCACTCGGGAGGTTGGCAGTCATCGTTTGGAAGCTGGCTGAGATCCGGGGCAATTATGCGGCTCTTGGCGTCTCTGCCGAAATCATTGCGGACACATTCCACGATATCACATTAAGACAACACCTATTTTTCCAGGAGACCGGCAAGGTTGGGTTGAGCCGCGCAGATTGCGTCTGGCTTCGGCACCTGGCGCACGTGCAGATCTTTAAGCTGGGCGTGCTGCAATATCAGCCTACCAGGATGTTCTACCTGGAAACCTACGAGGACGGCAGATCCTTTTTTTCGATCAGCGAGGCGCAAAAGACCAGGCTGCCTGCAGGCACGCCCGTGTTGAACGTACACATCCAAAAAGGGGCAGACCTCAGGCAAGAGAATGTGACTGCGTCGCTGCAGATGGCGAAAGATTTCTTTACCCAGGTTTTTTCTGCAACGCACTTCCGGGCAATGGTGTGCTATTCATGGTTGTTATATTCAGGCTTGAAGGAGCTCTTGCCTGCGAACAGTCGGATTCTACGTTTTGCAGAAAATTTCGAGATTGTTAGTGAGTCGGGGGATAAAAAACAGGCTTTGGAGCGCGTTTTTGGCAGGCGCTACCGACGTAAAGCGGATTATCCCCAGCAGACAAGCTTGCAGCAGGCATCGCTGCGGGATATGTCCAAGCTTGGCTATGCCCTTGGGGTCATTTACCTGGATTAAGTTGTTATGTGGAGAAAAACGGGGTCAACTCCAAACCATCACCAACTGCACCAGGAGGGCGATGGCTGCGCCAAAAAGGACTCCCGCGAAGGCTTCGCCAGGGGTGTGACCGATGATCTCCCGAAGGTACGAAACTTCATCCTCTTCCAATTTCTTTAACTGAAACAGTTCTCGAATGATCTGGTTGATACGTTCGGCGTGAAAACCTGCCTGCCGGCGGACACCAGTCGCGTCGTACACAACGATGGCTGTAATCGCAAGTGCCAGGGCGAAGACCGGGCTGCCCCAGCCAGCATTCAATCCGATGGAAGTTGTGACAGCTGTCATTAATGCAGAATGTGAAGAGGGCATCCCTCCCGCGCTCAAAAGCAGCGTCCAATCCCAGCGTTTGTGGCGCAGATACTCCACCGGCACCTTGATCAATTGCCCCAGGATCCAACCAAGCATGGTTGAAACACCCACCGGATTGGTGAAGAAGTCAAGCAGGCTCACGCGGCCTCGCTCTCCGTCGGCGTAGAAGTGGAATTAAGCGTTTCCACGCGTAACTGAGCGGTTTCCAGGAGCTGGCTGCAAATGTCGCTCAGGCGTTTACCTTCCTCGTAGAGTTTTAGGGCTTCCTCGAGCGGCAGTTCGGTGTTTTCGAGCTGGCTGATGATCTGCTGCAGAGAGGCAAAAGCAGATTCAAAACTGGGGGTGGGTTGGTCGGTCATGGGGTGTCTCCTGAGATGGTCGCGGCGATTTTACCATCGCTCAACTGGATCTGGATGGGTTGGTTTGGGCTGGTCTGATTGCGGCGGGAGATCAGCTGGTGGGTTTGCGCGTCGCTGACGATCGCAAAACCTCGCCGCAGCACTGCCATTGGGCTGACGCTTTCCAGGCGGGCTAACTGGTTATGCAGTTTCAACTGATGCTGGGAAAGGTAATGGTTCATCGCGCGCTCAAGGCGCTCACGGGTTTCGTCCTGGAATTGCAGGAAAGTGCGCACGCGTTGCGCGGGAGAATGCCTCTGCAGGCGGTTTTCAGCAAGCAGGAGGTCCTGACGCAGGCTTGTGAGCCTGCTTTTCAGGGTCGTGCTCATGCTCTGGTTGATGGATAGAAGTTCAGCCCCCAGGTCGGCCCTGGTGATGGGGGTGGCGAGCTCCGCCGCGGCGGTGGGTGTGGGGGCACGCAGGTCCGCGGCAAAATCGGCGATGGTGAAGTCGGTTTCATGCCCCACACCCGAGATGACGGGCACGCGTGAGGCGCGGATTGCATAGGCGACAGCTTCATCATTGAAAGACCACAAATCCTCTATCGAGCCGCCGCCGCGGGCGAGGATGATCAGGTCCAGGTCGGGCAGAGCGTTGAGCGCTTTCAGCCCGCTAACGATGCCAGCCGGGGCTTCAGCACCCTGGACGGCAGTTGGGGCGAGCGTGACGCGTGCCAGGGGCAGGCGCCGGCGCAAGGTGTTCAGGATGTCCTGCAAAGCGGCGCCAGTGGGTGACGTCACTACGCCGATGTGGCGTGGCAACGGCGGAATGGGGCGTTTTAGTTCGGGGGCAAAGAGCCCTTCCGCTTCGAGGCGCGCTTTGAGACGCAGGAATTCCTGGTAGAGCTGCCCCTCTCCAATCGGCTGCATCTCGTCGATGTAGAGTTGTGTCTGGCCGCCAGCGGGATAGAAGCTCATCGCGCCGTGGGCTTCCACGCTCTGACCGTCTTTGGGGTTGAACCTCAGGCGGAAAGTCTGCCCCTTCCACATCACGCATTTCAACTGGGCATCGTTGTCTTTGAGGGTGAAATAGAGGTGCCCGGAACGATGTTGGACGAAGTTGGAAATCTCTCCCCGGACCCAAACATCTCGCAGGATCTCGTCGGTTTCAAGCACCTCGCGCAGGTAATTTGTGAGGGAGGTGACGGTGAAAACCATCGGTTGGAGTGGGGGAAAGTCAAATTCGAGCATGGGTTAAAGTATAAGCGATTTGAGGGATCAAACGGAGTTAACAAAATTTGGGTATAGGAATCTGAAAACCTCTTAGGAAAGAATGAAAATGCCCCGGTACGGATGGGCTTCAGTCCATCCGCAAAGATCATCCAAAACAAACCTTGGCGGAGGGAGCAAGCCCCCTCCGTACGGATTGCACAGGTCCATCGTGGAAACCTGGCCTCGAAATCTGTGAGAACTGAGGGTTGCTTAGGTAACGATGGATGATGGAGTGCCGGCGGGGCAAGCAGTGAATCTTATAAAACCTTAATCAACAACTTTTTTCCTAAACGATGAGATCGTATAATTTTTATACAACCTGCCTTGATCGAGAGGAGACACATGAAACGTAACATTTTGCTTATGATAATTCTTCTACTGACGCTGAGCGCCTGCGTTACCCCTCAGAATACCGACGTTGAGGCCGAACTTCGGGCAACATTGGTGGCGGTGAACGTTCAATCAACGGTCCAGGCACAACAAATTGCCTCATTACAGACGCAGGTGATGCAGCCAACATCAACCTGTCCAGCCTGCCCGACGCCCGCGCCTACCTCCACGCCACTCCCTCCCACCGAGACCCCTGCTCCCACAGCGACTGTCCAGGCGACTGGCAGTGTATCGGGGAGGTTGGGGTATCCCTCCGAAATGGTCCCACCGCTAAGGGTTGTGGCATTTAACGTCCTGACAGGTGAGTACTACTGGCAAAACACCGTGCTGAACCAAACGAATTACCGGTTTGATGCGCTGCCAGTGGGTACATATCATGTATTGGCTTACCTGATTGATAATCCCTCGCGTACCTTCTACGCCGCATACTCCAAGTTTGTCACCTGCGGTTACCAGGAAGGTTGCACGGACCACACTTTGGTCCCGGTTGAAGTAAAAGCGGGAATGGAAGCGACAAATGTTGACCCGAACGACTGGTATGGTGCCGATCCGGAATCAATTGGTTGGCCTCTTGACCCCACGATAAACTGGAATTAGCCAAGCTTACCTGCCCGGACGTTTTTGACGAATTGAAGAAATAACTGCCAGGCGCGAAGGGCGATTTTTATTGCCTTACGGTTCTGACTCTCCATTGACTTCCTGGTTTTCGACTGAAGCCTGCTCGATCGCCTGCTTGCGCGCGTCCACCATCGCAATCATGTTCTCGCGTCCCTCGTTCCAGGCGTTTTCTATTTCAGCAGAATAGCCGGTGTATGCCCAGGGAGCACGTTCCCGTAATTTCTCCAGTAAATTCACTACGACAGCGCTATCTTTACCGTATGGGAGGTTCTTGGTAACTCCATGGCGATCACAGGCCATCAGGCTGTAGACCCTTCCGGTAACAAAGCCAAACGAACGGTATGTAACCTGGAACATGTACTGCCAGACTAAATCGCGATATGGGACGGCATCAAACTGGCTTTTGGTTTGATAGATCAACCAATCGCGCGTGAGATGGAAGAAATTGCCATGTGTCTCATGCGGCTCAGCCATCTGTGCGTCAATCTCTTGCGCCAACTGCTGCCAGTCGCCAAAACGGGAAAGGTCCCTGGCAATGGGGTGTTTGGCAGGGTTTGTAGCGCGTCGGAGGAAGCGGAGAAGGCTCCAGATGGAAATGACCGCCAGGGCTGCAACCCCAATGATTATGGACCAAGCCGATCCGCCGTCAGGCGTTGTGTCGAGCATGAAAGGCAAAAACGCGTCCTTGAGATTCGGGAATTCACTAATGAGTGTTTGTAGAACTTCTGTGTTTTCTACCTCCGCCAGCTTCACGATCCGGCCGGTAACGGGTTCAGGATCGAGCAGATCGCCTTTGCCAGCGCCCGGGTACTTTGCCAATAAAAGGTTATCTTTAAACATCAAAGCGTAATAGGAGTGGATGATCTTCTCGCTGCCATCTTCCTGCTTTTCAAAATAGTAGAATCCGGTATCGACGGCAATATCCGGATGGAGAGTGACGTAAGTGCGGATGGTATCTTCCGGACCCTGCAAAGAAATCAACTCCTCAGCTGTAACCTCAAATGGACCCGCGAAGTGGTTGTAGAGCGGTTTAATGCTGACAACCACCAATAGTGCCAAAAGCAGGGTCGCGGCTGCTGCTGCGATGATCAAGCTGAGATTGGCACTTTTCATTGCTTTTCGAATCGTTGAAAATTGTTCCATGAGTGGCTCCTCCAGAGATGGTAGGGTTATTATACAGCCTGGAAATTTTGGGGTGTGCATTGGTTACTGAAACCCACTCCCTTTCATGTAAAATACAGGAGTACAAGCGATTTCGCGGAGAATGGTATGAAAATCAAATTCAGGCATAGTTCCTTGCTTTTGTTGGTAGTGATGCTGATTGTCAGTTCGTGCGCCGCTCCGGCAGTAAGCGGCGGGGGAAAGCTCCTGGTCAGCGCCAAACATCCGGAAACTGGTATTCAGCAGGGTCAGGTCTTTGATTTGGACCTGAAACTTACCAACCCCGATACCATTAACGCCAAGGTACAGGAGATCCGCTTTGATGCCAATTTTTTTGAATGGGCAAGCTACGAAGGCTCGATCCCACCGCTGACCATGGAACAGCAGGCAAATGGGGATGGGGTCATCAAGCTGGATTTGACCATCGCGCCGACAGGCGTTGAGGATTTCGTCTTTCGTTTTCGCGCCAACAAAAGCGGCGATGTGCAGGGAGACTGGCGCGTTGTTACGAGCACAGTCGTGACAGCCATAGAAACCAAAATGAAAATTGCCGGAACCACCCCCACCGGTTGGGATCCGGGTGTCTCGCCGGAAGAGGAAGCCCCCGACCTTGGAGCCATCCCTTACCAGGCGGTGGTACAGATTACCGCATTCGTGAATATCGATGGCGAAGCGACTCCACGCTGGAGCGGATCGGGCACGATCATCAGCTCGGATGGACTGATCCTGACCAATGATCACGTTGTCAGTTCCACCCGGTATGAGGAAGTCGTGGCGCTGCTGGTCTCGCTGACTGTCGCACAGGACCAACCACCAGTGGACAGCTACTATGCCCACGTTGTTCAGGCAGACGCAGACCTGGACCTGGCGGTGATCAAGCCGGCCTGGGACCTGGAAGGCAATCCGCTGGATTACAGCCAGCTCAAGCTCCCGTTTGTTCCGCTTGGCGACTCCGACGCGCTCGATTTGGGCGAGTCGATTGTGATCCTCGGCTATCCGGTTATCGGAGGCGGCACGATCACGCTCACTCGGGGCGAGGTCAGCGGCTTTACAGCCGAAGAACCTTTTGGCAACCGGGCGTTCATTAAAACCAGTGGCACCATTGCCGGTGGCAATTCGGGCGGGCTGGCGGTGGACGCGGAGGGTCGAATTGTCGGGATCCCGACCCAAATGGGTTACGGGGACGCCTCGCTGGATATCGTCGATTGCCGCCCTGTTCGCGACACAAACCGCGATGGCTACATCGACGAAAATGATGATTGCGTGCCCACGGGTGGGTTCATCAACGCTCTGCGCCCGATCAACCTTGCTAATCAAATGATCGAAGCAGCTAAACGGGGCGAAGTCTCAGTAAGCACCGGTGAAAGCCAAAACCTGGTCTATCAAAACTCTGGAGATGTTATTTTTGAGGATGATTTTGCCAAAACTGACAGCGGATGGCTAAACACCGCCGATGCGGACGGGAAACGGGCTTACGAAGATGGTGAGTACACCATCGAGGTTATCTCACCGATGTATTGGTATTGGTCGGATCAATACTTTGCCTATGATGCCCTGATGGCAGAGGCGGACGTGCGCGTGGTGAAATCGGTGGGCGACGCAGATTATGGCTTTGTTTGCGGGCTGCAGGATGACCAGAACTTCACGGCGCTTGAGATCAGCGAGGATGGCTACTTTACGATCTGGAAGCAGGTCGGCGATAATTTCGTCACCCTGATCGACTGGACCTACAGCGAACAGCTGGCGGGGTCCGGACCTTATCGCCTGGCAGCTCAATGCAGCCAGGAAAAACTAGCGCTGGCGGTGAATGGCATCTTGCTTGGTGAAATCCAGGATCCGGATTTTACTCCTGGCAGTTTTGGTATGATAGCGGGAACCTTTGAAACCGGTGGTTTTAAGGTTGCCTTTGATAACCTGGTCATCATGATCCCATGAGGTGAAATATGCGCATGAAAACTTTGACAATCCATCACCTGGTGAAAGGGGAGGACCTCAACCATCACCGCACGCTGTTTGCTGGAAGAGGCGCGGAATGGCTGGTGGAGGCGGGGTTTATTGCCGCGGCAGATCTGCTGCCACCGCAATATGTGCTTTGCCTCAAAATCCACGGCATGACCTTCCAGCGGCCGGTGAGACCGGGTGAGGTTGTGCGGTTTGACTCGAAAATCGTCCAGACCGGACGGTCGCGCTTGATCGCTTACGTGCGCGCCACCACCAAAGAAGAACTGACCGTGGATGGCTTTCTGACTTTTGTATACGTGGACGACCAGGGCAAGTCACGCCCGCACGGAATTACCATCGAAGCAGAAACACCTGAAGAGATCGAACTACAGGAATTAGCCAACCAGCTTTAGGGTTTTGGGGTTGTAATTTTGTTGTAGGGAACGGCCCCTGCCCTAGCAGCGAA
>ERZ1645192.2609-NODE-2609-length-14869-cov-8.584177_pt1 | contig 14869 bp, 14 predicted proteins | sample MGYA00575354_ERZ1645192 | MGnify/ENA primary metagenome ERZ1645192 (study PRJEB40844, sample SAMN11349763) | freshwater sediment metagenome | isolation source: river sediment | host: Sediment | place: India: Faizupur Khadar , New Delhi | collected 2017-02-21 ... | reverse complement strand
GTGTCGCGAGCGCCTCGCAGCAGGCATCGGGCAACGTGCAGATGGTGGCTGCGGCGGCGGAGGAACTGGCGGCCTCCATCCGCGAAATCAGCCGGCAGATGGCGCAGTCGCACACGATGACCCAGAGCGCCGCCGGCGAGGCCGAGACCGCATGCAGCACCGTCAAAGCGCTGGCCGAAGTCGCTCACCGCATCGGCGCCGTCGTCACGCTGATCAACGACATCGCCAGCCAGACCAACCTCTTGGCTTTAAACGCCACCATCGAGGCGGCGCGCGCCGGTGACGCCGGCAAGGGCTTCGCGGTGGTCGCTTCGGAAGTAAAAGCGCTCGCCACCCAGACCACCAAGGCGACCGACGAGATCGCGGCTCAGATCACGGCTGTGCAAGGCGAGATCAACGGCACCGTCGGCGCGATCGAGGGCATTACCGCCACCATCGGCCGCATCAACGAGATCGCCGCCACCATTGCCGCTGCCGTCGAGCAGCAGCAGGCAGCGACCTCCGAGATCGCCCGCAACGTCGAGCAGGCGGCAACCGGCACGGCGGAGGTGTCAAGCACCATCGGCACCGTCACCACCGCCGCCGGCGAGACCGGCTCTGCCGCCGGCGAGGTGCTGACGGCCGCCCGCCAACTCAGCCAGCAGGCTGCTACCATGCAGGACTTTGTCGGCCGATTCGTTCACGAGGTCCGCGCGGCGTGAGCCGCGCGGCAGGGCGTCAGGCCGCCGCGAGCAGTTTGGCGCGGACCATCTCTTCGGCGATCTGGACGGCGTTGAGCGCCGCTCCCTTGCGGAGGTTGTCCGATACACACCAGAAGCTCAGGCCGCTGTCGACCGTCGGGTCCTTGCGCAGGCGGCTGACGTAGACCGCGTCCTCGCCGACGCACTCGACCGGCGTGACGTAGCCCTCGTCAGCGCGATAGTCGATCATGCTCACCCCCGGCGCTTCGCGCAGCGCCGCTTGCGCCGCTTCCACCGTGATCGGCCGCTCGAACTCGACCGTCACCGCCTCGGCATGGCCGATGAACACCGGCACCCGCACACACGTCGCGATCACCTTGATGTCGGGGTCGAGGATCTTGCGCGTCTCGGCCGCCATCTTCCACTCTTCCTTGGTCGAACCGTCGTCCATGAAGACGTCGATGTGCGGGATCACGTTAAACGCGATCTGCTTGGTGAACTTCTTCTGATGCCGGTGCGCCGGTTCGTTGACGAAGATGCCGCGCGTCTGGTTGAACAGCTCGTCCATTGCCTCCTTGCCGGCGCCGGAGACCGACTGATAGGTCGCCACGACGACACGGCGGATGCGCGCCAGATCGTGCAGCGGCTTCAAGGCGACCACCATCTGGATGGTCGAGCAGTTCGGGTTGGCGATAATGCCGCGCTTCTTGTAACCGGCGAGCGCATCTGGGTTCACCTCCGGCACGACCAGGGGCACGTCCGGGTCCATGCGGAAGTAGGAGGTGTTGTCGATCACGACGGCGCCGGCGGCAGCCGCCTTCGGGCTGAACACTTGCGAGACCTTGGCACCCGGCGAGGACAAGACAATATCGATGCCGCGGAAGTCGAAGTCCGCCAGATTTTGGACCTTGAGCGTCGTCTCCTCACCGAAGGAGATTTCGGCGCCGATCGAACGCTCGGACGCGAGCGCCACCACTTCGCGCACGGGGAAGGCGCGCTCGGCCAGCGTCGTCAGCATCTCGCGGCCGACATTGCCCGTCGCACCGACAACGGCAACCCTGTATCCCGTCATAGAAGCTCCATTCAGCCTTCTTGCAACACCAGCCCCGTTGAAACCCCTCCCCTTGCGGGAGGGGAAGGGGGAGGGCCTCACGCCGCGATCTTGTCGAGCTCGCGGATGATCGCCTCGCCCATGACCCGGGTCGAAATGCGCGCCTTGTCCACCTGCATGATATCGGCCGTGCGCAGGCCGCCATCGAGCACGCGCTCCACCGCCGCCTCGATCAGTTGTGCCTCGGCGGCGCGATCGAGCGACAGGCGCAGGCACATCGCAAAACTCAAGATGACCGCAAGCGGATTGGCGATCCCCTTGCCGGCGATGTCGGGCGCGCTGCCGTGGACCGGCTCGTAGAGGGCGCGGCGGCGGCCGTGCGCATCGACGGCGCCCAGGGAGGCCGATGGCAGCATGCCGAGCGAGCCGGTCAGCATCGCCGCCTCGTCCGACAGGATATCGCCGAACAGGTTGTCGGTCACGATGACGTCGAATTGCGATGGATTGCGCACGAGCTGCATGGCGCAATTGTCGGCATACATGTGGGTGAGCTCGATGTCCGGAAACGCTTCGTCGTGCAGGCGCTGAACCTCCTCGCGCCACAGCACGCCGGACTCCATTACGTTCGCCTTGTCCGCGGAGCAGACGCGGCGGCTGCGGCCGGCGGCGATCTCGAACGCGACGCGGGCGACGCGGCGGATCTCCTCGGTCCCGTAGACTTGCGTGTTGACGCCGCGGCGGCTGCCGTCGGCCAAGGTTTCGATGCCGCGCGGCTCGCCGAAATAGACACCGCCGGTCAGCTCGCGCACGATCATGATGTCAAGGCCGCGCACCAGCTCCGGCTTCAACGGCGAGGCATCGACGAGCGCGTTGAACACCACCGCCGGCCGCAGGTTGGCGAACAGGTCCAGGTCCTTGCGCAGGCGCAACAGGCCCCGCTCCGGCTTGCGCTCGAACGGCAGGCCATCCCACTTCGGACCGCCGACGGCACCTAACAGGACCGCGTCGGCCGCCAGCGCGTCGGCCATCGTCGCCTCGGCGATCGGCACGCCGTGCGCGTCGATCGCGGCACCGCCGACAAGGCCCTCGATGACGTGAAAGCCGACACCGCGCTTGCGCTCAAGCCACTCGATGAGACGCCGGACCTCGGCCATCACCTCCGGACCGATCCCGTCGCCCGCGAGGATCAGAAGAGTCTTGCCGCTGCCCATCTGCATCACTCCGGTGGCCGCATAAGCTTAAGGAAAAGCGCTGCGGCCGTCCGTCACCGGAAGAGCCACGGACACTGTGCCCGGTGGCGGCCCTCGAACGAATCGATCGCTGCGGCTTTCTGCATCGTCAAGCCGATATCGTCAAGGCCGTGCAACAGGCAATGCTTGCGGAAGGAATCGATCTCGAAACGCATGGACGCAAGGCCCGGCGCATCCACCGTCTGCGCTGTCAGATCGACGGCGACAGCGACTTCCGGTTGTTGAGAGACAAGCGCGCTCAAAGCATCGACGTCCGCCCTCGGCAGCACCACCGGCAGGATGCCGTTCTTGAAGCAGTTGTTGTAGAAGATGTCGGCGAAAGAAGGCGCGATGATGCAGCGGATGCCGAAATCCAACAGCGCCCATGGCGCGTGCTCGCGCGACGAGCCGCAGCCGAAGTTTTCGCCCGCGATCAGGATGGCCGCATTCCGATAGGGGGCGCGGTTGAGGACAAAGTCAGTGATCTCGTTGCCGGCATCATTGAATCGCAGCTCAAAGAACAGGCCCTCTCCCAGGCCAGAACGCTTGATCGTTTTCAAGAACTGCTTGGGGATGATCATGTCCGTATCGACATTCATCATCGGCAGCGGGGCAGCGATACTGGTGAGTGTCGTGAAAGGGGTCATGGCGGTGGCCAGCCTGCGGCTCAGGATTTGATAACGCTCGTGAAATCGGACCAGTGCTCGACCTTGAAGGCCCTGATGTCGCGGACTGCAGCCGGAAACCAAGGGAGGGCCTTCAGGGCCATGATCGCCCGGAATAGGTTTGCCAGATCGTCGCTCTGGGTAATGTAGACGCTCCCCTGAACCCGACTGAAGGCAAACTGCCCGAGCTCATTGGCAATATCCTGATAGGCTTGCGCAACCCCTCGGGTATGGCTCGCCTCGGTTTGCTTGACCACCAAGTCAAACGCGATCGCAAACATCAGTCAGCCTCGGGATCTTGGCACGCGTGCGAGAGAAGATAATCCACCTCCTCTCCCGACTCGAGAACACGAACCCGCAGCAGTATGTCGCCGCTCTCAAGTGTTCTAGCAATGCCGAGGATCTCGTAGGCAGGCCCGACAGCACCAAAACGCCGGAACTTACCAGGCGGTAGATCTATCGTGTTGACGACCATGTTAACACCTTCAAGATCAGCCTTGCGCCTCAGCGCATCAGGTCCCGCACGTCGGTGAGCCGGCCGGTCACGGCCGCCGCCGCGGCCATCGCCGGGCTCACCAGGTGGGTGCGGCCGCCGGGCCCCTGCCGGCCCTCGAAGTTGCGGTTCGAGGTCGAGGCACAACGCTCGCCCGGCTCCAGCCGGTCGGCGTTCATGGCCAAGCACATCGAGCAGCCGGGTTCCCGCCACTCGAAACCGGCAGCGCGAAAGACGCGGTCGAGCCCTTCCGCTTCCGCCTGTCGCTTCACTAGGCCCGATCCGGGCACCACCATGGCGCCGACACCGTCCGCCACCCGGCGCCCGAGAACAACCTTTGCCGCCTCGCGCAGATCCTCGATGCGGCCATTCGTGCACGAGCCAATAAAGACGCGGTTGATGCGGATGTCTTGCACGGGCGTGCCGGCCTCAAGGCCCATGTACGCGAGCGCGCGGTCCATCGCCTCGCGCTTGGACGGCGAGGCAGCATCGCTGGGATCGGGCACGCGGCCCGTAACCGGGACGACATCCTCGGGGCTGGTGCCCCAGGTCACCAAGGGTGCGATCGCAGCGGCGTCGATCGCGACCTCCTTATCGTAGGTCGCGCCGGGATCGGACGGCAGGGTGCGCCAAGCGGCGACCGCCTGCTCCCAGGTTTGCCCTTTCGGCGCCATCGGCCGGCCGGCAAGGAAGCGGAACGTCGTCTCGTCCGGCGCGATCAGGCCGGCGCGGGCGCCCGCCTCGATCGACATGTTGCAGACCGTCATCCGGCCTTCCATGCTCAAGGCCGCGATCGCGTCGCCCGCGTACTCGATCACGTAGCCGGTGCCGCCGGCGGTGCCGATGGTACCGATAATCGCGAGGATGAGATCCTTCGCCGTCACTCCGAAGGCCAAGCCGCCGGTGACACTGACGCGCATGTTCTTGGCCGGCGTCTGCAGAAGCGTCTGGGTGGCCAGCACGTGCTCGACCTCGGAAGTGCCGATGCCGAACGCCAGCGCGCCGAATGCGCCGTGCGTCGAGGTATGCGAATCGCCGCAGACGATCGTCATGCCGGGCAATGTAAAGCCCTGCTCCGGGCCGATAATATGAACGATGCCCTGGCGGATGTCGGTCATCGGCAGATACTCGATGCCGAACGCTTCGCAGTTGCGCGCCAGCGTTTCGATCTGGATGCGCGATTCCGCATCGGCGATGCCTTGCGCGCGGTCGGTGGTCGGCACGTTGTGATCGGCGACGGCCAATGTCGCATCGGGCCTTCGCACCGTCCTGCCGGCTGCGCGCAGCCCCTCGAAGGCCTGCGGGCTCGTCACCTCATGCACCAGGTGACGATCGATATAGATCAGGCAGGTGCCGTCCGGTTGCCGGTCGACCAGGTGCGCATCCCAGATCTTGTCAAACAGCGTGCGCGGCTTGCTCATCGTCCTGTGTGGTGCCTCATTCGGTCGCGGCCTGGTCCGGTTCCGGTTCCGGCGCGGGCGCCGCAGCCGCCGGAGCGGCCTTCGCCTGCGCCGCTGCGGTGCGCTCGGCCGCATCCAGCTTGGCGACAAAGCCGTCGGTCTTCTCGGAAATGCGCGCCTTCTTGCCGCGCAGGTTGCGCAGGTAATAGAGCTTGGCGCGGCGGACGTCGCCGCGGCGCACGACCTCGATGCCGGCGACGTTCGGCGAGTACAGCGGGAATACCCGTTCCACTCCCTCCCCGTACGAAATCTTGCGCACCGTGAAGGAGGAATTGAGGCCCCGGTTGCGGCGCGCGATGCACACGCCCTCGAACGCCTGGATGCGCTCGCGCGTTCCCTCGACCACCTTGACCTTGATGCGAACGGTGTCGCCCGGCGCGAACCACGGGATCGCACGATCCGCGCTGAGCTTCTCGATCTGCTCTTTTTCCAGCTCTTCAATCATGTTCATTGCCGTTCGCCTTGCTCATTCACTCATCATCTGTCGGGGCGGCCACCGCCTCTGCCGCACATCGTGGGCGCCGCAGGTACGCTGACCACAGATCGGGGCGGCGCGCCCGGGTCATCGCCTCGGCCTCCGCCCGGCGCCACGCCTCGATCCGGGCGTGATGGCCGGACAAAAGGATCTCCGGCACTTCCCGGTCCTGCCACACGCGCGGGCGCGTGTACTGGGGATACTCAAGCAGGCCGTGCTCGAAGCTCTCCTCGTGTAACGACTGGGCCGCACCAACCACACCGGGAAGGAGGCGGACGCAGGCGTCGATCATCGCAATCGCTGCCGGCTCGCCGCCGGAAAGGACAAAATCGCCGAGGCTGACCTCATCCGGCTGCCACGCGTCAAGCACGCGCTCGTCAATACCCTCGTAGCGGCCACACAGCAACGCCAACCCAGGCCCGGATGCCAGCGCCTGCACTTGGCGCTGATCCAGCCTTCGTCCGCGCGGTGTCAGATGGACCAAGGGCAATTCCGGCGCCAACGCGCGCACCTCGGCAATCGCTGCGTTGACGACGTCTGGCCGCAACACCATCCCCGGCCCGCCGCCGTAAGGCGTATCGTCGACCGAACCGTGCTTATCGCGTGCAAAGGCGCGAATGTCCACCGTTTCCAACGCCCAGACGCCCGCCTTGAGCGCCTGGCCGGCGAGCGAAAGGCCGAGCGGGCCCGGAAACATCTCCGGAAACAGGGTAAGGACGACGGCCGTCCACGGCTGCGCGGTCAGGGCCATGGTTCACGCGTCCCCGCTTTCGCTATCCGCGGCTGGTGCCAGCAGTCCCGGCAGCGGTTTGATCAGAAGCCGGCCGCGGGCCAGATCCACCGCTGGCACGGCTTCGCGCGTGAACGGCACCATGGCGACGCCGCCTTGCGCCAATCTGACCTCCAGCACGGCGCCGGCGCCGAAATCGTGCACCTCGTCGACCCGGCCGATCAGGCGCCCCGACTCGTCCGGCGCCTCCTCGTCCCGCGCGTTCCCGTCCCGCGCGTCTGCGCGCTCCGCCGTGAGCCCGATCAGATCGGCGAAGTAGAATTCGTCATCGGCAGGAGCGGGCAAAGCCGCCCGCTCGACGAACAGTTCGATGCCTTTCACGGCCTCGGCGGCCGTCCGGTCAGCGATGCCGTCGATCCGCGCGATGACACCGCCGGACCCATGGCCCACGACCCTGAGCGTGAACCGGCGCAATCCCGCCGCGTCGCTGACCGGTCCGTAGGCAGCGACGTCCTCCGGCGCTGCCGTGAAGCTCTTCACCCACACGTCACCATTCAGGCCGCGCGCACCCGCGATCGCGCCCACGCACACGCGTCGGCCCGCTGTTTGCAGCCGATCCGTCCGTTGCCCGGCCATCGTGCGATCCGCCCCGTCGGTCCGACGCTCTGAGCGCTTAGCCCGCCGGCGCCGCCGCCGCGGCCTGCAGGCGCGCCTGCGCCTTCTTTTTCGGCTGCGGCTTCAGCGTCTGTTCCGGGCGCTCGGGCAAGGTCATCAAGCCCGCCCGCGCGCAGAAGATCGCCACCCGGTCGCTCGGTTGGGCGCCGACGCCGAGCCAGTACTGCACCCGCTCCGTCTTCAGCACGACGCGATCGGAGCGATCGGCCGGCAGCATCGGATCATAGGTGCCGAGCACCTCGATAAAGCGGCCATCGCGCGGGCTGCGCGAGTCGGCGACAATAATGCGATAGAACGGGCGTTTCTTCGCGCCACCCCGTGCCAAACGAATTCTCAGTGCCATACCGTCAATCCATTCCTCATCTCTAAGACACTTCCACAACCGCGCACTACCGGAACGAGGGAGGCGGCAGAAGCCCCGGCGGCAGCTTACCTCCGGGCAGCAGGCCGCGCCGGCCCATCTTGCCCACCTTCTTCATCATTTCGCTCATCTGCTGGTGCTGTTTCAAGAGCCGGTTCACGTCTTGCACCGTGGTGCCCGACCCGGCCGCGATCCGCCGCCGGCGCGAGGCGTTCAGCACCTTCGGATTGCGTCGTTCGTGGACCGTCATCGACAAGATGATCGCTTCCTGGCGCGCCAGCAGCCCATCGTCGATCTTCGCATCGTCGATCTGCTTTTTCATCTTGGCGATGCCGGGCAGCATCCCCAGAAGCCCCTTGACGTCGCCGATCTTGCGCAGCTGGCGAAACTGCTGCGACATGTCCTCCAGCGTGAACTCGCCCTTGACGAGCTTCTTCGCCAGCTTCTCGGCGTCCTCGCGCTCGATCACTTCGGCCGCACGCTCGACCAGGCCGACGACATCGCCCATGCCGAGGATGCGGCCGGCGATCCGGTCCGGCTGGAAGGTCTCCAGCGCATCGAGCTTCTCGCCGACGCCGACCAGGCGGATCGGACAACCGGCCACGGCGCGCATGGAAAGCGCAGCGCCGCCGCGCGCATCACCGTCAACGCGGGTCAGGATGATGCCGGTAACCCCGACTTGCTGGTTGAACGCGTGTGCCACCGTCACCGCATCCTGACCGGTCAGCGCGTCGGCGACGAGGATCGTTTCGACCGGGCGCACGGCCGCCTTGACGGCGGCTGCCTCCGCCATCATCGCCTCGTCGACCGCGAGTCGGCCGGCGGTATCGAAGATGACGACATCGAAGCCCTGGCGGCGGGCCGCATCAAGGGCCCGCTCGGCGATCGTCACCGGCGCCTGGCCTGCCACCACCGGCAGCACGGGAATGTCGGTTTGTTCGCCGAGCACGGCGAGTTGCTGCTGGGCCGCCGGCCGATAGACGTCAAGCGAGGCCATCAGCACCCGCTTGCGCTCGCGCTTCTTCAAGCGCAGCGCAAGTTTGGCGGCAGTCGTCGTCTTGCCCGAGCCCTGCAGACCAACCAGCAGAACACCCACCGGCGGCGCGCCAGCCGTGTTGATGCCGGCCCCCTCGCCGATGCGCAGCTTTTCGTCTTCGGCCGAGCCGCGCAGCATGTCGATGAGGCCGTCGTGAACGATCTTGACGACCATCTGCGCCGGTGTGACGCTGCGCAGCACTTCCTGGCCGACGGCGCGGGCGCGGATGCCGGCGATGAAGTCCTTGACCACCGGCAGCGCCACGTCTGCCTCGAGGAGCGCGATACGGACTTCCCGCAGGGCTTCGGCGACGTCCGACTCCGAGAGCGCGCCGCGCTTGCGCAGGCGATCAAAGATTCCGCCCAGTCGTTCGCTCAACCCCTCGAACACGCGCGCACCCGCTCCGTTCGCCTATAAACAAAAAGCCGGGCACACAGCGGCGCCCAATCTGCAATGCCGCTGCACCCGGTGGGAAAGGCAGAGGACAATATGGAGCGCGCCGCCGCAAGTCAAGAACAGGAGCGGCGCCGGTGCCGCGGCGGAGCGCCGTGGACTTCACGTCCGCCGATCCCTATTACAGGGGGCATGGATGCGCTCGCCTTTACCAAGATGCACGGCCTCGGCAACGATTTCGTCGTCATCGATGCGCGTCAGCAGCCGGTTGCGATGACGCCGGATCTCGCGCGGACGATCGCCGACCGGCGCCAAGGGGTCGGCTGCGACCAGTTGATCCTGATCGAGCCGCCAGCGTTGGCGGAAGCCGCCGCCTTCATGCGCATCTTCAACGCCGACGGCGGCGAGGCCGGCGCCTGCGGCAATGCCGCCCGCTGCATCGCCGCGCTGTTGATGCGCGAAGGCGCCGCCACGAGCGTCGCCCTGGAAACCGCGGCTGGGCTCGTTCATGCGCAATCGGCGCCAGGCGGCACCATCAGCGTCGACCTCGGCCCGGTCAGGACCGACTGGCAAGCGATCCCGTTGGCGGAAGCCCGCGACACGCTACACCTCGACGTCTGCGCCGGTACGCTCAGCGACGGCGTTGCAGTCTCGGTCGGCAACCCGCATGTCGTGTTCTTCGTTGACGACGCGGACGCGGTGCCATTGGCCGAGATCGGGCCGCGGATCGAGCATCACCCGCTGTTCCCCGAGCGCACCAACGTCGAGGTGGTGCAGGTGCTGGACCGTGGTACCTTGCGCGTGCGCGTCTGGGAGCGCGGCGCCGGCATCACGCGCGCCTGCGGCACCGGTGCCTGTGCAGCCGCCGTCGCCGCAGTGCGGCGGAATTTCAGTGAACGCACGGTCGAGGTCGTGATGGATGGCGGCCCGCTGCGGGTCGAGTGGCGGGCGGACGGCAGCGTCTGCCTGACCGGCCCGGTCGCCACGAGCTTTACCGGCAGTCTCGCTCCCGCCTGGCTGTCAGCAGCAGCGGCGCAGCCGTGACGCCCCGCCCATCGCCCGAGGTCATCACCTTCGGATGCCGGCTGAACGCGCTGGAGTCCGAAGTCATCCGCGACACCGGCACCGCCGCCGGGCTCGGCGACGCGCTCGTGGTCAACACCTGCGCCGTCACGGCAGAGGCCGTCCGCCAAGCGCGCCAGGCGATCCGCCGGCTGCGCCGACAGCACCCGATGCGGCCGATCATCGTTACCGGCTGCGCGGCGCAACTGACGCCGGACAGCTTCGCCCGCATGGCCGAGGTTGATCGCGTCCTTGGCAACCGGGAGAAGCTGGACGCGGCAGTGCTCGCGCGCTCGCAACACACGTTCGCGGTCGGCGACATGGCGACCGCGCGTGCCGCCGACCAACCGCTAGTCTTTGGCCTCGACGGCCGCGCCCGCGCCTTTGCGCAGGTGCAGACCGGCTGCGACCATCGCTGCACCTTCTGTATCGTACCGACAACGCGCGGGCCCAGCCGCAGCATCGCGCCTATGCAGGTCGTGCGCCAGGTGCGGCTGTTGGTCGAGCGCGGCTACCGCGAGGTCGTGCTGACCGGCATCGATCTGTGTTCCTACGGCGCCGATCTCGCCGGCGAGCGGCCGACACTCGGTCGGCTCGTCCGCCTGATCCTCAGCGAGGTCGCCGATCTGCCACGCTTGCGGCTCTCCACCCTCGATCCGGCGGCGATCGACCCGGACCTGTTCGCGGCACTTGGCAACGAGCCGCGGCTGATGCCCTACTGGCACTTGAGCCTGCAGGCGATGGATGACCTGGTGCTGAAGCGCATGCGTCGCCGGCACGGCCGCGACGACGTCTTCGCGCTGGTCGAGCGCGCCCGCCGCCTGCGGCCCGAGATTGCCTTCGGTGCTGACCTGATCGCGGGCTTCCCGACCGAGACGGAGGCGATGTTCGCCGACACGCTTTCAGCTGTCACCGCGCTCGGCCTCACGCGGTTGCATGTGTTTCCTTATTCGCCGCGCGATGGCACGCCAGCAGCGCGCATGCCGCAGGTCCCGCACGCCGTCCGCGAGGAGCGAGCCAGGCGGCTGCGCGCCCGCGGCCTTGAGCTTTCGCGCGCGTTTCTCGCCAGCCGGATCGGCGCCGTCGCCCCAGTCCTGGCTGAAACCGAAGGCCGTGGCCGCTGCCCGCAGTTTGCGCCTGTGCGGCTCAGCTTCGAAGCCGAGCCCGGCAGCATCGTTGCCACGCGAATGATCGGCACCGAAAATGACCACCTGATTGGCGAGCGCGCGGCATGACCGGATCGCAGGCTTCCGAAACGGAGAAGGCGGGCTGGGCGGTACGGCTGCGTCACGGCCTGTCGCGCTCTTCGGCAAGACTGACAACCGGCATCGGCGAGTTGTTCGGCAAGCGCCGCCTGGATGACGAGGCGCTGGAGGAACTGGAAGAGCTCCTGATCGGCGCCGATCTCGGCGTCAAGACCGCCGCCGCGGTCACCCAACGGCTCGCCAAGGCGCGCTTCAACCAGGAAGTCGGCGCAGACGAGATCCGCGCCGTCTTGGCCGACACGATTGCCGAGATCCTGGCACCGGTCGCGCAGACGATCGCGCTCAGCGACGCGCACAAGCCGCACGTCATCCTGGTCTGCGGCGTCAACGGTTCCGGCAAGACGACAACGATCGCCAAGTTCGGCCGGCTTTTTCACGGCCTCGGATTGAAGGTCATCTTCGCCGCTTGCGACACCTTTCGCGCCGCCGCCATCGAGCAATTGCAAATCTGGGGCGACCGCATTGGCTGCCCGGTTCTGACCCGGCCGCCCGGCGCCGACTCTGCCAGCCTCGCCTTCGATGCGATGCTGTTGGCGCAGGCGGAACGCGCGGATGTGCTGTTGATCGACACCGCCGGCCGGCTGCAGAACAAGGCGCACCTGATGGCCGAGCTGCAAAAGATCGTTCGCGTCCTGCAGAAGCATGATCCGAACGCGCCGCATGACTGCATCCTGGTCATCGACTCAACCGTGGGCCAGAACGCGCATAACCAGGTCGAGGTTTTTCGCGACATGGTGAACGTCACCGGCCTCGTCGTCACCAAGCTCGACGGCTCCGCGAAGGGCGGCGTTGTCGTGGCGCTGGCGGAACGGTTCGGCCTGCCGGTGTATGCGGTCGGTGCCGGCGAGGGGATGGACGACATGCAGGCCTTCGATCCGCAGGCGTTCGCGCGCGGGCTGCTCGGGCTCGGGGCTTGACGACCGGACCAGCGGCGGCTTCACTGCACCGTCAGCGCCGGTAACGGCGCCGAACCTGGCGCGGATCCGATAGGAGATATTCGCGGAAAGGCGAACGCTCTTGTCCTTGAACGTCGTGCGCTACCTCCTTGGTGATCCCGGCGGACGCCAGTTGCCGGCGCGGATCCGGGCCGCGATTGCCGAGCAGGAGCGCAAAGCGGAAGTCCTGATCGGCTGCTTTCAAGTCGGCTTGGTGGCGTTCATCTTCGCGCTTTATGCGCTGTCGCCAAAAACCTCGCTTGGCACGCCGTTCCGCCCCGTGCCGTATGTGCTTGGCGCGTTCCTGGTTGTCGGTGTGGTGCGCGTGGCGTTGACACACCGCCGCCTGATGCCGGGCTGGTTCCTCATCCTGGGCGTCGTGATCGACATGGCACTGCTGATGGGGCTCATCTGGAGCTTCCACATCCAGTACATGCAGCCGGCGCCGTTCTATCTGAAGGCGCCGACGCTGTTGTACGCGTTCATCCTGATCGCGCTCAGAGCCCTGCGCTTCGACCCCGCCTACGTCGCCGCCGCCGGTTTGTCGGCTGCCATCGGTTGGACCGCGCTGGTCGGCTACGCGCTCATGAGCGCCGAACCGCCGCCGATCACGCGCGATTACATCGCCTACATGACGGGCAACCGGGTCCTGGTTGGCGCCGAGGTCGACAAGATCATCGCCATCCTGCTGGTGACGGTCGTCCTCGCGGTCGCGCTCGTCCGGGCACGGCGGCTGCTGCGCCAGGCGGTGGCCGACGCGACGGTAGCGCGCGACTTGACGCGCTTTGTCGACCCGGAGGTGGCAGACCGCGTCGCTACCGCCGATGTCGCCATCCGCCCGGGCGACGGCGAGGTGAAGACGGCGAGCGTGCTCTTCTGCGATATCGAAGGTTTCTCGACCATTTCCGAGCGGCTCGCGCCCGATGTGCTGATGGCGACGTTGAACGCGTATTTCGCCAAGGTGGCAGAAGTGATCGAGCGCAATGGCGGCGTCATCAACCAGTTCCTGGGTGATGCAATGATGATTACCTTCAACACCGCCCGGCCCTTGGAGGGTCACGCCGCGGCCGCGGTGAAAACGGCGCTGGCGATCCAGGATCTGGTCGCGGCCGAGCGGTTCGGCCCTGACCTGCAGCTCAAGACCCGCTGCGGCATCAACACCGGCCGGCTCGTTTCCGGTGCCGTCGGCACCGATGCGCGGCTAATCTTTACCGTCTACGGCGACGAGGTAAACATCGCCGCCAGGCTGGAGCAGCTGAACAAGACCTACGGCACCTACGTGCTTGCCACGGAACAGACATTGACGGCCGCCGGCATGGACATCCACTCGCGGCCAATTGGCGAAGTGACGGTGCGCGGCCGGCAGACGCCGGTCACCGTGTTCGCGCTGGAAACGGAGGTAAGTTCGCAGGCAGGCTAGGCTTCTCCTTCGCTCGGGCCTGCAAAGGCTGGCGGGAAGCCGGTAGAGCAGCAAACGCCAAAGGCGATGTCGGTGACCTCCACTGCCCCGCCAACCCGCCGTCACTTTCTCGCAATTTGCATTCAATGTCTGATCAATACAATTGACGCGCGTAGCGGCTTTGCGCGAGAATGCGCGTCAGAACGACAGCACGCCGACCCGGCTTCGGAGAGGGTGAGCGTGCGGATCGCGGCATCAGGTGGAGTGGCATGGCAGAGCAGGACAGCTTTCGCGCGCTCGTGATTGCGCAGCAGGAAGGAAAAATCGTCGCCAACGTCGAGACCTTGAGCGCCGATGCGCTGCCCGCAGGGGACGTGCTGGTGCGGGTCCAATTCTCCGACCTCAACTACAAGGATGGCCTGGTGCTGAAAGGGTTGGGCAAGCTCGTGCGCACTTATCCGCACGTGCCGGGCATCGACTTCGTCGGCACCGTGGAGGCGTCCCAGTCCGCGCGCTTCAAGCCCGGCGACGCGGTGATCCTGACCGGCTGGCGGGTCGGCGAGATCCACTGGGGCGGGTACGCGACGCTGGCTCGCGTCAAGGCCGACTGGCTGGTGCCGTTGCCGCAGGGCCTCACGCCGCGCCAGGCAATGGCGATCGGCACTGCGGGCTTCACCGCCATGCTGGCGGTGATGGCACTGGAGGAACACGGCCTTAGACCGGAGAACAAGGGCGAGGTGCTGGTAACCGGAGCCGCCGGCGGCGTCGGCAGCATCGCGACCGCGATCCTGAGCCGGCTCGGCTACCGTGTCGCGGCCGCGACCGGGCGCGCCGAGACGCACGCGTACCTGCGCGATCTCGGTGCTACGACGATCGTCGACCGCGCGGAGCTGGAAACGCCGCCCAAGGGGCCGCTGGGGCCGGAGCGCTGGTCCGGTGCGATCGACAACGTCGGCGGTC